>JGI24422J19971_10000464_pt1 | contig 22686 bp, 18 predicted proteins | sample DeeMarSWOR152_54_FD_19971 | JGI IMG/M metagenome (IMG submission 19971) | reverse complement strand
AACTACTTATAAAACATAGCTTTACAGCTAACATTCATTGCAAATCGCCGGACACTTGATAAGCCCCCTAAGCTTGAGGAGGAATTTACAATTGACGTTGGTCTACTCTTTTCGATAGAGTTAAATATTATACACAAGTCTTAAACAAATGCCGAAGACTTCTGCAAAATAAATTTGTGTAAAATTTGTAAGAACGATGCGAGGTTCTATTGCAAAAGGTTCAACGATGGAAAGCTTCGGATGAAAAGCATTTTTGTAAATTTTTTGAGAGAATTTGCATGCAATATTGTTTTTATTAATGATACGCCATTTATCAGTTATATTCGATTATCATTGTGTCGAACCACCTACAACTATCTGCATAGCCCCATAAGATGGCTCTTTCAAAGATTTAGGGACTCTTAGCGTCTGCAGGGCTTAACTTAAAAGGCTCTCAGTTAAGTGCAAGGGGCAACAAGACGATAGATTTTGGAGGGGAGAAAGTACGTTTAATAGAAGGTAGGTGATAAATTGTATATTTGTAAGGTTTTGTTCGCTATTAAGCTTGCGCTTGTTTTTGTGCTTTGCTTTGTGATTGTCATAACAGTGATAATGCCGCAACACCCGGCAAGAATTTTTACGCCAACCTCAGCAGTTGGTACCGAAAATGCAAGTGCACTTGGAACTGCAAGTCCGGCAGAGCCCTCGGTTGTAGACTATTCTGCTATTATTGAGCAAAATATATTTGGTGGTAAAGATTCATCATTCGGGGCAGACAAATCCTTATGGAGCGACAAAACAGACGTCCTGGTGCCGTCAGCCGAGGAGGAACTTGGCCTGGCATTAGTTGGCACCGTCTGCGGCAGTCCGGCGGTTTCTCGAGCGATCATAAAAGATACTAAAACTGATCTGCTCGACCTGTACAAGGTGGGCCAGACAGTTGCAGATGCTCGTATTAAGAGTATAGAAGAAAATGCGGTTATTTTGCTTCATAAGGGACAAGAAAAAATATTAACGCTTAATATAACTGGCAGGGGCAGTGAGAATAATCCGCAGGCACTTTCGTCACACACTATTAACGATACGAGCAAGATTGTGAAACCTATTCTACCGGTTGAGCAGCCTTCTGCCGAGATTGCAAAAAAAATAGCGCAAGTGGATGAAATACTAACGAATGCAGTTATTGAGCCTTACGCTGTTAACGGCCAAATCGAAGGACTTAGAATAACCGGTTTAGAAAAAATACCGATGGCAAAAGATCTTGGCTTTAAGAACGGTGACATTATTCGTGTAGTTAATGGACACCGGTTGACCGGTAAGCGGGAGGCTTACCAGATTTTCAAGAAAGCGAGAGCACAGGAAGCTATAAATTTAGAGCTATTGCGAGGTGGCGAAACGAAACAACTCTCATTTGCTTTGCGTTAAGTAGTTTGGAAATTTGAGGCGAGCAGGCAAAACAGATGTTATTAAAGAATCTAAAAATAGACGAGCAAAGAATACAAAAGTCCCGAAAAAGCCTTCTTTGTCTGGTGTGCATATTTTGTGTAAGTTTTGCGGGCTGCGAGTCAGACTCTATACCTGTGACAGTTCAGCCGCAGCAAGAGAATGTTACACAGCCAACTGAAAATTTACATTCTGTAAATTTTACTGCAAAACAAATCGAGCAACTAAACTCAATCCCGCAACAAAACGTGGTCGAGCGAAGTGTTTCTTCCTATCGAACCGAAAATAGCACTCGGCAAAGTGCGTTTTGGGGCGGGACAAATTTGGCCGGTAAAAACAACCCACAAGTTTTGACAACTCTTCCGGGGCCTGAAACGCCCAGGAATAACCAGCCAAGATCCAAAACACAAGACACAAGACTCAAGACCCAAGACCCGAGATCCAAGTCTCAAGACTTGAGTTTGGTGTCTGGTGTCTGGGGTCTGGAGAACGACAGACCTGTCACCACCTCAGACCGGCCATCTCCAGAATTCCGCTCCCAGCGGGTAAGTATGTCTATACTTGATAAACCCGGTATGGCTGACGAGCTTATATCTGTAAACTTTGACCGAGTTGATATTCGAACCGTTCTCAAGACCATTGGAGATATAGCCGGTATTAATTTTGTCGTGGAGGATAATGTCCGCGGCACTGTTACGGTGATGTTCCCTACGAAGATACGTCTTGGGGATGTCTATAAGGTCTTAGAGTCGATTTTGGAGGTGCAAGGATACGCTGCCGTGCCCGCTGAAAATCTTGTTAAGATAGTCCCAAGGGCAGAGGCTGTAAAACGCAACTTACAGGTTCGTGTTGGTAGTAATCCCGCAGAAATACCTGAAAACGATTCTATTGTTACTCAGATTATTCCATTGAGTTACGCTGATGCGACAGAGGTCAGTCAGATTATTCAGCCTCTTTTGCCTACAGGCTCACAGATGGCAACCTACCCCAGAACAAATTCGATTGTTATTACGGATACATCTTCGAATATACATCATATTGCCAAAATTATTCAGGAGCTTGATGTAACAGGCTCGAAAGAGCAGGTTATTGTATTTGGCTTAAAATATGCTTCGGCACAGGTCCTTAGTGAGCAGATAACCCGTATAATGCAGAAGAGCAGGGATGTTTCTCCACAAACTGGACGTAGCCGAAGTATACCACGGATTGAGACAGATATGAAAATTCTGCCTGATGCAAGAACGAATTCTCTTGTTGTTGTTGCCAACGCCCAGGACATCGAGACAATCGAAGGATTAAAAAACCAGCTTGATGTTCCACGGCCCATCGGCACAGACAACGTTCACGTGGTCTATCTTCAAAACGCAGATGCCAACGAAGTTTCCCGGTCACTTACAGCAGCTCTGGCAGGTTTGAAAATCGCCGGTACAATCGAAGGTATCCAGCAGGTTCAGGTTACTGCTGATGCCGGTACAAACGCATTAATCATCACCGCTTCCGCACAGGACTACGAGATTATCGCAAAGATTATAGAAAAGCTGGATATAGTTCGTGAGCAGGTTTTGGTTGAGATGCTCATTATGGAGGTAAGTGAAGATGCCTTAGAGGAGATAGGTATCGACTGGGCTACGTTTGATCAAGCTGTGGCAGGAAGTGTCCGATTTTTTGGAGCGACAAATTTCGGTCCACGGGTGGATTTTGTTAGCGGAAACTTCAAGGGCCTGAGCGTTGGCGCCTGGAAAAAAATCGACTCCGACGTGAGCATTGGAGCGATTTTACATGCGTTGGGAGAAACTTCCGGAGTCAATATCCTTTCGACACCGCACATTCTCACCTCTAACCACCACAAGGCCAAGATAATCGTAGGTGAAAATATTCCCTTCGTTATGCAATCAAGGATTACCGAGACTGACCCTGCCACTCCCACATCAATAAAAACTTTCGAATACAGAGACGTCGGAATCATATTGGACATAATACCGCATATCAGCCAGAGTAGACTAATCAGACTTGAGATCGACAGTGAATTCACGAAGTTCATTGACACCGGTTCAATTGATACGCAAAGGACTACTAAACGGCAGGCTCAGACCAATGTCATTATGAACAGCGGCTCAACTGTTGTTATCGGTGGTCTTATTCGAGATGACAAAATTACTTTCGAAAGGAAAATCCCCCTGGTGGGTGATATTCCTCTGGTTGGTGATTTGTTTAAATTCCGGAGAGAGCAACTGCAAAAGACGAACCTGCTCATCTTTATAACACCACATATTATGAGCAGCCAGGAGGATTTGGAGCAGATAACCGAGAAAAAGAAGAAAGAAATGATGCCCACGTTGCAAGATTCCCAGGAAAAGAACGGCCAGGATTAACAATTGTTCTTGCTGGCTTCGGGGAGGTAAATTGGTGGATACAGAACTGCAAGGACAAGACCCAAGACCCAAGACACAAGACCCAGGACAGGGCTCTGGAGTCTGGAGTCTGGGGTCTGGTGGGCAGCCAAGTCAGTATTTGGAGACTATTTCGCCGGAGCAGTTGAATCCGGAGCTTGTAAGAAAACTGCCACTTGAGTTTCTTAAGAATCAATGTGCTATTCCCATCACTTTGGAAGATGGTCGGGTCGCAATTGCCTTGGCAGATCCGCTCAATTTAGAAGCGTATGATGCAATTTTGAGCATCTTGGCCGGGACCCCGAACTCGGTAAAGGGCGTTTGGGAGGATTCCCATCTTGAGAAAGATTTCAAAATAGAGCCCGAATCAGGCCAGCCATACGGTCGGGTTATCTGTCCTGCTTCTGAAATAGAAAATGCTATAAGTCGCTGTTACTATCAAAGCACAGGTATTGGCAGCAATGATCAAGACTCCAACGCCCAAGATTTACCAAGTGGTAGCGATGTCGATGCAACCTCCGTTCAGACCCATGCTGAAGACCTGCTCAACATTGCCAACAAAGCGCCAATTGTAAAATTGGCCAATAGAATCTTCTTTCAGGCTGTACACAGCCGAGCGAGCGATATTCACATTGAACCGTACGAAAGTAAAGCGCGAATACGCTTTCGTATTGATGGGGTTCTGCATGATGTATTTACTTTACCGAAGCAGCAGATTCCGGCACTTCTGTCACGGTTAAAAATTATGGCAAATCTTAATATTGCCGAACGAAGATTGCCGCAGGATGGTCAGAGCCGGATAAAAATAGGCCGGGACTTAGTGGATATTCGGGTTTCGGTTATTCCTACATTGGGCGGTGAACGGGTAATGCTAAGGTTGCTGGATAAGGGACGCGGTGAATTGGGTTTGGACCAGATAGGATTTAGCCAGGAGATGCTTAATCGCTTCAGGAATTTAATTAACGTGCCTCATGGTATAATCTTGCTCACCGGCCCTACCGGTAGTGGCAAGACAACCACGCTCTATGCGGCTCTCAACGAACTTAACTGCGAGGAACGAAACATACTTACGGTTGAAGATCCGATTGAGTATCAACTCCCCGGTGTTGGGCAAACNCAGGTAAANCCGAAGATAAANCTTACCTTTGCTAATTGCCTCCGTCACATTCTCAGACAGGACCCCGATGTNATTATGATAGGAGAAATTCGCGACCTTGAAACTGCCGAAATTGCCATCCAGGCCTCCCTTACNGGNCATTTGGTTCTAAGTACTCTGCATACAAACGATTCGGCCTCAGCCGTAACTCGACTGATTGATATGGGTATTGAACCCTACTTGATTTCATCGTCGGTCATTGCGGTTATGGCCCAGCGGCTCCTGCGGGTTATCTGCCCACAGTGCAAAAGCCCTTACGGACCGCAAGAGCAAATGATTTCTCTCTGGAGTGAAAGGGAAAAGGCATCATTGGTCAAAGGGCAGTTTTATAAAGGACTCGGCTGCGAAAACTGCCTCAAAACCGGGTATTTGGGAAGAACGGGAATCTTCGAACTCTTAGTTGTTGATGACAACATCAAGGAGCTGACGACTAAACGGCAAGGCTCGCATATCATAAAGCAAACAGCTATTGAAAAAGGTATGAGCACCCTGCGAGAGGACGGATTACGCAAAGCGCTCGCTGGTGAAACTACCCTTGAAGAAGTTTGCAGGGTTACACAAGATAGTGTTCAATCGAATTTAGGGATGACTGAACGTGTCGGTAGTTGAATACAATGTGCTAACAGAAAAGCCGGTCCCAACACCTAAGGTTGCTGGGAGTAGCCAAAAACGCAAATTATCGCGTTTGTGGACCTGGAATAATAGTCGTGCTGATACTAAGGAAAAGGCATACAAGAGGGACATTTTTAGAAGGGTCAGCACCAAGGACCTCTGTAGAGTAGCGCGCCAGTTGGCAACGCTGTTGCGTGCCGGTGTGCCCCTTGTGCCTGCTTTGTCGGTATTGGTCGAGCAGCTACAAGATGCTCAGACCCCATTTGGTGATCTTTCGCAAAATGGGAACCCTCCCGGACGCAAAATAGTGCGTTTGAGGCAGCAGGCCAATCCCCTTGCTCAGATTATGAAAGAAGTCTGCGACAGTGTTAATGCAGGAGACACTCTCTCCTCTGCACTTGGCAAACATCCAGACATTTTCTCCAATGTGTTCACCAACATGGTGGCTGCCGGTGAAACAAGCGGAACCTTGGAGGAGGTCCTCTTGAGATTGGCAGAAATGCTTGAGAAAAGAGTGCATCTTACGAGCAAGGTCAAATCCGTTGTTGCTTATCCGATAATGATGGTTGTGGTTGCAGCCGGTGTAGTAACGTTCCTTTTGTCTTTCGTGGTGCCCAGCATAACGCAGATTTTCCTTGAAATGAACAAGGTGCTTCCCTGGCCCACGAGGCTGCTTATCTCAACATGCGCTTTTATGAAAACATATTTCATTTTGATTGCAATTGTGATTTGTGTAGTCTTCTTTGCAATAGGTGCCTGGATGAGAACCAAAGACGGTAGAATTAGATGGGATCGCTCCAAACTAAAGCTGCCTGTCTTTGGTAAGCTATTTCTTAAATTGGAAATAGCGCGGCTGGCCAGGACACTGGGCATACTTCTTGCAAGTGGTATCCCGATACTTAGTGCCCTGGAAATTGTAAAAGGCGTAATTCAAAATCGTTTTATTGCAGATGCCTTGGCTTCTGTAAAAGATTGGGTTAGCAGGGGGGATAATATCGCAGAGGCGATAAGAAGAACAGGACTATTTCCGCCTATTGTGGTTCACATAGTCGCAACCGGTCAAATGAGCGGGAACATAGAAGGTGGTCTTATAGATATTGCTGATATGTACGACGGCGAAGTTGAGATGACAGCTAAAACGCTAACCTCGCTGCTTGAACCTACGATACTTCTCGCTATGGGTGTTATTGTCGGCTTTATAGTGCTGGCTATTTTACTGCCAATATTTGAAATAAATCAGGCCCTTTGATGGAGCTTTATAAGATGATAGGTAAAAACAGACAACGCGATCCGCAATACGCAATACGCAATACGCGCTTTAAGGGTTTTACCTTGATTGAACTTATGATTGTGGTTGTTATTTTGGGTCTTTTGGCCACCATAATTATGCCAAGGATATTGAACAGACCCGAACAGGCTCGGAGGATGAAGGCCAAAGTTGATATACGCAGCATCGAATCTGCGTTAGCCTTATTCAAAATCGATATCGGACGTTTTCCCACCACTTCTGAAGGTCTTGAGGTACTGGTTTCAAACCCTGGCATAAAAGGCTTTGACAGTGACGGCTATCTTGATAAGGTGCCCTCCGATCCCTGGGGCAACAAATACATATACATTTCGCCGGGAGTCCATAGCAGAGACTACGATTTGGAATCTTATGGCAAAGATGGTGAGGATGGCGGCACCGAAGACGGCGCTGACATTGAAAGCTGGAATCTTGATGGGTAACGATAATATGGGTAGGAAAAGTATGCCCTCAGCAATGAAGATGACACAATCGAGAGCATTCACTTTCGTAGAGGTTATTGTGGCTCTTGCTATTGTCTCAATTTCTCTGCTGGGATTAATCCGACTCCACCTGCTTAGCATTAGGATGGTCGAGGCCGCAGAGATAACTTCTCACGCTGTTCTTTTGGCAGAGGAGAAAATCGCGGAGACATTGGCTCTCGGATACCCAAAAGAAGGAACTAGTTCAGGTACTGTAGAAAAAAATGCGTTATGCCTACACTGGCGAACCGAAGTTACAGACTTGCAGTCTCGTCGATTGGCCGAAGCCGATATTACCGGATTGCGAAAAATATGTGTCGATGTCAACTGGAAACAAGGAGCTGGTCACAAGCCAGGGCGAAGCCCTGGACAGGATCAAACCCGCCTTCGGCGGGTGCAAATGTCAACTTATGTCGCTGACAGGAGAATACCGTGAGCAATAGTTCTGGCAAAGAGGGCTTTACGCTGATTGAGATTCTCATAGCTGTGGCGATAATCGTCATGATTGTCTCCATGGTATACGGCAGCTATTTTGCAACATCAAAATCGGCCGAAACCTGCAAAGCCAAGATAACTCTATCGCAGCAGGGGCGCGAAGTGCTAAAGCAGATGGCTCGACAAATACGCTGCTCGTATGCCGACGAAAGCGGGGAGCATACAGACTTGGCTGGAACTATTTCCCGGGACAAAAGGACAATCTCTGAGAATCCAAGCGACTATTTTAAAGGTGTCCCTGATGATCTCAACGGTGAAATTTTGCATCTGGTAACTACGAATGGGCTTTTTTCTGGACCGGACCAGGCGAATGGCCTGTTCGATATTATTTACAAATTTGATAAAAGCAGCGGTACATTTCTTCTAAGCCAGCGAAGATTCGTTCACACGCCTCCAGAGCTTGTCGAACAAAGAAGCTGGCGACCGCTCCTCAGAAATGTTGAGTGTGTTGAATTAGCCTTTTTTGATGGACAGCAGTGGTTAACAAAATGGGATTTCAAGCAAAAGAAGAAACTGCCCTGTGCGGTAAAAATAGGGATTACCTGTAAAGACGAAAATTATCGACAATACCGATATGGTACTGTTGCCTATATATGTTGCTCCGGGAATCAAGGCAAAAGAACTTCATCTGAAACATTGGTGTCGATTAATCAATAATGAGACTGAAACGAGTAAAAGCAGAACGAAAGGGATTTGTAGTTGTTGTTGTCCTGTGTGTGGTCATCATGTTGACAGTTTTATTGCTTGGTTTCAACCATAAATCCCGCGCCAACCTGCGTACCATCGACGAATTCCGAAAATCTGCGGAGGCACTGAATTGTGCAAGAGCAGGACTTAATATTGCGATTTCGGCTATCAAGGCCACCGGGGATATCTATACAAACAAAAAGTTACTTGATTTGCTTTCAGGAGAAAATATGTTTCCTGTTGGTAACGGCGACTGTTTGATCACTGTTACCGAAGAGAACGGCAAACTAAACGTCAACCTGCTAAAAGACAAGAACGGCAGAATAAATAGAACCAGCATAGACCAGTTACTTCGACTTATAGATCTGCTGAATCGAGAGCACCGTGACGATTCTCATATTGGTTATGGCCTGGTCCCTTCAATTATTGATTGGACTGATAGCGATGACCAGGTTACCTGTCTGCCCTTTATAAAGCACGAAAATTTAGGAGCAGAGTCGGACTACTATGCTGACTTGGACCCACCGTATCAGTCCAGGAATAGCTCGCTTGATACTACTGAAGAGCTTTTACTAGTTAAAGGAGTAACACCACAGGTTTTCGACCGTATACGTGAGTATGTGACAGTTAAGGGCGATGGAAAAGTGAACATTAATTGTGCATCGAAACTCGTTATTGAAAGTTTGTCGGAAAGGATGGACCCTGCTTTAGCTAAGATGATCGTTGACCGCCGAAAAATTAAGCCCTTTGGCAGCATCGCGGAACTACAGGATGTTCCCGGGATGATAGACAGTATCTATTACAAAATTAAAGAGACTGCTACTGTCGGCCCTACAGAACAATACTATCATGTTACATCGCAGGGAAATGTTGATCGTATCAGCCGTATAGCAGCTGCAATACTTAAAAGAAATATGAAAACTAAAAATGTTGATGTGATTTTATACAAAGAGCTTTAAGGATGTACGATTAGAATATTTGTGTAGAGGCAGGCCAGAGAAAAGATAATGGTTAAGCGGTGTATTGGCATAGATATTGGTTCTTCCTATTTGTGTGCGGTGCAGATGGTGAGTACGGCCGAGGAGTTGTGCATTGAAAAAGTCTTCAGCACACTAATACGGCGAGGTACAGACTCGCCGCCGGATATACTTAGACTGCTTTTCAGCCAATATGGATTTGACCGGCGGACAGACATAGCGATTGCGATGCCGCATAATGCTGTTTTCTTTAGAAACCTGGAGGGACCCCGCCTTGCGGGAACCCAGACTGAATCTGCCGGCTTGGAGAAAATTCCTGAACAAAGTTCGTCCGTATTAGAGCACAATTTTCCGATACAGCCGGATGGAATTGTTGCTCAGGTATGTTCATACCGCCAGGCGCCGGGCGAGAATTATTCTGTTCTCACAGCGGCAGCGACCAGAACTTCGCTGCACGAAAGACTAAAAATCTTCACCGAGGCGAAAATGCACCCCAGTTTAGTGGAGACAGCAATTTTTGCGATCCATTCTACGGTTGTGGTCAATCATCCCGAAATTATGACCGGCCGAGCCATCATTGCTTATATAAATGAATGTTCCCTTACTTTGGCGGTTACCCAGGACAGCAATATTTTAATCGTTAGAAGTATTCCGATTATAGCCGGCTCTGAGGGTAATATTGAGTCGGTTCGAGAGCAGATTGCGGAGGTGCTCTCAAGCGAAGCCCAAATTACCTGGCGAAAAATATTCGGGGCAGATATTGAGCAGGGCACTAAGATTTACCTGGTAACCACAGACAAGGTTTCTGACTATCTCGCCGCGCTCCTTGAAGAAGATCTGCATTGTCAAGCAACAACTGTTGACCCGTATGCTAAGGTAAAAACTCCCACCGACCACAAATCCGATTTCCCAATATGTGTTGCCGAAGGTCTGGCTTTGAGGGTATTGGCACCTGAGCAAACCCAGGGTACTAACTTTCTCGAAGCTGATAACGCTAATGTAAAGCCAACGTTAGACCTGAAAAAGGAGCTTGTCATTTGTGCAGCACTTGTCGGTGCAATTGTTCTCTTCTCACTGGTTGGGCTGTTCGTACGATTGTCATACTTGGAAGCCAATTACGCAGACATAAAAGACGAAATCACAGAGGTTTTTCAGGCTGTATTGCCTGAAGAGAAAAATATTGTAAGTCCGCTTGTCCAGTTGGAGCAGAGGCTCGAATCTTTCCGAAAGGACTACCAGCTTTTTGCTTCTTTTTCTCCAACTGGTTTAGGCCCGCTTGAAGTTCTGCACAATATAAGTGCAAACACTCCTTCACAGGCGGATATGAAAGTTGATGACCTGTTGATAACCGCCGATGCTGTTCGGGTCAATGGCACCTGCGATTCATTTGAATCGGTGTACCAATGGCAGCGGCTTTTACAAGAAGTTCCCGGCTTTACCCTCGTCGATGTTCCGGATGTACAAAAACAGCCTGACACCGGACTTGTGCAGTTTACTATGTTACTATCTTCAGCGATACAGGAGAAAGAATGATACGCCTAACGCAAAGAGAAAAATTATTGGCTGCTGCGTTAGCAACTATCATAGCGGCCTGGTCGCTCTTTACAATTGCGGTCAAACCCGTTATTGCCAGGATTGAGACACTCAGGCGAGTCATCCCTGAAAAACAAAATGAGCTTGAAAAACTTCGCGCCAGAAGCAAGGAATATATTTTTCTCCGTGACAGTCTTGCAGAGTTGCGCGCAAAGGTGGATTCCCAGCAGAAAACCTTTGAGCTGCTGCCCTTTTTGGAATCGTTAATCGGAGAATGCGGCCTTGAAAAAAACGCTGCGTTAGGGAAACAACAGGGATTGCCACTTGATTCGAATTACTATGAGACAATCGTTGAAATAAAGCTGGAAAATTTGACACTCAGGCAGCTTGTCGATTTCCTCAGGAAGGTAGAATCGGCAGAGGTCCTGGCAAAAGTCAAAAGCCTCTATATCAAAAGGAATCCGACAAACAAAGACCTGCTCGATTCAGTGGTCGAAATACACAATGCCAAGCTAACCCAACGTCAGATCGCACATAAGTGATTTTGTAAATTCCAACTCAGCGATTTTATGCCAAGCGGAGCTTCTTCAAGCGTCAAAATATCAGGCAACGTCGAGTATTCACTCTGCAAGAGCTTCTTAAATTCGTTCTTTCCTGTCTTATAGGTTCATTGATAACTCGAATCGAAAAGAAGGTCTAAGTGGGCCGTGTCCCAATTATAGTTGAGGGTTTGTGACGGCTGGTATTTTGAAGTTCATAAATTGTAAAAAATTGTTATAATCATTATAGAAATGACTCAAGGTAGTTGTAGGTTTACAGGACAAAAGCAACAGTATTATACAGACGAAAGCATGAGCGTACTGGGACTTGCGGGCTGTAGAAACGAGGCTTAAATTGAAGGTTCAGTGCGAACTATGTCCAAAATTGTGCCTGATTGAGCCTGGCCAAAGCGGCGAGTGTCGAGTGAGAATCAATATCGACGGTGTCTTGCGAACCGTGGTCTATGGATATCCCTGCTCGATGCATATTGACCCCGTTGAGAAGAAGCCGCTTTTCCACTTCCTTCCGGGCACTGGGATTCTTTCGATTGCAACGGTCGGTTGTAACCTTCACTGCAAAAATTGCCAGAACTGGGAAATATCACAAGCCAATCCAGAAGACGTGCCAGCCGTATTCTGTCCCCCTGAAAGGCTTGTGGCACTAACCAAACGCAATAATTGTCCTTCTCTGGCATATACTTATACTGACCCAATTATTTATTATGAATACACCTATGATGCCGCAAAGTTAGCCAAAGAAGCCAATATACGCAACGTCCTTGTAACAGCGGGATACATAAATGAAGGGCCGTGGAAAAAGTTATTAGAATATGTCGACGCAGCGAATATAGATTTGAAAGGAATTTCCGACGACTTTTACAGGCAGGTCTGCTCGGGGACATTAAAGCCTGTCCAGAATGCTCTGATCGTGGCAAAGGCAAGCGGGATACTGGTTGAAGTTACAAACTTGATTATTCCGACGCTGAATGATAAGCCTGAGCAGATACGGCAGCTTACCCGCTGGGTAAAAGTAAATCTTGGGGGTGAGACACCGCTGCATTTTTCGCGGTTCTCCCCTCGCTACAAGATGCGGCATCTGCCGCCCACTTCGCTAAAGACATTAGATATGGCTCGTGAAATTGCAATGGAGGAAGGGCTAAACTACGTTTATATAGGAAATATCAGCAGCAAAGAGGGGCAGAACACATATTGTCCGGCTTGTAAGAGTCTGCTTATCGAGCGAAGTGGCTTTACTATTCTACAGAACCGCCTCAAAGACGGATATTGCCCGGATTGCGGAAGAGAGATTTACGGAGTTTGGAAATGACACGCAGAAAGTTTATTCAGAAATTAATAAAAGCAGGTTCAGCAATTGCTGTTAGTGCTTCGTGGCTGGCAAGGAAAGCTACGCCACACAAATTCGTATGGGCTGTTCGGCTTAAAAAGTATCCTGGTTCGTTGAAGCCTTTAAGAGACGTCTCTAAACAAGGCAAATGGAGTGGTTGACCCCGTTAGAAATTCCCCAGGAGAAACAATATGCGTCAAAAAGCGAAGATTTCTAACGGGGTTGATATGGATAAGCAGCTCAAGAAATGGCTCGTAAGTGGATCCCTGCTGGTTTTGGTTATTGTGTTGTTAGGTATTGCTGGCGTATTTTTCTGGAGGGCCCCCGCCAAGCCTGCCAAGGTTGTTCTGCATTCGTCACTTGCCAACATGGGATGGTACACTGCCGATGCTAACGCTCTTAGCAAACAAATAGACGGTTTTTTCCAGAAAGCTGAGGTTAAACCGATAAACAATGTAATTGCGTTGATTTTGCCACATGCAGGATACACGTACTCAGGGCAGACCGCGGTTATGGCAATCAAAACTGCTGACAAAAAATATAAACGAATCGTCCTTATGGGCCCCAGCCATCGTGTTCCTATGGAAGAGGTGCTGAGTGTGCCAAGAGCAACCCATTACGAAACACCGCTGGGGCAGATACCGCTGGATGTTGACTTTATAAACAATCTTCTGAAATATTCGATGTTCCAAAACGTACCGCGTGCCCACAGGTATGAGTATGGTTTTCAAGAACACAGTGTTCAAATAGAACTGCCGCTGTTGCAGCACTGCCGGAAAGATTTCGAGCTTGTGCCGATTGTGGCCGGACATTGCTCATTGGAAACAATTGAGAAAGCCGGTTCCATTCTGATAAGTTTGGTAGATGAGGAAACCCTTATAATTGCAAGCTCCGATTTTGTGCACTATGGGCGCCGCTTTTCCTATGTTCCTTTTACAGAGAATGTGCCTGACGAGATCAGAAAGGTTGATATGGGAGCATATGAGTATATTGCACGATTGGACAGTGAAGGTTTTTTGGAATATAAGCGCAAGACCGGGGCCACAATATGTGGCTATATTCCAATCGCAGTATTACTTTCGATGTTAAGCGAGCCGGTTAAGGCTGAGCTGATAAATTATACGACTTCCGGCGAGTTGACAGGTGACTTCACGAATTCTGTGAGTTATCTTTCCATAGCCTTTTCCGGCGCGTGGCAAAACAGCCCGGAAATCGAACCGCAGGCAAATGACCCCGAATTGACTGACGAGGATAAGAAACAACTTTTGACTTTAGCCCGCAGAACAATACTTTATGCCCTTCGGAACCGACAAGTTCCGCAAGCATCTGACCTCGGTATTACAATCAGCGATACAATGAGATGCCCCCGCGCGGCATTTGTAACGCTTAAGAAGAGCTCGCAGCTTAGAGGTTGTATAGGCGATATTTTCCCACAGCGGCCTTTGTACAAGTCGGTCATTTTAAACGCGATTAACGCCTGCGTTAATGATAGGCGTTTTCCTGAGGTAGCAGAGACCGAATGCAAAGATATTACAATCGAAATTTCTGCACTGACCGTGCCTAAACCTATTGCCTCACCCGATGATATTAGAATCGGTGTAGATGGAGTTGTGCTGAACAAAGACGGTCATTCCGCTGTGTTTCTACCTCAAGTTGCACCTGAACGGGGCTGGGATGTTAACCAGATGCTCACGCAATTGTCTCTGAAGGCTCAGTTGCCTCCTGATGCGTGGAAGGAAGGTGCGAGTTTTTTGGTCTTCCAAGCAGTTGTTTTTGGTGAAGAGATATGAAGTTCGCACGAGGCTTGCTGATATTCAGTTACGGCCTGTTTTCTATTGCAGCCCAAACTTTACTTTTTCGCGAGTTTATCACCACCTTCGAAGGCAATGACATAAGCGTTGGAATCTTTTTTGGCTCGTGGTTTTTATGGGTCGGCTTAGGTGCGATACTTGTTTATAGAGCCAGAGCCTTTGCTGAAAGACTGCTGAAAAATATAGAATTTCTGTTTTTGGCTTATGTGCCGGCTTTTATTATTCAGGTAGTATTGATTACTCAAGCCCGCGAACTTGCAGGCATCGAATCCTATGCACTAATTCCTATCGGTGTTATTATTATCTTGTCACTCGTACTTAATGCACCAATTAGTATCATCACAGGGATGTTATTTCCACTTGCCTGTCGGTGGTTTCAGGAGGATGAAACATTACCTGTATCGCGTGTGTATGTCCTCGAAGCTGCTGGAAGCTTTTTGGGCGGCCTTGGGGTAACCATTCTTCTGGGGCTCGGCGTAAGCTGGGCAAGGATTTTCTTTGTTCTCGCTTTTGTTCTCTCTTCATCAGTATTTACCATCCAGCTTGCCAGACGCCTTACACAGGACTGGTCCCGGAGCACGGGCCACGGGGCACGGAAAATGACTTGTGCTTTTTCTTTTTTGATTCCGCTTTCTGTCTTTCTTTGCCTCATCTTGGGAGTTGATACAGCCTTAATGCGTTATATGCGAGTAATAAAATGGACCAAGCTGCTGCCTGAAGATGCCCTGCGCGGCTCATTCCAAACCGCCCAGGCTGAGTACCTTTATGGAGTCTACCAGGACCAGTGGATAGCTGTTCGTGAAGGCAGCGCTTGTGAGACACTGCCAGATCAAAGTACGGCTGGTCAGACAATAGCTATTAGTCTCTGTCAAAATCCTGACGCCCAGAATGTTCTGGTCGTTGGTTCGGGATTAGGTCTTTGCCGTGAATTCCTACGCTTGCCACAAATTGAGCATATAACCTGGGCACATCCTGACAGCGAATATCTGCAGCAAGTTGATAGCTTTATTCCGCCAGAGCTTAAAATCAACGATAAGCGGTTTCATCGTCTGGCTGATGACGTTCGCTCATTGCTGGCTGAGAAAAAACGATTTTATGACATAGTAATCCTCAATCTGCCTGACGCGACCAGCTCAGTTCTGAACCGCTATTACACACTTGAATTCTACCGCCTGGTTAAAGACTCTCTAAAGCCTGATGGTGTGTTAGCAGTCCGCGTGGCAGGCGGGGAAAACATTATGGGCACCGAGTTGATCAATCTTGGTGCCTCAACGAAACTCACACTCCAGAGCGCTTTTTCGCAGCTTGTTCTGACACCTGGCGAAGATACATGGTTTATTGTGTCGGATTCTGAAAGGCTTACAGGCAATCCTGGTACTTTGCGAGATCGCTTTGCAGCGATAGAGGGTGCAGCTAATGTTTTCTCGCCACAGGCTTTACTTTCTGTTTATTTACCAGACCGTGCCGAGGCCGCCCTTAAGAACTACTCGCTTGCGGATTTGCCNGAAAGCTTGCTGATTAACCGTGATTCCAGACCGCTCACACATCTATATAGCTTGTTACTTGCAGCGAAGCAATCTGGGACACCCCTCACCAGATTTGTCAAGAACCTGGCTTTGGCAGGGCCGTTGGCCTTTCTGATCCCTATTTTCATTTTTGTAATTTTGCGAGCCATTTATGTTGTGAGAGCAGATCAGCAAGGCAGAACATCCAGCTTTGACAGTTCGTTCCTGGTTTTCTCAGCAGCCCCGGTTGGGATCGGAGCGATAATTGTCCTGATGTATTTGTACCAGACCCGTTTTGGCTCGCTGTATCTGCACATCGGTGTTATTTCGTCTTTGTTTATGCTGGGCCTAACGACCGGTGCAGCCCTGATCCGGCGATTGCTGAAAGTTCCTGCTTCGCAGGAAGACTACAGAACCTCGTCCCTGGAAAAACTGCTCTTTGCGGTCATAGTTCTTCATGCGTTAATCCTCGCCGCAATTGCCTTTTGGCCTGCTGAACGATGGCCCCAGACCTTAAGCGCGACCAGCAGCATCTGGGAACCCGCGCACCTTATCTTTGCGAGCGCATTTATAATGTGTGGTTTATGTACTGGCTGCTACTTTCCAATCGCTGCTAAGCAGCTTGCCGTTTCCGGCTTTGAGACGGGCCGGGCCGGCAGTAAGCTCGAAATGGCCGACCATCTCGGAGCATCGGTAGGAGGGATGGTGACAAGTCTTGCGCTTGTTCCTGTGCTCGGAGCTAAAGTAACGCTATTTGTATTTGCTACACTTATCTTGTCCAATACGCCGCCAGCCGCACTGAAAATACTCAAGACGGGGAAGGTTTCTCTTGTGGATATAACCCCTTTCCGGCTGCGCAGGCTTGGTTATATCCTGTTTGGTGTTGGGACAATTATTGTCTTGTGCTCGAATCTTCTGGCTGACACCGGCGCACGGCTGAGGCCATCCCTACCGCAGCATTTGGCTCAAGCGCTGGCCGGAGAGTCGCGCATTGAGCAGGAATCAACGGTTCTTCGCGATAGTGCTCGAAAAATCAATTATTTTCGGGTTTGTGACGCCAACGATGAATTAACTGGGTATATTTTTAGTTCGCAAGACCTTGCACCCGAGGTCCGAGGTTTTGGCGGGAAGATGAATCTTGCTATTTACGTCGACCCTGACGTCACTTTGATCAACTTCCATATCATATGGTCAAACGAAACGCCTGCGTATCTGGAGCTTCTTAGCGGATGGCGCGACACTTTAAGCGGGTGTCAGCTTTTCCAACCGCAGCCCTTTGCCGATATTCACGCCGTAACTGGCGCGACCGTAAGCTCTGAAGCTATTCTTTCGGCACTGGAGACATCAGGCCATAGATTCGCCACCCAGATTATCGGCAGGGCTGTTGAGCCTGGGTTCAAAGACAGGGCTCGTTGGGCTGCCTATCTACCCGACACTCATGGGATATATTTGATTTGTGCTTTTGTTGTCACTTTGGTCGTAATTTACCACGGTGGATTCTGGAGCAGATTGGGGGTGCTCTTGTTGAACCTCGTGGTCGGGGGCATTTGGTTGAACGCTCAGTATTCCAGCGAACAAATAGCGACCTTGCTGTCTCTGCACACTCCTGCTGTGCGATTAACAGGTGCGTTTTTGCTGGCCGTAGGAGTGCCACTTTTGGTGATAATCTTTGGCAATATTTATTGTGGCTACATCTGCCCTTTTGGTGCCGCCCAGGAACTGCTCGGCTACGTTGTTCCCGGAAGATTTAAACAACCGGTTCCGGCAGAGAAAATGCAAAAAGCAAGATTTGTCAAATATACATTCCTTTTTGTTTTGATAATTGTATTCTTTGTTTCGAGAAACCGTACGACTCTTGGCTCAGACCCCCTCATTTCAGCTTTCAATTTGCAATTTTGGCGATTGTCAATATTGTTAATAGCGGGGACAGCTTTGATAGGATCGATTTTTTATACTCGCTTCTGGTGCCGATATTTGTGTCCGGTAGGAGCTTTCCTGTCATTGCTAAACAACGTTGTAATCCTGAAGCGTTACCTNCCGACGAAGAAGTTTGGCAGATGTGAGTTTGGCCTTACTGCTAAGGATCAAATGGATTGTTTATATTGCGATAGATGTCGTTACCAGGCAAAGGCAGCAGTGAGAAAGGAGCGTTTACCACATCCCGCTTATACGCCAATGAATGTGCTGTCACGATGTCTTGTCGTATGTGTCCTTGTGGTGGCAATACTTGTGTCAGCAGTTTCTGTAAGCAGGTTTTTGCAGGTTATTCCTGTTGGATCCGATTATTCTGCTACTTTTGTTTCTTCGGGAGGCCAACCAAGAGATATAGATTTGCAGCGGATTCGTACAATGATTGAGCAAAATAGACTTTCCGATCGAGAGGCTGAGTTCTACAAGAAAGTTGAGTAGTGTCAGTGTAGTATATCCCCATAACCACCAAGACAATCGAAATAAATGTGCACTTTCATGACAAGGATAAAAAAGCCATCAATGTATTCACATTGACGGCTTTGTGATAATCTTAGATTATCACATCTTTATTTTTTCTTCTTTGCTGGTTTCTTCTTAGTTGCCTTTTTCTTTTTTGTTTTCTTTTTTGCCATTTTCAAACCTCCATGTAATTAAAAAGTGATTGTTAATAAGCGGATTCATAACAACCAGAGCCGCTTTTCCTCAGAATTTTGATTACTTTAAATATCTTTCCAACAGCAAAGGCTAAAAGTGAAAAGTCTTGCGATTACAGAGCGAACAGATTTTGTGGGATTTCAATCATTAACCTCTTTATCATATTTTTAGAACATATTGTAGGATCGACTTAGCAGTAGTCTCTGTCGTTTAACCCAAGAAAAAAACAATGGTTCTTTACATTCCGTAACATTTCCTCTTTGTTAGCAGCTTTTTTACTGGCTGGGATAATCGTCGAGATCATCATCTTGTTCCTCAGCGGTCAGGTCGCTGTAATCTGCTTCATCAAAAGAATCTTCTTTAGCAAGAAGACCTTTCTCATACAAACTGGCACAAGCGACACAGTATCGAGCCCAGGGAATTGCGTCCAATCTTGCCTTTGGGATCGGCCCACCATTGCCCTGACAAATTCCATATGTCCCATTCTCGATACGCTCGAGTGCATCTTCGATTTCCATAAGCAACCTTCTTTCGCTATCCATCAGCCCCAATGTATTTTCAACCTCATAGCTATCCGTGCCTGCATCAGCCATATGAAATGGCAAATTTGATAAATCCGTTCTTGGCTTTCGCAATGTTTCGTCTTCCATACAAATTATGTTATTCAATATTTCGTTTAGCTTGGCCAATAATAAGGCTTTGAATTCTCTTATTTGTGCAGGGGTTAGTCTGCTTTTGTTTGCTTCTGCTTTTGCCATAGGAATTCGGTTGTTCAAAAATAGCATTGTTCTCTTGGGAGAATTGTCAGTTGCCTAAAATCTTTGATGGGCGGCGATTATCGCCCAAGAAAGGTGCATAAGCTCCTTACAAAAACCCGCCGAAGCGGCTTAATGCTTGTATCGATCTCATCGGAGGTCATGCCGATCATAGCAAATGAGAAAAACCCGAAAACAAACCCCGCGACCGCGCAGGCCAACCGACGTATCTTTATACGGTCTATTCTCGGCGAAAGATAGACTGCAACTTGACTCTCAATTTCCTTCAGGTAACGCAAATAAGGTTCTTCTGACTGATCCAGAGTTTCAGACTGAAGTTTTAGCAATAATTTTCCCTGGAAGAGCAGCATAAATTCCTCCTTGGCATTAACGGCGAACTCATAATGGGCATTAAGCAGGTGCTCCAGCATATCTTCCAGAGTTTCCGGTGGCCTTTCATATGAGTGCATACATTCAATTAAATGATCAATTGCTTCATCTACCAGCGTAATAACTATTTCGTCTTTATCCTCAAAGTGCTGGTAAAGTGTTCCCTTGCCGACATCGGCCTTTTCCGTAATCTCTTCCACCGTCGCAGCGTCAATGCTTTTTTCGCTGAATATATTCAAAGCGGCCTTCTTCAACCGCTTTCGGGTTCTCCTGGCTCTTTTCTGCGTCCGGTTTTTCTCAGTTCTTAGCAACTTTGCACTCATACTTTGACTCTTTAGTCAGTTTTGACCAGGTAGTCAACAGAAATTTTTAGCTTTTGAGAAAATTTTTTTGTCCGTATCTTTCCAGGTAGAGCGGCTAAACACAGGGACGTCGATATTCAGTAGATTCGCATTTTGATAGAGCAAAAAAGCTTTACGACTGAGAAGCTGATTTCTTCAGGAAAGTTCGGTAGTGTTAGGCTGATATATCCGCCACAAAGTAACAAACGGCCTACACTTCAACAGCGAAAATAATTGATAAGTCACAAAATAATTGTCAGGATAAGTGAAATGAATATGCAGCTTCTTACAGGCAAATAAATCCACCAATTTTTAGAGCAAAGTTCTAAATTAAGAGGCAGCTTTTAAAGCTGATTTTTGAAGATAGGCTGTAAATGACACACTTCAAGTCGATAACGGCGGGGTTTACGGTGTCATCATTACCCTGGTTAGCGTTCTGCGAGATTTTATGGACCGACTTAGTTAGTCCTCGGCAGCTATAAGAGAGCCGATTCTCGTTCAAGAATACGTTAGCTGTGCTTACTTACCACTGCCAAATGTTAAAAACAGGTGAAAGGCGACGGCGTTTTTTGCTTGTCTCGTTCATTGCCTTAAGATATTATCGCTTATTGTAGAAACTGCGCAATTTCCAAGGTCCTGTAGATACATACGCTGCTAAGGAGCGTACACAATACGATTTGGACCGGGATCAGATGACTTTGACGGCTTTTCCTTGTTAGTTTGCCGCTTTTCGGGGCCGTATGAGAGGGAGGTTAGTTATGATGTCTGTTCAGAATAAAGAAACGTTTACGGTGATACTGCTAAGGTTGGGTATGGCTGTTTGTCTATTTCTCACAGGATGTGAAGCCACATCCGTAAATTACTATGATCGTGGAATTGCCTATGCGAAGGAAGGCGAATATGACAGGGCCATCTCGGACTTAACCAAGGCCATTAAGATAGACCCGAGAGATGCTGAAGCCTATTACAATCGTGGGGTTGCCTATGGCGCTAAAGGCGAATATGGCCGCGCTATCTCAGACTACACCAGGGCGATTGAGTTAAAACCGAGAGATGCTAAAGCCTACTACAATCGGGCGGTTGCCTATGGCGTTGAAGGAGAATATGGCCGGCGGGCCATCTCAGATTATACCAAGGCCATTGAGCTAAACCCAGAGTCTGCTGACGCCTACTACAATCGGGGCAATGCCTATTACGGTAAAGGCCTTTATGACAAAGCTATCTCAGACTTCAACAAGGCTCTTGAGATAAAACCAAGGTTAGCTGAAGCCTATGTCAATCGGGGGATTGCCTACGGCAAGAAAGGAATATATGACCAGGCTATCTCAGACTTCGACAAGGCCCTTGAGATAAGCCCGAGAAATGCTAAAGCCTACTACAACCGTGCGGTTGCCTACGACTATAAAGGACTTTTGCAAGAGGCCATCTCGGATTATACCAAGGCGATTGAGATGAACCCGAGAGACGCTAAAGTATACTCTGAACGGGGACTGGCCTATTATAACAAACGTGAGTACGATCCAGCCATCTCAGATTTTACCAAGGCCCTTGAGATAAACCCAGAGTATGCTAAAGCCTACAACAATCGGGGGATTGTCTATAAAGCTAAAGGAAAGTATGACTTGGCCATCTCAGATTATAATAAGGCCATTGAGATAAATCCAAGTGATGCTGGAGCTTACAATAATCGTGGGAATGCCTATGACGATAAAGGCGAGCATGACCGGGCCATTTCAGATTACACAAAGGCGCTTGAGATAAACCGAAGATTTGCTGAAGCCTATGTCAATCGTGCCGTTGCATACTACGATAATGAAGAATATGACAAAGCGTGGAAGGATGTCTATAAGGCACAAAGTTTGGGATTGCAAGTTAATCCAGGATTTCTCAAGGCCCTTGGTGAAGCTTCAGGAAGAGAAAGATGAGCCGTGATTAGCAAATCTCTCCCAGTTGCGTATAATAGCCGTCCTTTGGAGGTATAAATAGAAAAGTCACTTATAGCGACATAAGTTCAGCAGCGTCTCAAGAAGCAAATACAACTAAGGTCTGGGAGTTTAACGCATCAGTGCCTTAATCGATGGTGTCTCTTGAGGCTCTTCGAGCGCTATCTGTTGAGGCTCTTCCGGAACCTGAGTTTTTTCTTCGCTGGCCATATGACTCATCTCCTTTCACAATTAAATAAACTTAAACCTTAATAGCCATCCATCGACATATTCAGGTGGCAACTTTACGTAAAATAACGGCAATCAATAAGTTCCTCAATCTCAAGTTACATAGCTCAGCAGCGGGCAAGGGTAGGAATTCAATTTTTGTACGTATTTATTATGACAGTTTTC
>JGI24422J19971_10000463_pt1 | contig 22707 bp, 20 predicted proteins | sample DeeMarSWOR152_54_FD_19971 | JGI IMG/M metagenome (IMG submission 19971) | reverse complement strand
TTGACCACACGCTGGGGGATCATATAGAGGAAGGCATTCCCGGAGGTCAGGACACCAAACAGAAGCCCCATCGTGCCGATGCCGAAGGCAAGGGGAAACCCCGCCAGCAGGACGAAAAGGCTTAAAATCATCAGGACGGTGGTCAACTCAGGGCTCATGGGATTCTCCTCTGATGGCGATTCTCAGCGAGCGCAGGAAATCAGCTGCCCCTTGCAGGAGAAAGAGCAGGAATCCAAAGGCGATAATCGTCTTGAAGGGCCAGAGAACCGGCCGCCAGGCGCTGGAAGAGGAGCGCTCCCCGTAGGTGATGGCATAGTGAGCATGCTCGCCGCATTTCCACACCAGGACGATGAAGAGCGGAAAGAAAAGAAAGATGTAGCAGATGACCTCGATGACCGCCTGCCGCCGGGGGGAGAAGCGCGCGTAGAGAAGATCCATGCGCACATGGCCCTTGTAATAGTGGCAATAGGCGGCGCCGAGCATGGCATAAATCCCGTAAATCATGTAGGTGAGCTCGAAGGCCCAAGACGTGGGCTTGATCAGCACGTAGCGCATGGTGATGTCATACATGATTATCGCCGTGAGCACGGCGACCAGCAGACTCGAGACCTTGCCCGTCCAAACACTGCTCCAGTCGATGAAGCGGAGAATTTTCTCCATATCGCCCTCCAAAATAAAAAAGGAGGGCCGTCATCCCATGGATAAGAGGCTATGGGATGACAGCCCTCGGGCATGCATCCCTCAAACGCCCACCATCATCTCAGTGGGGCAGGTTATACATCTTGTAGAACGGCCACCACCGCTTGCCGAAGGCCTTCTGCGAATTCCANACCTTNGNGAAGAACTCGTCCTTGGCGGCCAGCTCGTCCAGATACTCCCAGGCCCAATCGACCATGGTCTTCACCGTCTCCGGCTCCATCTGCACGATCTCGATCCCCTTTTCTTTGTAAAAATCCATGGCGTCGAGGTTTTTCGACTCCATCCAGAGGTAGTTATCCAGGCGGAACTTGCCCACGACCGCCTCGAGAATCAATTTCAGATCATCGGGCAGCGCCTCCCAGGCCTTCTTGTTGATGAGGAGCTCGGTGGCTGAGGCGGGCTGGTGAATGCCTGGCAACATGACATATTTGCAGACCTCCCAGATGCCCAGTGTCTTATCAAAGGCGGGGATGCTGTACTCGGCGGCGTCGATGACGTTTCTCTGCAGGTTGGGCATGATCTCTCCCGCGGGCAGAAAGACCACGGACATCCCGTGCTTCTGCAAGACATCGCCCATCAAGGGCATCATGCGCATCTTAATTCCCCTGAAGTCGTCCACCGTGCGCAGCGGCTTCTTGGACCACATGTAGTTCTCCATGGAGATGGGCCCGGTCAGCAGGACCTTTACGTTGTAACGGTACTTGTCGTACATCTCCTGGTGAAGCTCGTAGCCGCCGCCGTGATTCTGCCATGCCATCATGTCGATGACGTTGAGACCGCCAGGAGCAGCACAGAACAGGGGCGAGACCTGGATCTTTCCCACCCACTGGGCGGCGTAGCCGTAGTTGGCCTGATACACTCCGTCGCTGACCGCCTTAAGCCCCTCGAAGGGCGGCACCAGGGCACCGGCCGGATAGACCTCGAAGACCAGCCGGCCTTGCGTGACCCTCTCTACTTCTTTTGCTAGCATGACGATGTTGTCATGATAAAGCATCCCGGCGGGCACGAATCCCTGGACCTTCCACTTGATGACCTTGTCTTTGGCCAACCCGGAACTCGTGAAAGAAACAATTATTCCCAGTACCACTAAAGCCACTAATACCTTCTTTTTCATAACCCTTTCCTCCGCAAATGGTTTTTGTTTTCAAACGCCAACGTCAAGGCCGATAGAGATCCTCACCCCCTTTCCCCTGTGAGATTATCCCTCGGCACTCAGCAGAGTGCCCTCATTGCAAGGATTTCGTTAAAAAAAGATGACTTCAATTCATTTAGACAGGTTACATATAATTGAGCACGATCTCATATGTCAAGACAGAAATTGTGCCGTAAGAAAATAAGGAGCTGGCTGAGACCAAGAGAATCGGAATCACCACATCCACGCTCTCGTTCTGCAGCATTTCATCTCCATCCGCAGGCCCCTCATTTTCGGATGCAGATAGTATCTACGCCCTTCTGGTGGTTGGAGACTCCGTGTACCAGTCCAGCCACCTTGGGCTCGGGATTTTATCCCTCGGCGGATATCGGCCCACCATGACAAAGGTGGTGATTTTTGATGGCTACTAAAGAATGAGCCTTGGCGGCACAGGTAGATCAGGAGGAATTCTTATTCCTTGAAATATTGCATCGTTCCATCTGGAATTACAGCTACGGAAGCTTCCTTTGGATATTCTTTCTCCAGCAGTGCAAGAGTTTCTTCCCAATTGTTTTTGATGATGACCTCATCAGGTGAGGCAAAGAAGTCGCACATGGTCCGGTCAGGGTACTCAGTGCATACAACTACCCTGACAGTATCAGGGGCGACAGGGGCGCTTCTTTCCCCTTTCCCCCCATACATGCGCCCACCGTAATCCTTCCCAAAGCTCCTGAACAGGTAATGGCATATCTGTCCTTCTGGCGAATCCACCAGAAGTACAATCACACCTCGATTAATGTTCACGGTTTGCATTGCCAAGAACATACATATGGCCATCTCGTTGTATTTGCCATAGGCATTGGCGATGACGATATCTTTCCAGGGCCTGGGAGCAGTGGCGTAGTGCTCTTTTGCGACCTCCACTCCTGCCTTGTGAGCCTCGACCGGATCTCCTACAAAAAGATCGGTAATCTCCCCACGTTCGTTAATGATCGCATTGATTATTATTTGAAGGCCGGACATGCGAACTGCTTCCACTATCTCCTTGTACATCACGTTGTTTTCAAACCTGCCCAGACCGGTGGTGTGGGGGTCGCTTTGAAAGACCTTTGAATGAAAGGTGTAAACACTCTCAATGCCGCTTACGCCGGGGAAGACAATCTTGCCTCCTCCACCGAAGCCTGCATGCACATGAGGTGCAATGCACCCGATACCTATCCTGAGGTCGCATGACATGAATTCGCGATTGATATGAACTGGGGTTCCAGTTGTGGTCGCCCCAATGTATTTGCAATTCTCGTAAGGATTGTGATTGTAAATGGCGTAGTTTTCAACTATATGCTCCCCAAGCTTTTTCCGAAAATCGATATTGTTCATCGCGCCATGTAAGCCCAAGGCTGGAATAAATCGGATATTGTTCCTTGGCACCCCGCCCTTATCGAGTGCCTCCATGACCCAGGGAAGGATATGGCTGACCGGAGTGGGCCTGGTGATGTCATCAAACACGATGACAGCCTCATTTGCATCCTTGGCTAAATCCTCAAGGGCCGGAGATCCTATGGGATTGTGGAATGCTGTTGATATTGCCCCTTTCGCGCTTGCCTCCTTCTTAAATCCTGGAGGCTCCAGCACCTCCAGGTCCCAGCGGGAAGGAAAACGGAGCTCTCTCGGCTTATTGCCATACCACAGGAGATTGGGAACGGTTACCGTAGTCATATCATCCTCCTGACGCCTTAAGGGGCCTCTGAATCCTCATGTATATCCCAGAATGAATGCTTTCATCTGATACTTCACGTTTGAGTGGGGCCTCGTTTTCCGTTAGTTTCTCACCTGGCCTTCTTACCCCACTTCCCCAGCCATTTTACCTTGGCCTCAGGGTTGAGCCCATATATGGGCCACTCCCCCTTCAGGGCCATCACCACCTGCGCCATGGGCTTGTGGAAAAGCTCTAAGTCTGCAGTTATAGAGTAATAGGCGCTATGTCCGGTAAGCATGACATTGGGCATTTTGATAAGGGGGTTATCCACGGCTATGGGTTCGTCCACGGTAACATCAATTCCCGCGCCTGCGACGAGCCCCTCCTGCAAAGCCCGGATGAGTGCTGTCTGATCCACACATCCTCCCCTCGCCGTATTGATGAAGAAGCACGTTGGCTTCATCTTCTTGAATTCTTCATAACCGATCATGTTCCTCGTCTCAGAGGTAAGGGGCGTATGCAGACTGATAAAGTCAGATTCCCTCAGCAGTGTGTCCAGGTCTACAGGCTGAACCCCACGGCTTTCCATGACCGCCCCCAGAACATATGGATCATAGGCCATCACCCTCATCCCCAATCCTCTGGCTTTGAGGGCTGTAGCCGTACCTATCTTGCCCAATCCCACAATCCCCAGGCTCTGTTCACGCATCCGGAACATAGGGTAGGCAACTTCCATGAGCACTTTCCGGTCCAGGGTAAAACTGGCCTGCCTTTCTCTTACCGCCTTATCTGTTTGGAAGAGTTTGTGACCAAGGGCAAGCATGAAGGCTAAAGCCAGCCCGGAAACCTCGTCAATACAATAGTCAGGCACGTTTGTAACGGCGATACCAAACTCGGTTGCCGCTTCCAGGTCTACCGTTTCAAAGCCGACACCTATACCCGCGATAATACGACAGATGCAAAGGGCTTCGAGTACCCGTCGGCTGAACGGCTGCACAGAGACAACACCGACCAGGGCATCAGCATCGCTGGCATGGGCGATCAGTTCGTCTTCTGCGCGCCATATCCCCTTGACCAAGGTGGTATCAAGGGGCTCGAGCAGCTTTTCCCCAAGATCCACGCCAGGCAAAGCAAACGCATGGGAGACTTTAAAGCTCATAGTCTCACTCCTTTCTTTGAGCTCATAACCATTGCCTTCCTCATATACACCGAGAAAAATGCCGCTGACTTCGGTCCCGTCGGATGAGCCAATCAATCGGACGAATAAGTGATAAAAAGTCCCTTTTGGCGGAGGAGCATAGGAGAAATCAGGCTTGGGTGTCAAGGAAAAGGACCCTCACAACATAGCGCGTTTCATTTATCCGGCTCGCTAGGGGTTGTGCCTGCACTCCATCACGCTCGTCTTTCGGCTCCTGGGCTGTCTGCTCGCTCTTCTTGGCGGCAGGGCGCGGCCCGCAGTGGCAGGGGGACACAGGTGAGAGGGCAGGGAACAGTGAGATAGCTAGAAAGGTGGAACCGGTTTTCCTCACACCGCATCGCAACGACAGCTATAATGCTTTGAGTTCTGATGGGAGAAGTGCAGCGTTAAGGTGGAGTGACCCCATTAAGAACGAGAATATAGGCATGGAGTGGTTGGCATAGGCTCTAAGGCCTATCGCCAGATACGAAATCGGTGATCACATTCGGAACGCGACTTATAGATTCTGTACTGGAATATGACGAGTATCTTTTGGGAGCGCAGCCATCGGATCATCCAGTTTCATAATGCTTCTCAACAAGCTGTGCTTTGTACTCATACTTAGGTAAGGTTCCTGGAGCCACCACTTCCACATCGGCACTGAAGATGAGTTTTTCTCTCAGCAGCTTCTCAATCTCATATTTCAGCAACGCTAGATCGCCCGGGTCCTGGCCATGCTCAACCTTTATCTTCAAAGGGGGCTTTACCGATGGAGGAGGCTCTTGAAGTTGAATCAGTATCTCCCCTGTCACCCTTGGCGCCAAGGTCCCAACAACATCCCTTATGGCTGAGGGATAAACATTGACCCCGGATACAATTAACATATCATCGGTACGGCCTATGCATTTTATGCAATAGCCTTTTCGTCCACATTCGCAATCTGTCTGGGTCACTACCACATGATCTCGAGTCCTAAATCGGATTAAGGGCTGGCATTCCCTGTCAATGGAAGTATAAACCAACTCACCCTTAATGCCTTCTACTACATCCAAGGGGGTTCCGCTACTCGGGTCTATGATTTCTGGATGACACGCTCCTTGCCCTACAAAATGCATTCCGTTTTTGTATTCGCACTCGGCCCACATCAGCCCAAGCATATCGCCATTACCCATACACTCCTGGACATTGGCCCCGAACGCATCTTCTATCTTTTTGCGAATATGGGGGATCCCGCCACCGGGCTCGCCACCGACCATGAACCCCCTAATGCCAAGAATCTTTGGATCAATGCCTTTCTTCTGACAATAGGTTATCAGGTAAAGCGGAAAGGAGGCTGTAGACAGGATGAAGTCAGCCCCCAAGTTTTTCACGGCCGCAATGAGCCTGTCTGTAGCTCCCACGCCGACGGGTATAAGTGTTGATCCAAGAGTTTCTATTGCCTCACCGTAGGAGGCCGCGATAAAAAAGGTTCCTATTGGAAGAGGAACGATATGGTTTGGGCGCATGCCGCATGTCCACATGGCCCTCATAGCTGTTTCCCGCCAGACATCCCGATCGTGAGGGGTGAGACCGATATATGTAGGGGTCCCCGTTGTACCACTCGTCGAATATACCCTTATTACCTTTCCAATATCCACAGCCCCATGCTTCCCTAAAGGGAGTGCTGCACTGAGGCTCTCTCTGATTTCATGTTTCTCTGTAAAGGGAAGGTTTTTTAGGTCATCGGTCCCTTTGATATCGCCCAACTCAACGCCCTCACCCCCAAATTTCTCCTGATAAAACCGGGAGTTTTGCCAAACATACCTTAACTCCTTTAGTAAAGCATCGTTCTGAACTTTAGTAAATTCGTCACTGGATAAAGTCTCCATCCTTTCATTCCAGAATTTTCGATACCCATGCATGTTATATTCCTCCAAACTCTAATCTTTCCAGGCTCATGCAAATTTCGTAGACTCAATAGGGTCATAGCAGAAAAGCAAATCCCCGTTTAAAACAGATGGGGCCTTACTACCTCTTGTTGCCGGAGCCGATTCAGACCTAGCTCGGTTTGAGCGCAGAGAGACACTTCGCTATTGATCTGGATATTTGATAGTGATCTGGAGATTGAGGATCCATGAAGGGGCCCCTCAAGGGCAATTGAGATACAGTGCAAAAGGATCGCCCTTCTTAACGTGTTGATTTTTTGATCTTTTTGTTTTGTCTTGACTAATAGCCACGATTGGATTACACGTAAGCCCTTAAAACAAAAGCGGTAATTAGTCAAGAAAAGATTTCTCGGGTTCCCTAACAGAGAATACGGGATCCCGAAAACACAAGATTTAGGCGCTAGGGTTCTGATAACGCATATACGTAAGGTGAATTGCCGCGATGGAGGAATCGAGCAAGTTACTGAAGGAGGTTAAGAAGAAGGTTGAGGGCCTGAGATCGAAAGGCCTTAACCTTTACCCCTCAGGATTCCGACGGAATATCACCGTAGGGAAAGTGATAGAGCGTTTCGGAGGCCTCGACAGTGAAGCCCTTGATGAGGTAGATGAGATCCTGACTCTGGCTGGCAGGATCATGTCGATGAGGGATTTTGGGAAGGCTGTTTTCATACATATCAAGGACGGAACCGGCCAAATTCAGGCATACATAAGGAGAGATAGGGTCGGGGATGAAGGCTTTGAAACGTTCAAACTGATGGATATAGGCGATCATATCGGGATTACGGGGAGCCCCTTCAGGACGAAAACGAATGAATTAACGATCTTGGCTGACTCCCTGGTGCTTGTCTCAAAATCCCAAAGACCGCTACCGGAAAAATACCACGGGCTAGTAGATGTGGAGACGAGGTACCGCCAGAGGTATCTTGACCTGATGGTAAATGACGAGGTGAGGCAAGCCTTTGTACTGAGAACTAAGATAATTAAGACCATAAGGGAGTTCTTCGATGTACGGGGGTTTCTCGAGGTAGAGACACCGATGATGCAGGTCATTCCAGGTGGGGCTACAGCCCGCCCATTTACGACATATCACAATGCATTGGATATGGAGCTTTTCTTGAGAGTAGCCCCCGAGCTCTATCTGAAGAGGCTTGTTGTCGGCGGGTTCGATAAGGTGTATGAGCTGAACAGAAATTTTCGCAACGAGGGGATATCAACTACCCACAATCCCGAATTCACGATGCTGGAGTTCTATGTTGCCTATGCAACCTACGAGGACCTCATGGACCTAACCGAGAAGCTCCTCGTTTTTGTGATGGAGAGGCTTTTTGGAAAGCTAACGCTGACATACCAGGGAAACGAAGTTGATTTTACCACACCTTGGCCCAAGATTTCCCTAACCGATGCTCTCATGGATATAGGCGGCGTGCCTGAAGGTGTGGTTGGTGACCGCATTGGATTGGCGGATTTTGCTCGGTCGCGGGGGGTTGACGTGACCGATACCGAGGACACAGGAAGGACGCAGGTAAGGCTTTTGGAGCAGCTCGTTGAGCCCAAGTTGACCCAGCCCACCTATATTGTTGATTACCCCGTAGAGGTGAGCCCGCTGTCCAGGAGAAAGGATGCAGAACCACAGATTGCGGAGAGATTTGAGCTCTTTGCAGCTGGCAGGGAGATAGCGAATGGCTTCTCCGAGCTGAACAACCCCGATGACCAGCGCGAGCGATTCCTTGAACAGGCTGCGTTGAGGGATTCAGGCGATGATGAGGCCCTCTTCATGGATGAGGACTATATTAGGGCCTTGGAATATGGGCTGCCGCCTACAGCCGGAGAGGGCGTAGGCATCGACCGATTGGTTATGATCCTAACCGATTCCCCCTCAATTAGAGATGTGATTCTCTTCCCCCATATGAGGAAAAAGGATTAGTGGAATCTAACAATTCTGTGAAATCGTTGTTGCCTTAGGGTTTTTGCTTCTTTGGCCGCCCCCATGGAATGATGGCCTGCCCTGGCGCGACGACACAGGAACATTATCATGTTTTGTAAAGATAACGGTATCCATACATATAATCCCACTGTTTCAAAGCCAGATCTGGGCCAGGAGATTTGGAATAATGGAGTGTTTCTCAGAAAGAGGCTGGCAGAGCTGATCAAATTCGCCATCTCTTGTAAACTCATCATTCCGGTACGCTAGTCTTCCAAGTCTGGGGCGAAGCGGAGCTTGATTTTATGTCTTTTGAACTGTTTTTTTCCCTCAGATACCTCAAGGCAAAGAGAAAGCAGGGATTCATCTCAGTCATAACGGGTATCTCCATTCTAGGCATCATGATAGGGGTTATGGCCCTGATCGTGGTTCTCGCAGTGATGAATGGCTTCCGGGAAGATTTGATGAAGAAGATACTGGGAGTGAATTCACACCTGCTCATCTTCAGCTACAAGGGGGGCATTGAGGATGCGGCGGAGGTGATGGAGAAGGCCCTAAAGGTTGACGGCGTTGTTGCGGCGACGCCCTTCATTTACAGTCAGGTAATGATCAAGCATTACGGCAATATCTCAGGGGCGATTCTCAGGGGTATCGAGCCTGCTACGGCAGGTAAGGTGATCAATATAGATTCCATGATAAAGGAAGGGTCCCTTGGCGTTTTGGATGATCCTGAGGCTGAACCCAAGGGAATCATTCTTGGAAGCGAACTTTCTAAGCAGATAGGTGCGCTACCGGGGGATACCATAACGTTGGTTTCACCAACGGGAAAGTTGACGCCATTGGGAAGGGTAGCCAATGAGGATGAATTTAGGGTTCGGGCTCTGTTTGAGTCCGGCATGTATGAATACGATAGCTCCATGGTTTACCTTTCCATTGATGACGCTCAGGATTTTCTTTCCCTGCGTGGGGAAGTAACCGGTGTCGAGCTGAGGGTTGAGGATATACAGAAGAGCGACACGATTGGAAAGGTAATCCAGAATGAACTCGGGTATCCGTACTGGACCAAAGACTGGAAGATGATGAATAAGAGCCTCTTTTCCGCGCTAAAGCTCGAAAAGGTCACCATGTTTATAATTCTAATCATGATCGTCCTCGTTGGTGCCCTTAACATCATCAGTTCACTGGTTATGATGGTTATGGAAAAGACTCGCGACATTGCGATACTCAGGACGATGGGGGCGCCGCCAAAAAGCATCATGGCCATTTTTATCTTTCAGGGCCTCTTTGTTGGCCTTATTGGCACCCTGCTGGGCTTGGTATCAGGATCGTTTCTTTGTCATCTGTTGGCGCGATACAAGTTTATCAGGCTTCCCCCAGATGTTTACTACATTACGACCTTGCCTGTGAGGATGGAATGGTTGGATATTGTCTTCATTGCATTTGCGGCAATCATTATCTCTTTCCTTGCTACCATTTACCCGTCCTGGCAAGCCTCGAGGGTAAATCCCGTGGAATCACTTCGATATGAGTAGCATGAGGCCGCTCGTTAAAATAGAAGGCATCCATAAGCGTTTTGAGAGTAATGGAAAGATGTTGCACGTGCTCAAGGGCATTGATCTGGAGGTTCAACCGGGCGAGTCCGTTGCTATAACCGGGCCCTCTGGAGCAGGTAAGTCAACTCTGCTCAACATTATGGGCACGCTTGAGCCGCCATCTGAAGGTATTGTTTTTTTTCAAAACCGGAATGTCTACGAGATGGATGAGCTCAGTCTTTGTGGGGTCAGAAATCGTGAAATGGGATTCGTCTTTCAGCTCCATCACCTGCTACCCGAATTCAATGCCGAGGAAAACACCAAAATCCCCGCCCTCATTTCGGGTTATGGCCAAGAGGAATCCTCTGAGATGGCCGTTGACATTCTCTGTCAAGTGGGTTTGCAAGACAGGCTCCGCCACAGAGTTGGGGAGCTCTCTGGAGGAGAACAGCAAAGGGTTGCAATTGCTCGGGCCTTAATTATGGGTCCTCAATTGCTGTTGGCCGATGAGCCCACGGGAAACCTTGATAAGGTGACAGGCGATGGGATAACAAAACTGCTGCTTTCCCTGAACAAGAGCAAAGGCTTGGCCCTCATTATAGCCACTCACAATCTTGAGTTGGCGCAGCAGATGTCCAGACAACTGCTCCTTGTTGATGGTAGGTTTGCATAACATTGACTCGGCAGTTGTCACCATCTGACTCCGGCATCACGCCTCGGAGCTATTCACGAAAGACACGTAAAGCCGAGCATGGAGCAAAAAAGACATCTCCATGCTCTTTTCTGTATCTATTTTTTTCTTAGAGTTCACACTCTATACTCGTGTCGTTACAGCCACCTCCGGCGGTCGGAGGGCCGTTAGTGGAATCCGGTAACTACGAGATCTAATTGGCAACCAGCACCAGCAGTGAGTGCGTTGATGATCCGAAAGATAATCTTCCATTATAGCCGGATGGTGGTCCCGCCCGCTGCTCTGCTGTTAGCGATTTTTCTTCAAATATCGGGCGCTGAAGCTGCGACGTTATCAGATCGGATAGCGATTCTCCCCTTTAAAGTCCACACCCTGAAGCCGATGGAACACCTTGCTGAGGGGCTGCAGACCATGATGACCTCTCGATTGGCCGGGGAGGGCTTTAAACTCCTTGATCCCGCAGTTGTAAACCAAAGCGAGCTAGCCAGGATAGGGCTTGCTGACATAGATACGGTCAGAAAGGTGGGAAAGTTTTATGAGGTTGATTGGGTTCTGGGGGGGAGTATCACACAAATAGGCGAAAAGATGAGCGTTGACCTCACAATGGTTCCCATATCAGCGGAAAAGCGACCCTTTTCTCTCTTTGCCGTTGGAGATCGCATAGATGCATTGACGAAGATAGTTGAGCGGCTGTCAGTAGACGTGGTGAACAGGATCAAAGGCGTTGTTCAGATACTGAGCTTGTCGGTTACGGGGAATAAACGGATTGAGACCGACGCCATCCTCGCGGCAATTGAGAGCCAGGAGGGAACGTTATTTGACCCAGAGGCCCTCAACAGAGATCTCAGGGCAGTCTATCAGATGGATTTTTTCGATGATGTCCAGATAGAGGCCGAGGATGGTCCATTGGGCAAGATCGTCACTTTCAAGGTAAGCGAGAAACCATCGGTTACCAAGATTTCCTTTAAGGGAAACAAGAAGATCAAAGAAGAAGACCTGACAAAGGTTCTGGGCATTAAGGAATACTCCATTCTCAACAGAAATGCCATCAAGGATAGTACAGAGAGGTTACGAGATTACTACCATCAGCAAGGCTACTATAACGTTCAGATAGAGGAACGAATCGAGGACCTTCCCAACAACGAGGTGTCCCTTACCTATGAGATTTCGGAGGGAAAGAAGATTTATGTGAGGAGGATCCAATTTGAGGGCAATGTTAACTTTGGGGATGATGACCTGAAGGATCTCATGAAAACTAGCGAGAAAGGGTTCTTCTCATTTCTTACCGAGTCTGGACAACTAGATCGGAAGGAATTGGAAAGCGATGTAGCTAAAATAAAGTCATTTTACTACAATAACGGCTATATTAAGTCTCAGGTTGGTGAGCCGGAGATCTCCTATGAAGAGGATACGGGGCTCATCATTACCATCTCTATTAGCGAAGGCCCTCAATACACCATCTCCAAGGTGAGCCTCGAAGGTGACCTGATCAAGGACAGCAGTGAGCTTTACGACGAGCTCAAGATAACTGAGGAGATGGTATACAACAGGGAGGTCATTAGGTCAGATGTATTGAGGCTGAATGAGATTTATGCCGACGAAGGGTATGCCTTTGCCGATATTTCGCCTCAGATCAAGGAGGATGACAGGAAACATACCGTCGACATTACGTACCGGATATCAAAGGGCAAGAAGGTCAGATTTGAGCGCATAGAGATCACGGGAAACACGAGAACGAGGGACAAGGTAATTCGCCGGGAACTGCTGGTTGTTGAAGGTGGGTACTTCAGCGGAAGGAAGCTCACCAGGAGCGGACAGAATCTCCATCGCCTCGGTTTCTTTGAGGAGCTTGAGGTAAACACAAAGAAGGGAAGCACCGATGATGCGATGATCCTGGACATCAATGTCAAAGACCGGCCAACCGGTATGCTTTCTTTTGGTGCTGGATATAGCTCCGTGGAGAAGACCATGGGTATCTTACAGGTATCGGAGATCAACCTTTTCGGACGAGGACAGACACTGTCAGCGAAGGCTTCCGTGAGCACGATATCCACTCGATATATCATTAGTTTTACCGAGCCATGGCTCCTCGGGAAACCTTTATCGGCAGGCATAGACCTCTACGATTGGGAATACGAATATGACGAATATACCAAGGATAGCGTTGGCGGAAAGTTGCAGTTTGGTTTTCCCCTGGGATTTGAGTACACAAGGGGTGCTATCACCTATGCCTATGAGGATGCTGAGATTACCGATATTCTGGAGACGGCCGCTCAGGAGATCAAGGAGATGGAAGGAAGAAACGTGACGAGCAGCATGACCTTCGGCGCAAGACGGGATAGCCGCGATAGACGCTTTAATGCAACCAGGGGTTCCGTGAACGTCTTGTCGGTCGAATATGCCGGAGGAGTATTGGGAGGAGATAACTATTTCACCAAATATAGGGCTCGGTCAGCCTGGTTCTTCCCCTTTTTCTGGGATTCGGCATTTTCGGTGCAGGGCAGATGGGGCTATGTTGAACAGCGTACCGGTGGTGAGTTGCCCGTTTATGAAAAATTCGTAATAGGGGGGATGAATACGGTCAGGGGGTTTGATTATGGAGCCATTTCACCCGTTGATCCAGTTACCGGTGATAGGATCGGTGGAGAAAAAATGATGATTTACAATCTTGAATACAAATTTCCCCTTGTCAAGGAACAAGGGGTTGTCGGTGTGCTCTTCTTTGATGCGGGAAATGTTTTTACTGAGGACGAAGATGTCACGTTCACAGGGATAAGGATGGGCGCCGGGTGGGGGATACGGTGGTACTCGCCGGCCGGACCACTTCGGCTGGAATATGGTATTAATCTCGACCCAAAGCCGGGTGAGCCGTCAAGCAATTGGGAGTTCACCATTGGAACACCGTTCTAACTCTACTATGCCGACCTTCTCTTAGGGAAGCATGTGTTTCTAGAGGACCGCCAAATCTAAGGCATTTATTGGGGCTAGACGCGTCCTGCGAGCGAGGTGGAAGTTGTGTTTTACTAAGACGTGGCCCTGTGGTAGGGTTAGGTGCGGTTGACTGATAAGAGATGAATAGGGTAATATTCAAGCCAAATTGATCGGCATTTGGGGGTGCGTAAGAGATTCTATAAAAAGGAGTAAACAATGAAAACGCGTTTTCTGTTGCCTGCCATCCTTGTGGTACTTTTCTTTGCGAAGTCTATAGCAACTGGAGAAGAGGCTGGTCGTATTGGTCTCATTGATCTTCAAAGAGTCGTTCAGGAATCAAAGGAGGGGAAGAGGGTTTTTGAGGCGCTTAAGAAGAAAAAGGATCTCCTCCAGCAGCGACTCGATATAAAGGAGAAGGAGCTCCTGGACCTCCGTAAGGAGTTTGATAAACAGTCTATGATGTTAAGCATGGACGCTCAACAGGACAGAAAAAAGACGATAGAGCGAAAGGCCAGGGAGCTAGAGTATATGCTCAAGGATTTGAATGACGAGATGAGGAGAGCGCAGGAAAGGGAGCAGAATAGGATCCTCAAGGAGCTTGAATCGATTATCGAGAATATAGGGAAAGACGGAAAGTACGCAATCATTCTTGAAAGGAGGGCAGGTGGAGTTCTCTATTCGGCGAAGTTATTCGATCTTACTGATGAGGTTATTGCAGCCTATGATAAAGTGAAAGCGCAGCGAGAATGAAAGGAAACAACTGTTGTCACTCACGCTTAAAGATATTGCGCAGAGGGTAGGTGGTACCGTTCAAGGTGATGATTTAGTTTCGATCACGGGCATTAACTCCCTTCTTGAGGCCGGGGAGGGGGAGATCTCCTTTCTCGCAGGATCGCGGTTCAAGGAGCAACTTGGTGAAACAAGGGCTTCTGCGCTTATCGTGAAGGAGCCAACCGGTCTTTATGGGGGACCACAGGTGATCGTCCCCAATCCTTACCTTGCCTATGCACGGGTTGCGACCATGTTCGCACCTGCCATTCCTCGATTCTCCGGTATCAGTAAAGAGGCCGTGATTGAGCAGGGAGCGCGCCTGGGAAATAATGTATCTATCTATCCCTTTGTGTACGTTGGGAAGGACGCAGTCGTAGGAAATAACGTCATTCTTTTCCCTGGGGTCTACATTGGCGATCGGGTCACGCTGGGTGATGAAACTGTCATTTATCCCAATGTTACCGTCATGTCTGACTGCGTGATTGGCAGAGAGGTAATCGTTCATGCGGGAACAGTCATAGGCAGTGACGGGTTCGGTTTTACCAAGGAAGGAGATGTGAACGTTAAGATTCCACAAACAGGCATTGTTGAGATAGAGGATCATGTAGAAATCGGGGCAAATAATGCTATTGACAGGGCAGCCTTGGGCAGGACGCTGATACGAAGAGGGGTTAAGACCGATAACCTTGTTCAGATCGGACATAACGTGGTTGTTGGTGAGAATACTATCATTGTAGCTCAGGTTGGCATTGCAGGAAGCACCACGATAGGCAAAGGGGTTGTTCTAGGGGGACAGGTTGGCTTGGTAGATCATATCGAGGTAGGCGATGGAGCGATGATCGGCTCAAAATCGGGCGTCGTTCACTCAATTCCTGCCGGGGAGGTTGTGAGCGGCATCCCAACCATGCCCCATCGACTCTGGTTGAGAACGAGAGCGCTGATCAGAAAACTGCCCGAGTATTCCGAAAGGTTGAAGTTTTTGGAAAGCAAAGTCAGGGACCTGGAGAGGCAACTTAAGACGAGGTAGGCATGATGGTGGATTTGCCCTTGACCTATAAGCAGATCGTAGAGATACTTCCTCACAGACATCCGTTTCTGTTTGTGGACGCGATTACTGAGCTTGAGCTCGGGGAGAGGATAGTGGGGCTCAAAAACGTAACCATCAATGAGCCATTCTTTACGGGTCATTTTCCGGGAAATCCCATCATGCCCGGCGTTTTGGTGGTGGAGGCCATGGCTCAAGTTGGCGGAATACTGGCCAGATTATCGGTACCGGAAAGCAGGGAGATACCGGGGGATAGAGCCATATATTTCGGGGCCATAGACAAGGTCAAGTTTAGGCGGCCAATCATTCCTGGTGATCAGATTGTTTTTGAGCTGGTTGCCCTGAGAAAGGGTACCAGAATATGGAAAATGAAGGGAACGGCGAAGGTAAATAATGAGTTAGCCGCTGAAGCCGAGCTGGTAGCTGCGATCGGGTGACGGCAATGGGAGTCGATATTCATCCATCCGCAATGGTGTCGCCTCAGGCTGAGATAGCCGAGGGCGTTAAGGTCGGGCCATTTTCGATCATAGGCGAGAATGTAAGAATAGGTCGCGATACGGTAATCGGTCCCCACGTGGTAATAGATGGAAACACCGCAGTTGGGGAAAGGAACAACCTCTCACCCTTCGTATCCCTCGGCCTGCCCCCACAAGACATCAACTACCGTGGTGAAGACACGAAGCTCATTATTGGGGATCACAACATCATCAGGGAGTTTGTAACCATCAATCGGGCCAGCACTAAGCAGGATTGGGTGACAAGGATCGGTAATAATAACTATCTCATGGCCTATGCTCATGTGGCTCATGATTGTACCTTGGGCAATTTCATCATCATGTCAAATGCAGCGACCCTTGGCGGCCATATAGAGATAGGAGACCACTCTATCATTGGTGGTTTGGTAGCTATACACCAGTTTGTCAGAGTGGGTGCTTACGCCTTTATTGGCGGCAAGTCGGCTATAGTCAAAGATATCCCGCCTTTCATGATGGCCGCAGGTGACCGGGCACGGCTGTATGGCCTGAATCAAGTGGGTCTGAAGAGGCAGGGTTTTTCCCAAGAAAAGATCCGGAATCTCAAGAGGGCCTATCATATAATATGGCGTGATCATCACCTTCTCAAGGAGGCTATGGAGGTCGTTAGAGAGGAGATACCTCCGTTTGACGAGCTGGAACTCCTCCTTGATTTCCTCAACAACTCAACAAGAGGTGTTGTAAGATAAACGAGCAGTGATGAGAGGGCAGCTGGATAAAATTGGCCTCATTGCAGGAAGCGGTAAATTTCCGCTCCTCGTAGCGGATTCGGCCAGGCAAAGGGGAATGCAGGTTATTGCTGTGGCCCATAGGGGTGAGACCGTCCCGGAGTTAGCGAGCAAGGTAGACGATATTAGCTGGATTAGGCCTGGTCAGTTTGGCCGGCTGGTCAGTAACCTCAAATCGAGTGGCGTAAAGCACGTTTTGATGGCGGGCGGGATTACCAAGAGCAATGTGTTTGACGGTGCGAGACTCGATGTAAAAGGGATTGCAGTATTTGGGAAGCTGCTAATCTTCCATGACGACGATATCTTAAGTGCTGTGGCACGTGAGCTTGAGAGAGAAGGCATAACTGTTGTAAGTCCCACTGTCTATCTGCCAGAACTCTTAGCGCCGCCCGGTTGTCTTACCAGAAGGAGACCCTCAAAGGGTGAGGTGGGTGACATTGAGTTCGGCTGGATGGTGGCCAAGGAGTTAGGTCGCCTGGATATTGGGCATTGTGTCGTGGTGAGGAGGAAAACGGTCCTTGCGGTAGAGGCAATCGAGGGGACGGACAGAGCTATACGACGGGGTGGTGAACTGGCAAAAGAACGCGCGGTGGTTGTTAAGGTCTGTAAGCCCAACCAAGATCTGAGGTTTGATTTGCCTGCTGTGGGGCCGGAAACCATTAGGGTCATGTCGTCGGTAAATGCAACTGTTTTAGCTGTGGAGGCCGGAAATACACTGATTTTCGACAAGGAAGAGATGATCGCCCTAGCGGATGCAAACGGAATCGCCATTGTATCCCGGGAGCCTATGGAATCCGGTACTCATCGCCTCCTAAGAAAATAACCACAGAAAGGAGCATGGAGATGTCTTTTTTTGCTGTAGCCCTCAAAACAGGGTTCCGTACAGGGCCGTTTCAAACCGGCGCACCGCCCGATAAGCCTTAGCACTAAGGTGCCAGTCTGTGTGCGCCGTTTTGAAACGTCCACTCATTTGAGCCATGAGAGGGCACAGCCAAAAAAAGACATCTCCATGCTCAAGCGTACCGTTTCTTTCATGTATAACCCTGAAGCGAAGCGGCGGGGTCNTGTGCTAAAGGATAGCTCGTGAGCCATCCGTAAGACATGGTACTGAAAAGAGATACCGAACAAGGAATACGCGGCCTATGAGGAAACTGAGGGTAGGTGTTGTAGGCGTAGGATACCTCGGTAATTTGCATGCCCAGAAATACGCCGCTATGGAAGATGTAGACCTCGTTGGGATTGCTGACACCGACCTTCAAAGGGCTGAGAAAATCGCACACAAGTATAAGACAAAGGCGTACGAGAGCCACACCGATTTACTTTCCAACGTTGATGGCGTCAGTTTGGCTGTTCCAACGGTATCTCACTTTGAGGTTGGGCGCGATATCCTGAATAGGGGAATACATCTGCTCATAGAGAAACCCATTACCCTCAGTCTGGCGGATGCAGACGTGCTCATAGAAACGGCAAAGAGAAACAATGCGATCCTGCAGACAGGTCACATAGAGCGATTCAATCCGGTTGTCCTTGAGATGGAATCGCTGATCTCCGAGCCACTCTTTATTGAGTGCCACCGCCTTAGTGTTTTCACCAACAGGGGAACGGATGTAGATGTGGTTCTGGATCTCATGATTCACGATCTGGATATCGTTCTGCATCTTATGGATTCGGATATTGTACGGATAGACGGCATGGGGATGCCACTCGTCAGCGGTAAACTGGATATTGCCCATGTAAGGATACAATTTACAAATGGTGCCGTGGTAAACCTAACAGCAAGTCGGGTTTCAAGTGAGCCTGTCAGGACGATTCGGATCCTTCAGCGGGAAAGTTGCCTGTCAGTTGACTACAACCAAAGAAAGATCGCCGTTACCAAGTTTCGAGGGGACCAGAGGAATTCACCAGGTATCCCCCCAGTCCCATACAGGGAGGATGCCTTTCAGCATTGTGATCCTCTGGCCGAGCAGATCAGATCCTTTGTGGATGCTATAAGGAGGGGTGCAGAGCCCAAGGTCTCAGGAGTAGATGGGAGGAAGGCCCTTGCTCTTGCACTCGCTATCAGTGAACAGATAAAGCTAAGAGGAGAGACGCTGTCCTGCATTGAGCCAACGTAAGAACGTCATGATCGTGGCAGGCGAGGCCTCAGGTGATGTGTATGGGGCCCGTTTGGTTTTGGCGCTCAGGGAGCGTAACCCTGATATTGCCTTCTCCGGTCTCGGCGGCCAAGAGATGCAGGGTGCTGGCGTACGGCTGATCGACCACTTTTCAGCGCTTTCCGTTGTAGGATTGACCGAGATCATACCAAGAATGGGGCATATCTCTCGTGTCCTGAGGAGCCTCAAGAAGATCCTCAAGATTGATCGTCCTGATCTCTTAGTTCTCATCGACTACCCGGGGTTTAATCTCAACTTAGCAAAAAAGGCACACGCGCTGGGTATTCCCGTGTTTTACTATATTCCCCCCCAGATATGGGCGTGGCGGGCAGGCAGGATAAAGAAGATCAGTCAGAGGGTTGATCGAGTTGCAGTCATTCTACCGTTTGAGAAGGAGTTCTACAGTAAACACGGTCTTGAGGTTGACTATGTGGGTCACCCGCTCCTGGATTTGCCCCCGCCTTCTAAAGATGAGGGAGAGATTCGAACGGAGTTGGGCATAGGTTCTGAGCGTGAGCCCATAATTGCACTGCTTCCCGGAAGTCGGGCTGAGGAGATTTCCAGACTGATGCCGGCGATGATAGGTGCTGCTGAAATCATTTCTCGTTCCTTTCCGCGGCTGTGTTGCATTGTGGTGTTAGCACCCAGTATTGGAGAGGATAGAGTTAAGTCCTATTTTGAAAGTGTGCCCATAGATATCAGAGTAGGAAGAAGCGATACGAGGGAGTTGTTGAAGATAGCCGATGTTGCGTTGATCGCCTCCGGCACTGCCACGCTCGAGGCGGCCATAACGGGAACACCTATGGTGATTGCCTACAGGGTATCCAGTCTAACGTATATGGCAGGTCGATTTCTGGCAAAGGTGCCCTACATTGGTCTGGTGAATCTGGTTGCTGGAAGGGCCATTGTGCCGGAATTGATTCAGGGGGAGGCAACCGGAGATCGTTTGGTGGAGGAATGCCTAGCCATCCTGGAAGATGGACGGATTAGGAAGAACATGAAAAGGGACCTACAGGTGGTAAGAGAGAAACTCGGTCACGGAGGTGCTGCCAAGAGGGCCGCTCAGATTGCAGCGGATATGATGGGGCTTTAGAATATGACAGAAACAATACTTATCGTTGACGATGAGCCAGGCATAATTCAATCCTTGCAGGGCATTCTCACCGATGAGGGGTTTGAGGTTATAGCCGCTGACGGAGGACTTAAGGCCCTGGAGATAATTAAGGAAACTATTCCGGACCTGGTGCTCTTGGATATCTGGATGCCGGATATCGATGGTATAGAGACGCTGAAGAGGATCAGAGAACTTTATGCAAGTCTCCAGGTGATTATGATATCAGGCCACGGCACCATTGAGACGGCGGTCAAGGCCACAAAGCTGGGTGCCTATGACTTTATTGAAAAGCCGCTTTCACTGGAAAAGATCCTCTTATCAATAAGCAATGCACTGAATTACAACAGGCTTGAGGCCGAGCTCGATCTCTTCAGGGAACGAGATCGACAGCGGTATCAGGTAACAGGGCACAGCAGAGCCATTAACGAACTGAGAGAACAGATAAAGATAGTGGCCCCTACGGATGCATGGGTGCTTATTGTGGGAGAGAATGGGACGGGCAAGGAATTAGTGGCGCACACCATCTACCGATTAAGCAAGAGAAGGGACAAACCGTTCGTTGAGGTTAACTGCGCGGCGATACCGGAGGATTTGATTGAATCAGAACTGTTTGGGCACGAAAAGGGTGCATTTACGGGCGCCACGACGATGAAGAGGGGAAAATTTGATCAGGCTAATAATGGCGTCCTATTCCTCGATGAAATAGGAGACATGAGCCTCAAGGCCCAATCGAAGGTTTTGCGCATCCTCCAGGAGCAGAGATTCGAGCGTGTAGGAGGCAGCAGAACGATTAAGGTCGATGTTAGGGTTATCGCCGCAACAAACAAGAACCTGGAGAGGGAAATTGAAAGGGGAACCTTTAGGGATGACCTCTACTTTCGCCTGAACGTGATACCGATTAGGGTTCCTCCGTTGAGGGAGAGGGTTGATGATATCGGTGAGCTCGTAAGTGAATTCTTGGATGAGTTTTCCCTCGACACCAAAATGGAGCAGAAACAACTGAGCCCTGATGCCTTGGAGATGCTTCAGAAGTATGACTGGCCGGGAAACGTGCGGGAGCTAAGGAATCTGATAGAGCGACTGGCCATTATGTGCCCTAGTACGATGATTTCTTCAAAAGACATACCTCCACCCTATAACACGTCGAGAGTTGGCGACGGCAAGCTGGAATCCTTTCTATCCTCTAAAACCCTTAGGGAAGCCAGGGAGACCTTTGAAAGGTCATTCATCGCCCGTAAACTAAATGAGTTCGACGGAAATATCAGCAAGACAGCGGAGGCTATCGGGGTGGAGCGGAGCAACCTTCACAAAAAAATAAAGGCCTACGGACTTTAAATGCTCGTCACTTGTGGCTGGTTACCCGTTGCTCGTCAAAAGGCGTGAGCAACTGTTGTGGATCCAGAAAGGAGGTTTATTCTGTGGACAACAATCAATGGGCAACGACGAACTCTAAGCTTTAGGCACTTACAGCTTTAGGTATTTTAGTCACTTCTAACTACCTGATCTATCACCCTCCAGAGTTCTTCTCTTCCCTGGCCCGTTTTGGCGGAAAAGCCTATGGGGTCGCCAAATCCCTCCTCTATCAGCTGGGCCGAAATCAGGTCGATCTGCTTCCTCGCCTTATTCCGTGACACCTTATCAACTTTGGTAAGCACCACAATAGCCTTAATCCCAAAAGCCCGCAGCCAGCGCAGGAGATCCAAATCGCCTTGACCAGGGTTTCGGCGTATATCAATGATCACGACCACAGCTCTTAGGCTGGGTCTTCCCCTTAGGTAGCTTTCAACGAGAACTTTCCAATTCCGCCTTTCCTTCAAGGGGACTTGCGCATATCCATAACCGGGAAGATCGGCTAAGAAGAAAGCATCGCCAATGGAGAAGAAGTTGATGGACTTGGTCCGTCCTGGTCGTGAACTCGTGCGAGCCAGTTTCGGGCTATTCGCCAGCCTGTTTATGACGGAGGATTTACCTACATTTGATCTGCCAGCGAAGGCAACCTCTGGCCGATCAGGCGGTGGGAATTGCTCAGGCCGGAGAGCACTCTTTATGAAGGAGAATTGCAACCCTCTGTTTACCTGTCGTTGATGAATTTCTCTATCCGGTTTAACCCCTCGGTGATATTCTCAATTGAGTTCGCATAGGAAAACCGAAGGTACCCCTCGGCATTGGTTCCAAAATCAACCCCCGGGGCAACACCTACGCATGCTTTTTCCAATATCTGGAAAGCTAGCTCGTAGGAATTATTGGATAAATGGTTTGCCCTGGCGAGGACATAGAAGGCTCCAGCCGGATCCACCTCGATTACAAAGCCGAGCTCTTTTAGCCGTCTTAACATGTAGAGCCTCCTCTGGTCGTAGGTTGCCTTCATTCTTTCCACATCTGGCTGTGCCTCCTTAAGTGCTGTGACAGCCGCCCATTGGGAGACGCTATTTGCTGAAATGAAGAGGTTTTGCTGGATCTTTTGCATGGGTCTGATGAAAGCCCGAGGTGCTACAACATACCCCAGTCTCCATCCGGTCATGGCGTAAAGCTTGGAGAAGCCGTTTAGGACAAAGGCCTGATCAGTGTACTCTAAGATGCTGTGCTCTCTGCCTTCATATACAAGGCCGTGGTAAATCTCGTCGGAGACAATATACGGTCCGAGCTCCCCGATCTGTTG
>JGI24422J19971_10000460_pt1 | contig 22784 bp, 28 predicted proteins | sample DeeMarSWOR152_54_FD_19971 | JGI IMG/M metagenome (IMG submission 19971) | reverse complement strand
CTTTTTACGAAAAATGGAGATTAACAATTGAATTTCCCTTAGGGAAATTCCCTTTCTTTTGATCAACCTTTTCTTTAGAAAAGAAAAGGTTGGCAAGAGTTGTCTTTCCAGAGCATACCGATCCGCCTATGGTTATGATCATTTTATCTCATAAAATCTTTTGATTCTATCTAATGCTTCTCCCAATCTCTCTTTTTTCTGTGTTAATGCACATCTCACATAACCCTCGCCATGGCTTCCGAATCCAACGCCGGGAGTCATCACAATTCCAGTTCTATTTAGTAAATCGGATGAGAATTTGATCGAGGATTTATAGGGTTTTGGTATCCTAAACCATAGATAAAAGGTGGCTCTTGGTTTTTCTACATTCCAGCCCAGATCCTGTAAGCCATCAACCATTAAATCCCTTCTCTCCTGGAATATCTTCATATTTTTACTTACTGTGTTCTGAGGGCCCTCTAATGCCTCCATGGAAGCGTATTGAATAGCCTGAAAAACCCCGGAGTCAACGTTCTCTTTGACCTTTCCTAGGCCTGCCAGAACTTCTGAATTTCCAACAGCAAACCCTATCCTCCAACCAGTCATGTTATAGGTCTTGGAGAGGGAATGAAATTCAATCCCTACGTTCTTTGCATTTCTAACCTCCAAAAAACTTCCGGCTTTATAACCGTCAAAGGCCATCTCCGTGTAGGGGGCATCGTGACAGACAATTATATCATTGTCTATGGAAAAATCAACCACCCCCTTGAAAAATTCTAATTCTGCCGTTGCCGTGGTTGGATTATTTGGGTAATTAATAAAGAGAATTTTCGCTTTTCTTGCAATCTTTTTGTCGATTTTCTCCAGATTCGGCTTGAATCCATTCTCTTCTATTAAAGGCATTGCAACGGGATTACCATCTGCCAGGATGGTTCCAATCTTATAGACCGGGTATGCTGGATCGGGAACCAACGCAATATCCCCTGGATTTATAAAGGCTAAGGGAGCATGTGCTACCCCCTCCTTTGAACCGATCAGTGCGATAACCTCCTCTTCCGGATCCAGAGAAACGTTAAATCTTCTTTTGTACCAATCAACTATGGTTTTTCTGAAGGCAAGCATTCCGGCATAAGAGGGATATCTATGATTTATCGGATCCTCCACAGCTTTCTGCAACTTTTCAATTATATTCTTGGGGGTGGGGAGATCGGGGTCTCCAATACCCAAATTTATTATGTCAACTTCCTCGGTCTTTTTTCTTTCAATTTCTCTGTCAATCTCGGCAAACAGATAGGGCGGAATTCTATCTATTCTATTGGCGTATCTCATTTCCATCACTTGATTTACTGCAAATTTGATCCCTATAAATTCAATCTTGCACGAATTTATAAGGCATTCTATGGGGTTGAAAACTCCACAAATTCGTTCTGATGATTAACCTTTCTGAAGGTTACTTGAATTGAAATAGGGCAGAATTCTAGTCAGGTCTTTTTCATATATTATCTTATCTGCAAACTTTACTACCTCCTTATCCTTTGGATCAAAGGCTATTCTAAAGCCAGCAACCTTAAACATGGGGATGTCATTGAAATAATCGCCGATTGCCGCACACTCATTTAAGTCAATATCATTAATCTCAGCGATTTCTCGAAGAATTTTTCCCTTCCCCTTAAAGTCAACGATCTGCTGAATGCCACAGACCTTTCCATTCTTAGTCAATAGTTTATTTGCAACGGCATAATCCATATCAAATCTATCCTTTACTCTATCAGCTAATATCTGTAAGCCACCACTTATGATGGCTAATTTATAATTTTTCCTCAATCTGGGGATAGTGGATTCGATGCCAGGCATCAAATCTATCTTATACAGAACCTCCCTTATCCTTTCGATGTCGACCCCATACCATAACTCGGTATCTTTTCTCGCCCACTCATCGAAGGTTATCTTCCCAGCATAGTATTCATTGGCGTGTTCTTCCGCGGCATCATAGGTGCCCAGAGCTTTATGAACCTCTCGCCAGCTCCCACAACCATCTGTCAGAACCCCATCCAGATCAAAGGCAATTAGTTTTATTTTTTCCATATCTATCCATACATCGGGGAATATTCGCTTATCTTCTTTGTATCATCCATTCCCTTCCTCAATTGCTCGGAGATATTATGGAACATTTTTTCGATCTCCTCCCCTTTTTCAACGAGCTTCTTTGTGTCAATATTTAAATTTAATAGATCATTCAGTATCTCTAACATTGATGCCGATCCGAGTGGATCCGGTGTATAACGGGTTTCTGCCATTAAACTTACCACCGGTATTTCGTTCTCGATACAGTCTAAAAGAAGGTCTGACGATATCCCGGTGAGCATGCCTTCATCTATCTCCTCCACTTTCATTTTTTTTAACTTTTCCTTCAGCTCCGGATCGGTGGTTATGCCAAATATCTCATGCTCTTTATCTGTTGACTTTCCACCTATTCCCGCCAACAAAACTACCTGCGTGGGTTTTATCTCCACGAACCATCTACTGAGGACCTCTGAGAATTCGCCCACATGATTGAACGGCACGTTTACCTCAGAAAAAATCAATACTAAATTATCCTTGGCGTAAATTCTTATCGGATACATCGGCGTTGAGTCATGAATCACGGCAATACTCTGGATCCTGTTCGATTTTAAACAGCCCACGATCTCCATATTCAGCTCATCTAGCATGTACTTTGCTGCGATCGTCGAAACAAAACCCTTGCTCGGAAAAGCCTCTATAACGATCGGGTTTTTGGGCAATTCCTTTTTAATATTTATTTTTGTCACCATTTTAATCATCTGCTATACCTTAAAGATATCGGATTAGGGGGTTAAATATATTCTCTAATGTTCTAATTCTTACTATGCGAGTTCTGCTGATACATTCTGATTACATTAAATTTAAAGCGAAAAAGAAGGCAATTAAGGCTGCGGAGAAGATAGAAAAATCTTATGGTGAATTGGAGAATGTCCTGATAGTTTTCATAGCCGTGGAAAAGGTTGATGAGAAAAATCCGGGTTCTGTTGTTAAACAATTAATTGCAGAGGTAAGGGATACTGTAAAGAAAGTAAATGCCGGATCCATAGCTTTATATCCCTACGCACATCTGTCAAGCTCTCTGGGTTCACCATCAACCGCGAAGAGAATTCTCGATTTAATCTATGAGAAATTAAAGGATGAATTCAAGACGATAAAGGCCCCATTTGGCTGGTACAAGAGCTTTGAGCTAAAGTGCAAGGGACATCCTTTATCTGAGCTCTCCAGAACGATCCTACCTGAAGGAGAAGAGAAGGAAAAGGTTTCAGAGGCGTTAAAGGCCGAGAAGAAATTGAAATCCTGCTGGTATATCCTAAACTTAGATGGTAAACTAATTCCAGTCGAAGAGTTCAATTTTAAGGGAAATGAAAATCTGAAAAAATTTGCGGACTATGAGATATCGAAGGTCAGGGCCGTAAAGGAGGAACCGCCCCATGTCAAATTAATGCGAGCTCATGAACTCGTGGATTATGAATCCGGTTCCGATCCCGGCAATCTGAGATGGTATCCAAAGGGCTATCTGATAAAGAATCTCCTTGAGGAGCATGTATCAAACATTGTAGCAGAGAACGGGGGGATGAGGGTCGAAACCCCGATAATGTATAGCTATGATCATCCACAATTGTCGAAATATCTTGACAGATTTCCAGCAAGGCAATACACCTTGGAAGCAGGAGGTAAGGAATACTTCCTCAGATTTGCGGCTTGTTTTGGACAGTATCTGATGAAGCATGATATGACCATGTCCTATAAAAATCTGCCCCTGAAATTGTATGAATTGTCTCATTATAGCTTCAGATATGAACAGAGTGGTGAATTAGTGGGTCTGAGAAGGTTGAGGGCATTTACCATGCCCGATATGCACACCCTCGTGATGGATATGGATCAGGCGAAGGAGGAATTCTTGAATCAATACAAGCTTTCCTTAAAATGGATGGAAGACCTTGAGCTGGATTATGAAGTGGGAATCAGATTTGTCAGGGAGTTTTATGAAGAGAACAAGGAATTTGCGCACGAATTGGTTAGGTTGGTTAAAAAACCCGCGCTGGTGGAGATTTGGGATGAACGACCCTTTTACTTTGTGATGAAGTTCGAGTTCAACTTTATCGATACCTTAGATAAGGCATCTGCCCTCTCAACCGTGCAGATAGATATAGAAAATACCGAGAGATTTGACATAACCTATATAGATGAGGATGGAAAGGAAAAATATCCGTTACTGCTTCATGCTAGCATTTCAGGAAGTATAGACAGAAACGTTTACGCGTTACTGGAACATGTACACGCTGGGCAAAAAAAGGGCAAGAAACCAATGCTCCCTTTATGGCTCTCTCCAACCCAGATAAGACTTTTGCCAATTTCGGATGAGTTTATCTCATTGACCGAGAAGATCTCGGATAAACTTGAGAAAGAAAAAATACGAGTAGATATCGATGACAGAAATGAGAGTATAGGCAAAAAGATAAGGGAGGCAGAGAAGAAGTGGGTTCCACGGATAATTGTTATCGGTGAAAGGGAGAAGGTTGGCAATAAATTTAATGTGAGAATTCGTGAATCAGATGAGCAGAGAGAGATGTCTCTACCTGCTTTAATTAAGGAGATCAGGGAAAAGACAGAATCCTTTCCCTTTAAACCCTTGCCCCTGCCAAAGATGCTCTCCAGAAGACCAAGGTTTGTGTAAAATGGGTGAACTTGCAATATTCATGGGTAAAATCAGGAATGATCCAAGAATTGCAAAAATTAGATTTACTTCAAGTTTTTTAGAAGACGTTGGGAATATCCTGAACAGAAGGGGTTTCAATGAAGCCAGACTCTTCATCTGGGATTCCAGAGAGAGGAGAGATTTAGAAAGACAGACATTACCCTTGCTCTTAATTCTTGGAGAGATGGAGAAGGTAAAGAAAATAGAGGAAGACAGGGCGGTAGGCAAATACATATTAAGGAATAAACTGGGTCTTCTACTCAGGGATAGTATTTAACCCATAGTATCTCTTTTATCACCTCAATTCAAGGTAAAAGTAAAGCATATCCGTCGAATTCTTGTATTCCTGGAGTTTGTAGGGGATTTTTATCTCATTCCTCTGTCTTACTCTCTTTTTTTCGACCTCAAAATTGCATTCACTAACTTTTATATGCTCATCCTGAACTCCTTCCTTTCCTCCTTCAACTCCTCCAGAATTTTCTCCATGTTCTCGGCTATTTTTCCATATTTTGCATCCACAACATTGAATTTCTGAGTTACACCTTCTCCAAGATTCCTTATTTCCTGTGTGGTCTGATCCTGCTTCTCCAGCATCTCTTTCTGGTCATCTCTTATATCATATAAGATATTTCCTGCAACATCAAATCTCTCCCCTAACTCTTCCTTCCAGTCTCCCCTCTTAATTTCAAAATATTCAAATTCTCTTGTTGCTTTTTCAAATTTAACCTCTACTTCCTCAACAAATATTGGTGATTTCTTTACTTTGACTTCCTCTACGAATTTCTTGAGAATTTCCTCTTCACCTTCAGCCACTATCTTGACATCATAGGGCTTCACATTTTCCACAAAACCAACTACTCCGAATCTCCTCGCTATCCTTTGCACTAAGTCTCTGTATCCCACCCTCTGCACTTCGCCTTTTGCTATGATAACTGCCCGTTTCATCGTTAACTATTTTGCCTTAAAGTTATAAATACGGAGACACATCTTTGATTCGTTGGTGTTTAAATCCCCTAACCCAATTATCTTAGTTCAAGGTAAAAGTAAAGCATATCCATTGAATCCTTGTACTCCTGTAATTTATAGGGAATCTTTATCTCGTAATCACACACACTATATTTCCCCTGTGCGTTCTCGTTTATCTCTACCAAAAAGACAAGATCCTCCTTCTCCGTGGCATTGAACTCGTTGTCTGTTGAATCATCCGAGTCCCACAGGATCCCACTCCAGAAGTTCGTATTATTCGTTGATTCGTCTATCGGCACGTATTCCACAACTCTTTTAAAGACATTAAATGTTGTGGTGTTTCTTGCAGTATTACCCCCGTCATCTGTGTACACTATGGAGATATTATCTGCTGCATTTATCCCCAGTGCTGTGTCCGCATCCTTGAAGTCCGTTGTTCCATTACTCCCGTTGCTCATCTTTCCCAGTGCATACAACTTGGTCCATGTTATCGTTGAATCCGCATCTGCAACATACACGTTGCCACTTACATTGACAACATTCCATTTATAGAGGGTTTCATTTCCCGCTCCCTCTAAGGTTATATTCCCCGTAACATGCCCGTAGAATGTGTGCCAGGTAGACTTTACCGAAAATACATGCATTACAGATGTCGGATTTATATTCCCCGCTGAGTCGTTGCATTTATAGTATAAAGTATAGCTCTCGTTGTTCTTTAACCCGGAATAATTGAATGAATGGTTCTGCCCCCCGGTGTTTGTGAAATTAGTTCCGTCTGAATAGTCGAATGTAGAATTCGTCAGATTGTATCTGCAGACTGCGTTCTCATCCGTCGAAATATTGATCCATGTCCACGTCGTTCCGGCGGAGAGATTGCTTTGATTTTCTGGGTTCACTATTGTGATGTTTAGTAGGATTGTGTCAACAGTAACAGTATAATTTGCTACAGCAAATGCACAATTCGAGGAATTATCGCATGCATAGCAGTTCCATATATAAGTTCCATCAGATGGCACTGTTCTGTCAAAGCTGGTCGAGTTTAAAGTTCCAGTGACCGTATTTGTTCCATTGCTGGCCCATCCATTCAAATCATTATAAAGCGTAATATTCTCTAATTGAGTATTATCGGTTGCTGAACATGTGAAGGTTATCAAGGTAGTGTTCTGTGTGGAGTTGTCTGCCGGCGAATCCAGTTTCACAGCCGGTTCATCCGAATCCCAAGAAACATTCCAGCCGTGCAAAATTGGAGTGCTAGATGTGTTCGTCATCGTGAGGTTGGCGAACAGCCTGATCGATGTCAGGCCAAGAGCACATGAGGAGATATCATAACCTGCACCAGCCTGTGATTCTATTATCGTGCATTTGGTCGAGTTATCTGTTGCGTTTAATATAGCATAAGTAATGTTGGTTCCACTCGCAAGAGTATCCTTGGCATAGAACTTGTCCCAGCTCGCTACTTGGGAGGGAGTTATCGCTATTGAGGTCAGGTTGGCCGAGGTGGTTCTCGTTTCTTCCGAGCCAACAGTGGAGGAAGGCTCAGGCGAGACGTATTTGTGGTATTCTACTTCAACCTCAACATAATCAGTATGTAACGAATTATGGTGTTCAATATAATACCCTTCAGCAGCGAACTCCAGTTTTTCATATTGTTCGGGGGCGGGGAATTCAAGATAGTGTTCTGCACCCTTTTCCATAACCAAGTAATTGTTGTCGGAGTCCCTTAGCAATTGAATGTCAGCATCGGTTATTGAGCTTAACTCAATTGTTTCATTTCCGTCAACTCTTAAGTAAACCCTGTCAATGTAAGCTGTCTCGTCCAGTTCCTCTGTGATTTTTAATTTTACTTTTCCGTCAGCTATATCTGTCCCTGTAACATCAGTAAAGCTTGTGTATTCTTTTTCTTTTGATGTTGCTCCTGCAATGAAGTCAGAGAGTTTTTTGTATTCTCCATCCTGATAGGTGTAGAGGAATGGGGAGGAGCCGTCTTCAAAACAGTAGAATGACCGGCTGTCAAAGCACCACCTGGACATCGCATCAGTCCAGGCACAGTTAGTGTAGCCGATTCTACCTTCCCATTGCTGGTAAGAACCGCTGCCGTCGGTCCAGTTGTTACAGGTGTAGAAGTTGCCCTTCGAGATCCCAGAGCAGGTGGTTCCTGTTCTTATCTCGGTGTTGGTCCCCAGTTCGGTTCCATCCTCCTGTTGGTTGATGGTGTGGTCAATATTACCGTCAATCAAATCTGCTTTGTTGTCACACACCTTGGTTGTGTCGTCGACCAAATAGTAGGCTTGGTCAGTGATTCTGTCTTTTGCATCCACCGTGTCAGTAGATAGCCAAGCGGTCCAGGTTCCGCCAAGACCTGCAGCGTTCGCCCTGACTTGGCAAACTTCATCCCCCCCTGCTAAGCCGTCCTGACTTGTTTCGGCCCATGTAGAAAATCGACCGTTCCCTGAAGTCGAGGTCACAAAAACACGCCCGCGCCCAGCATACTTCGTCTTAGTCATTAGAGTGACTTCTTTATCAGTATCTATGAACTTTCCCGGGTCAGTAATTTCACTATAATTAAACTTCTGATCAATGGTGTCAGTGAAAAGTACTTGAGACAATTGAACCCAAGCAGAGCCATCGTAATCCCAAGCATAGAAAGTGGTATTGTGACTAGTTTCTCCATAACCTTCCCATAAAAAATCAAGTGTAAAAACAGACGGCTTATCTTCGTCAATATAGAACTTATAAAGCTGGGAGTCATACTCGCCGGTGGTATTGGCTCCGGCTGTTGTCCAGCGGGTACCGCCAGTGGCCTCAATCGCATCGTAATCAGTATTCTCTGCCTCACTGTTGCCAGTATCACTCTGATTGGTAAAAGCACTGGCTCCGTACTTCTCATAAGCATAATAATCATTTGACTCTTGCGAAACACCAACAAAATGTAGATTGTTGTGTTCGTATTGTTCTCGAGGAATGGTACCTTTACCCAGATTTTACTTGTGTTTGCTGTTGAGTTCCATGACTCTATCCAATAGGATATTTCTGTTTCTGTTCCACTTGTGGAATTGTAGTAGGTGAATCTTGTGTCATTCCCGTCCGAATTCGCTTTCGAGAAATTGAAGTTGGAAGAGGTTAGATTGACTAAAACCTGATAGTTGGTCTGGTTTCCCGCCGTGTTCGAGATGTTTATTGGTTTTCTGTAAGACCAGTTGCAATAGTCTTGGTACCAATTCGATGGGCAGAGTTGTATCTTCACATCCCCACCAGAGACTGTTATATATTCTTTGGAAGAAATTCCTTCTCCCTCGGTGAAGTCGTCCTCCCATTTTGCTGTGTTTACTGTGTAGTAAACAGTTGATGAATTCCAGTTTTCCGCAATATCTTTTACCCATACGATTAGTTTATTAGAGCCGATCTTCGATGTTATTGTAGTGTTAGCAATGAAGGAGAAGTTCTCCCTATCAACTCTGGGTTGTAGAGATGGGTGAATGATCCAAGGTTCTCTCCGAGGGTTATGTAGAGATAGCTATCTGGATCCTGGATTGTTAGATTCGTTGTTGTGTTCTCTGGAGCAGTTACCTGGATGCGGACGGTTTCGTTCAGGTAGTAGGTTTGTTTGTCAGTAAGTATGTAGGCATATGGGGGAGGATCCCCTATCTGGGTGGAAGTAATCTGGATGGAGATCATAATTCCGATTACCATATACAAGAATAGTTCAATTTTTTTCATTATTTTTGTGTGTGTTTCCTACTTTTTTGCTCCTATTTCGTTTCCATTTTTGGCTTCTCTCCTCCAACTCCTTCGCCAATTCGGGATGATCATCCTCAGAACCAAGATATCTGAGAAATTTCTTCCTGACCCTGCCGTTTTTATCGCGATAGGATTGAAACTCGTAGAAATAGTATCTACCATATATTAGCCGTCTCTCAATGTGCGACATGTTATTTATCACCTAAAGTGGCTCCGACTTCCCTATGGTGTATTACATTTTTCGAGAATAAATACTTACTGGTTACAAGGGAGGAAGACATCAGTCAATACTATAGATACTATAAGATGGATCTACCAGATATTATTGTTGCAATAGCATCCATATTCTTGATGGTTACGCCCAAAAAAATAAGAAATTGTCGAATTCACCAAGCTGTAGGAATTTGCACTCCACACTTTTTTACATCTTAACCAGAATGATGTGGTTTTTGACTGTAATGTTACAGATCTTCCTTATTTTCTTGACTTTCACTTCCTATATATCCTTCTTTCAGAACTGCTTACCCTCCCTCGTTACCTCCAAGTTTATCTCTTCTTCTATTCCGTTTGCTTTTATGTCCGTGATGTAATTATTTATGAGACAGAAGATGTACGGGCAAGACATAGAGCTATCCAAGAAAATTGCTGCTGAGAGGGCAGTGGAATTCGTAAAAGATGGAATGCTCGTTGGATTAGGAACCGGCTCTACCGCAGAATATGCAATAAGAAAGCTCGCCAAGAAAAACCTTGATATTATTGCGATACCAACATCCAAGAGAACTGAGAAACTTGCAAAGAAACTGAAAATTCCATTAGCTAAAATGAATGAATATAGGGAAATAGACATGGACATCGACGGAGCGGATGAGGTGGATCCCCAATTCAATCTCATAAAAGGAGGAGGTGGGGCCCATACGAGAGAAAAGAGGATAGCGGAAAGAGCAAAGGTATTTATCGTAATTGTCGACCACACGAAACTCGTTAAAAAACTCGGGAATTTTCCGGTAGCAATCGAAGTTGAATCATCAAAGAGAAATTTCGTCGAGGAAAAACTTAAAAAGCTTGGTGGAATTCCAAGATTACGGAAAAATTTCATAACAGATAGTGGGAATATAATTATAGACACAAGATTTGACATAGAAAATCCATATGAATTAGAGGAAAAATTAGACTCAATTCCGGGGGTTATTGAGAACGGGATCTTCTCAAAGAGAAAACCTGAGATGGTTATTGTAGGCTATGGTACGGAGGTAGAGATACTAAAAAGAAAAAATGAAAGCGGATAAACAACAGGAACTTCAAAGGATCTTAATGGAAGCGGATAACTACAAAAAACAGATCGACAGCCTGTCAGGACAGATACAATTGCTTGAAAATACAAGGATGGAAACAGGTTCTGCCATTATGGCCATGGGTTCATTAAAGGAGAACAATATAGGTACGGAAATCTTGGTGCCAATTGGTTCCAATTCCTTTGCGAGGGCCGAATTGAAGGACAATAAAAAGGTTATTGTTGGAGCAGGTGCCGGAATCTCTGTTGAAAAGACGATCGATGAAGCAAAGGAAATCCTGAAATCGAGGAATAACGAATTGGAAAATACCATGAATAAGCTGCAGAATGCGATAGTTGAAATAAACAACAAACTTCTTGAATTGGATTCTATTTCCAGGAAATTGATACGGGAATTGCAAACGAGTGAAGATGTTCCAGTCACTGAAAAAGAGGATCAATAGTTTTATCGGCAAAGCCGAGGAAACGGCTGAAAAGGCGGCTGAACAGAAAGCGGAATTAACAGTAGAAACAAAGGTAAAGGGTATTCTAAAGCGGAGGATAAAACTCTCTGAGGGGGATTTAGAGAATATTCTATGGGATTTACAAGTGGATTTAATTCAAAGCGATGTTGCGGTAGAAACCACGGATCTAATATTGGAGAGATTAAAGGAAATACTCCGGGGTAAAGAAATCGATAAGGATGAAATTCATGAATTTGTCAGGAATTCTCTCAGAGAGGTACTAATGGAGGTACTGACGCCGGAAAGAGAAATAGATTTCATGGAGTTCATCCGGAATTCCGAAAAACCCGTGAGGTTGATATTCCTGGGAATTAACGGCTCCGGAAAGACAAGTACTATAGCAAAGGTTGCTCATCTATTAATGAGGAACAATTTTTCCGTCGTTTTTGCTGCCGGGGACACCTTCAGGGCCGGTGCTATAGAACAGTTAACGAAGCTCGGTGAAAACCAGGGTATAAAAACGATCACGCATCATAAAGGCTCGGATTCCGCAGCTGTCATCTATGATGCGATAGAGCACGCAAAGGCGAGAAAAATTGACGTTGTTCTGGCGGACACAGCTGGAAGGATGCAGACAAAGGTAAATCTGATGGATGAGATGAAAAAGATCTGTAGGGTAAATAGACCCGATCTGAAGATCTTCGTTGGCGATGCCCTGACTGGAAATGATGCCGTAGATCAGGCAAGAAGATTCAATAAAGAAATTGGAATTGATGGGATAATTCTCACAAAAATGGATGCGGATGTAAAGGGGGGCTCTGCTTTATCAATAACCAACGAGACCAAAAAACCCATTCTCTTCATAGGAATCGGACAGAAGCTTGAAGATCTGAAAGAATTTGATTCCGAATGGTTTCTCAGTAAGATTCTAGAAAAATGAGAAGTACCGCCCTCCTTTCGGAGGACGGTGGGGTGGTTGGCTGAATTATCACAGGTGATGTGATAAATATGACCGCCCTCCTTTCGGAGGACGGTGGGGTGGTTGGCTGAATTATCACAGGTGATGTGATAAATATGACCGCCCTCCTTTCGGAGGACGGTGGGGTGGTTGGTTGAGATAAGGGGTTGATACTAATCGGGAATCTTACGTTGATAGTAAACCTTTCTTCCGACATACACCTTTTCCAATAGCCTCTCTCTAAATAACTTGCTAAGGCGTGCAGATGCAGCATTCCTTCCTCTGTACTCAAACTTTTCTTGAATGTCATCGGCACAGACCCTTTCATTCTTGGTTACATAGTCCAATATTTCTTTATCCCTATCTGAGAGTTCGAATGTGGCATGTTCCATTAAGGGAATATCTGATCTACTTTCAAGCTCATTCAACCTTATGGAAATCTCTTTCAATTTTTCAAGGATACTGTCAAATTTTGCGTTAATATCCCTTATCACCAGGTTGCCGCTCTTTCTCTCCTCAACCAGGGTGTATAACATAGTGGCGATAGCTACGGGATCATCCATACTGTGTACCGTGTCGGAGAGGCCACCCACAATCTCCTCGAATTCCTTGTCATAATTTGTGAGGGAATCTTTCATTGTCAAATATCATGAGTATTATGATTTAGTCATGACTCATATAAATACTTTTCGGTTTTTTCATGACTCAAATGATAAAATCATGCCAAAAACCTCGACAAAATCAGAAGATCTCGGATAAAGATCATGATGGTCTCATAGAATTCTTGAATAACTCTAGATTGTCACGTTGGAATCATATTGAGCAGATATATAATCTAGCATCATCAAAATATGCGTGCTTTGAATGCGTTTTCGGGAGATGTGATACCCCGATGTAGTGGGCGGAGAAGGAGAAGTTGATGTATTTCCATATTAACGACTCATTTCCTTCCCGTTGATCCATATCCGGAATATAGAAATCTTTTTTCAAGCCATCCTCCCCCCTAATCGATAAATATCCCTCTTTTCTACTAAAATCTGTCTCCAGTCTTGCCCAGTACCAGACCTTTGGAGATAACCTAAAGTTCCCATTAAAATGCTTCAAAGCAGGATCCTTAAGTAGGTTTGGCGTATAACCCTGCCCGTAAAAGATATAACCATTTATCCCTATTCCTATTATCCGTATCTTAAAACTTCTATCTGTCTCATTGGAACAGATATATTGATCAATGGTAAGCCAAACACCGCTCCATGGGTCTGTCCAGCATTCATCAAGATAAAACCATGTTTCAATGGCTCGCTTTCCTGTGAGTATATTCTCCTCCCTGAAAGTGGGTGCGAGCAGTACGCTTCTTTCACTTGGAGTATTCCAAATGTGGGCACTCTTCTCGCCTGTTTTCGCTATTTTACTGCTCGTCTCCGCATGAGCTACTGCCGTCTCTGGATACCACTCCAACTCATAATGCGAACCCGGCGTATCTGGAGGAGAACCCCACTTTTCCGGGAAAGTAAATGTCTTTTCGTATTCAAAGCTGTCTTCCTTCAACAAAGTCCAGTTGGCACATATGCTCACCGGGGACTGAATCCCTGTAGGTTGCTGTATAGGCTCTGGCCTTTGTATGCATCCTCCGAACAGAAGAATTCCGATTAATAGAATAATTAGGATTTTGAATTTCATCCTTCGATCTATAGAAATTTCCTCGGATCTGTTATCTCTCCGGTAATTGCGGAAGCTGCCACCGTTGCCGGAGAGGCTAAATAGATAAATGCTTTACTATTCCCCATCCTCCCCTTGAAATTTCTATTAGCCGTGGAGATCACATTCTCATTATCTGCCGGAATTCCATTATGGGTTCCGACGCATGGTCCACAGCCGGGGGTTACAATAGATGCGCCGGCTTTTAATAAGGTCTGAATTACACCCTCATTCATTGCTTTTAGATAGACATCCCTGGATGCCGGAGCCACGATAAAGCGAACGTCTTTGCTTGCCTTTTTATTTTTCAAAATCTCTGCCGCTATCCTCAGGTCCTCAAGTCTGCCATTGGTACATGTACCTATATAGGCTTCATCTACCAGGGTTCCCTCGACCTCTGAGATCTCACACGTATTATCGACCGTGTGCGGTTTCGCTATCTGTGGTTCAATATCAGAGGAATCATATTTCCTAGTCTCTGCAAAGTTGGCATCTGGATCGCTCTTTATAACCTTGGACTTTCTATTGGAGTGCTTCTTTGCCCAGTCCAACGTTTTTTTATCTGCCTCGATCAAACCAGCTTTGGCACCCATCTCAATTGCCATATTGCTGATGGTCATTCTTGCATCAATACTCAAATCTGAAATTACCTCGCCCGTGAATTCTATCGCTTTGTAAGTTGCCCCATCCGCGGTCATTTTCCCGATCAGATACAGAATCAAATCCTTCGAATAAACGCCCTCCGGCAATTTTCCATCAATTATAAACTTTATTGTTTCAGGAACTTTGAACCACAATTTACCTGAAGAAAAGACAGCAGCTATATCAGTACTTCCAATCCCGGTTGAAAATGCCCCCAATGCCCCGTATGTACAGGTATGGGAGTCTGCTCCCACTACTAAGTCGCCCGGAACAACATGTCCCTTTTCTGGCATTAATTGATGGCATACGCCGCAACCAATGTCATAAAAATTCTCTATCTTTTGTTTACGTGCAAAATCCCGCATCATCTTATGGAGATTTGAAACCTCTTTACTTGGGCTCGGCGCCGAATGATCGATAACGAAGGCTATCTTTTTAGGATCCCATACCTTTTTTGCCTTCATCTCATTAAAGGCCCGTATAGCCAATGGTGTAGTGCCATCTTGACTCATCGCAAAATCGATTTCCGCTATGACGATATCACCTGAATATGCATCCTCTCCCGAATGCTCAGATAAAATCTTTTCAGAGATTGTCTTGCCCATTTTAGTATATATTATCGATGCACGACTTTAAGTAGGTCGGCATTTGTGATAATTCCTTTAATGTCACCACGTTCCATAACAAGAACGGCGGTATTGTGCTCTAGGAGAGTGGAGATCGTTGTTAAGGGTGTGTTCATGCCTACGATTGGAAAGGGATGTTCCATAAATTCATCTACATCTTTGTGAGAAAAATCACGCATATCGGCACCCTTTGCTATCTCGTCGAGAATAACTCTCTCCGAAATTGAACCGACCACCTTTTTTTTATCAAACACGGGCATCTGAGATACATTACATCTTTTCATAATTCCCGCTATTTTTTCCATAGAATCCGTTAATTGAACCCCCACCACCTTAGGGGTCATCAATTCCTTTGTGAGGATCTCCTTGCCTCTGAGTTCGTCCAATGCCCTGAAAACACTAGCAGCCTTGGAATAGCGTGGATCTACCCTTCCCCTTTCCAATCTCGCCACTAAGGATTGACTCACACCTGCTCTCTTTGCTAGCTCTGTCTGTGTAATGTCAAATTTCTTTCTCAATCGGGATATATCAGAGAGTTCGGGAAGAAGCATTTTGTTAAATATGCATATATGAATAATTTTAGGTATTTGATATTTATATATGAATATTCAAATAATTAAATTCTATGAAAAGTATCGAGGAGATAAATGAAAGGATTCGGAAGGGGGATGCTGTTGTTGTTAGAGCAGATGAAATGCCGGAGCTATTTGAAGAGGATCCAAAAAGAACCGTAAGGGAGGTTGATGTAGTTACAACAGGAACATTCGGTGCGATGTGTTCCTCAGGGCTTTTTTTAAATTTTGGTCATACAGACCCTCCGATAAAGATGCAGAGGGTTTGGCTAAATGAGGTTGAAGCATATACCGGAATTGCGGCTGTCGATGCCTATCTTGGGGCAGCTCAGCTGAGTGAAGACAGGGGCTTTGAATACGGCGGCGGTCACGTTATTGAGGATTTAGTTGCCGGAAAGGAGATAGATCTAAGAGCTACAGCTTATGGAACCGATTGCTATCCGAGAAAAAAGGTCGAAACTACTCTAACAATAGATGATTTAAATCAAGCGATAATGTTCAATCCAAGGAACTGCATCCAGAGATACAATGCAGCCATAAATTCCACGGATACGATCTTACATACATATATGGGTACTTTACTTCCCAGCCGAAGGAACATCAATTTTGCGGGAACGGGAGAGATAAGCCCGTTAATCAATGACCCGGATCTTGAAGCTATCGGGGTTGGAGCCAATATATTCCTATGCGGGGCCCAGGGTTTCATAGTGTGTGAGGGAACTCAACATTCACCAAAAACCGGTTTTGGTACAATAGCAACAAAAGGAAACCTAAAGGAGATGTCCACTGAGTTTTTATCCGGGGCAACAATTCCTGGCTATGGGGTATCTCTCTTCGTTGGAATTGGAATTCCAATCCCAATTCTAAATGAAAAAATAGCTGAAAAGACCGCGATAAGAAACGAGGATATAAAGACGAGGATATTGGACTATGGAACCCCCAGGAGGGAAAAACCCGTCGTTAAGGAGGTTACTTACGGGGAACTATTCTCGGGTGAGGTTTATATAGATGATAAAAAAGTAAGAACAAGTTCACTATCCAGTCTCAGGGTCTCGTTCGAGATAATGGACAGATTGAAGGAATGGATTCAGGAAGGGGATTTTTTTCTCTCTGAAAAAATTCAACCATTGTCACGGGATGTGGAAGTCAGGCCAATGAAATTAAGGAAATTGGTACCAACTGTCGGGGAGATAATGACTCGGAGGGTTATAACCGCCGACCCGGAGGATTCCATTGAGGACGTGTCCGAGTTATTCGTTACTAATGAGATAGATCAGATCCCGATAGTTAATGAGGAAAATAAACTGGTTGGAATTGTCACCTCCTGGGATATCACAAAGGCCGTTGCAAAACACAAGAAAAAGTTGAAGGAGATAATGACCAAGGACGTTATAACGTCAAGAAAGGACGAATACATAGATGCGGCTGCCAGAAGGCTCGATAAGTACAAAATTGGTTCAACCCCCGTAGTTGATAATGAAAAGAAACTTATCGGGATAATTACCGTGACAGACATAATTCGCAGGGGCGTCAGAAAATGAAAAGAGAAGTTAAAGTCTGCTCCAAATGCGGAGGTAGGAATATCAAGGCAACGGGAACTATCGTCGCAACTAAGATGATGTTACCTGGAATGTATGAATGCATGGACTGCGGTTATATGGGCTTTCCATTAGAGTTGGACTCTGAAGAAGATGCCAAAAGATTTAGGAGAATGAAACAAGGAAAATGAATAAGTATATGCTAAAATTTCCATCGGATGTCATTGATTCGCCGATAATTGCCAGTACTGTTTTTGAGACTGGAATTTTGGTCAATATATTAAGGGCAAAGGTAGACTATGATGAGGGAACCATCGTGATAAGTATCCTAGGGAATGACAGGGAACAGAAAAAGGTGGTAAATGCGCTCATCAAAAAGGGGATAGAGGTCAGTAAGTTAGAGAAAAACATTACGAATGATGTAAATAGGTGCATAGATTGTGGTGCCTGCATTGCATTATGTCCAACAAACGCGATTTCATTTACAGAAGATCTGAGCATCAAGGTGGAGGGTGATAAATGCATTCGTTGCGGAGCATGCGTAGAGGCGTGTCCTCTCAGAAGTCTATCAATTCAGGAGATCTGAGTAAATTTGAGCTGGAATACAAACATACAAAGATTACTGTACTTTCTGACAGGGATCTTGGAAATGAAGCTATGGAATTTCTCGAAAGAGCTTATAATGAATTGGATAGGTATTGTCAAAAAGATCCGTTATTCCTTATCTCCTATTATCCTGTGAATGTGGATGAAAATCCCCCAGAGATCGTAAGGCTCATGGCAAATTCAGCTAAGAAGGCAGCTGTTGGACCAATGGCTTCTGTCGCTGGAACGTTCTCTGAACAAATTGGAAAATTTTTGCTGGAAAATGGTGCTACAGAGATAATTGTCGATAACGGGGGNGATATCTTTCTGAAAATTAAAAAGGAGAGAATTATTGGGATATATGCCGGAAACTCAAAATTTTCCAACAAGATCGGATTNAAAATAAACCCGGATGAAACACCCATGGCAATATGCACGAGCTCCAGCTCCGTTGGGCATTCCATAAGCCTGGGNGATTCGGATGCTGTCTCCGTTGTTGCGAAATCCTGTCCTCTGGCTGATGCTGCTGCAACATCCATAGGGAANGAGGTNAAGGGATTAAACGGCATAAAAAAAGGATTAAAAAAGGCCAGAGAGATTAAAGGGATTAAGGGTGTTCTCATTCTCAGGGGCAATGAGCTGGGGACATGGGGAAAACTCCCCGAGATAATCAGGATATAACTCTTTATTAATCTAATCGTATGTTAAGTCAAAATCGCATATTTCTGCTATATAGTTCTGTAAATAGCTATATCTATATATTTTACAGTCATATAGTAAATATTATATTTATTGCCAAAATTCCAAAGGATTAAGGTGCAAAGTGTCAAGGGCCATAAATATCTTCCAGAGGGGCGTTCTGATAATTTCCGCATGTATACTCTTCTCTCTGATTTTTTGCTGTTCGGTGAGTGCTGATGGTCTTGGTAACAATTCGACTAATACAACCACGACAACCTCAACCTCAGTCACTACAACATCATCAACCACGACAACCACCTCAACCGAACCAACCACAACCACTACATCATCAACGACCACAACAACAGAGCCAACAACAACCACAACCGAACCAACCACAACCTCAACCACTACAACCACCTTGCCCTGTCAATGGGATAATGAATTTTGTTTTCAATACTCCTCCAAGGAGTGTGAACCAGACATTCTATTGCGATGGTGGATCAATAATGAAACATGTAGATGCGAGTTCGAGTGCGGTACAACCACCACGACAACTACAACCACTACCACCACTACCACAACAACACCTGTAAATCTCCCACTTGAGCCGACGTGTTATGATGGAATACAAAACCAAGGCGAGGAGGGAATAGATTGCGGGGGTCCCTGTGATCCCTGCATTACATGTTCGGATGGAATACAAAACCAAGGCGAGGAGGGAATAGATTGCGGGGGTCCCTGTGATCCTTGTACAACGACTACAAGCACGACAAGTACGACAACAACTTCAACTACCACAACTACAACCTCAACCACTACAACTTCAACCACGACAACCACAACACTGGCAAAACCCAGGATAATCGGCAACATGATAGCGTTCTCGACGGATAATGCAGTGCCAATAGTGAGCATTGCTGTAGTCTGCATATTACTGGCGTATGGGATATATACGATACCTGAATAGCAAAGTACTTTTTTCTTTAATTAGTGTAATATATAACGACACAAAATGCATGATCTGGTAATTATCGGTGGAGGTGGTGCAGGGCTTACTGCAGCATTAATGGCGAAGAAGACAAACTGGGATGCAAATGTCACCCTGATAACGAATGAGGAGCTTTCATATTCCCCCTGTGCACTGCCCTTCGTGATCGGAGGAGAGATAGAAGGCCTCGATAAGATTTCAAAGGATATCACTAAGATTTGCGAGGAGAGCGAGATAAACTGCGTTATAGATACTGTAATTTCTATAGATGTGGAAAAGAAGTTAGTAAGGACAGAAAAGGGAGAGGAATTACCATATATCTCACTGATCATTGCAACGGGGGGAATTCCGTTTGTACCCCCAATTCCAGGAGTGGATTTAGAGGGAGTCTATACCATACAGAGGATCGAAGATGCGAGAAAGATAATGCATGCGTTAGAGAATGCAAAAAATGCAGTTGTCATCGGAGGTGGTGCTATAGGTCTCGAGATGGCTGCAGCCTTCATAAAGAGGGGTCTTAAAGTTACTCTGATAGAACGGTCTGAACATGTCCTGGCAAGACCCTTGGATCCTGATTTCTCAACAATAGTTGAAAATAAACTCAAGGAGAAAGGTGTAGAGCTTATTTCCTGCAGTAGTGTTCAGGAAATTCAGGGTGAAGGGCACGTAGAAAATGTAAAGGCAGGGGACAGAACGATACCTGCAGACATAGTTCTCTTGGGGGCAGGACTCAGACCAAATACCGAGCTGGCAAAAAAAGCCGGTATAGAGACAGTAAATGAGGGAATAAAGACAGACGGCCTGATGCAGACAAATATCGATGACATTTACGCTGCAGGAGATTGTGTAGATTCAAAGTCGATGGTTACCGGGAAATTGATGCTCAGCCAACTGGGAACTACCGCTACAAGACATGGAATGATTGCAGGGATGAATGCCGTGGGGGGTTGTGCAACCTTTGAGGGTGTTTTGAATTCCATGACCCTTAAGATATTTGATTTGGAGATAGGAAGAACAGGTGTAACAAAGAGGGATGCAGGGGAAAATGAAATAGACATAGTGGTTGGGAAGGTAAAAGGAACAACGAAATCTTCTTACTTTCCGGGAGCAAAGGAACTCAGAATTAAATTAATCTTTAATGCACTGAACAGGAGGCTTATTGGTGCTCAGGTTATAGCAGAGGAGGGAGTTGCGGGAAAGATAGATCTGTTGGCATTTGCAATAGCCCATAACGCCGAGATCATGGATCTAATGAAGTTGAAATATTGCTATACCCCGCCGGTTACACCCTCACGGAATGTGATAGTTTCAGCAGCTGAGAACGCCCTCAAAAAGTTACGGAGAATGATGGAGATAAGAAGGAGGAGATTTTAGACTAGAAAACCTTGAGGTATATCTCATCTTCTATCCGTTCATTATTATACATCGCTATAATATCTGTGCGGTAGGTTCCCGGATATGACGCGTTTGCCTTCACATCGAAATTTAACTTTATGTTCTCACCGGGTCCCAGTTCTATCTCCTTGCTAATTTCACGAGAATTTGTTTCTTTAAGGAACAGAACCTTACTGGTTTCTAGTTTTATATCTATAATCAGATTCTCGTTACCCTTATTCCTTATGTCAATCCATAGTGTGCTATCCCCTTTTAGGGCTACCTCGCTCGGTTCTGCATAAGAGCTTATACATACACCATTGGAACATTTAAAGTGGGGTGCGCCTGGTTTAAAGAACAGAACCGCTATTACAATCAGTACAATAACTGCAACTATGCTTATAACGACATTCCACCTTATCCTCGAGATGAGATTCTTTACAAATTTCATTTTCTAGTTATCATTGTTCCGGTTCCTTCCTCGGTAAGCAGTTCCCCCAAAATTGCATGTTCTCCCGCCTTTACAATATGTACCCGATCAACTCCTTTTGAGATTGCTTTGATACCCGATTCCAGCTTGGGTATCATCCCACCAGTCACTACTTTATTCTCGACAAGTTTCTTAACCTCCTTCATAGTCAACTGTCTGATTAATTCCCCATCTCTATTCAAAACACCCTCAACGTTTGTTAAAATTATCATCTTTGTTGAATTCAATGCCTTGGCGAGTTCACCGGCGGCCACATCGGCATTGATGTTCAAAGATCTGCCTTCCCTGTCCATTCCTATTGGAAGCACTACTGGCAGATAACCACCGTCAATAAGACCTGATATGATATTAGAATTAACATTAATTATATCCCCAACATATCCAAGTTCTTCTTTCTTTCTTTTTGTCTCAAATAGACCACCGTGTAATCCGACGGCTATTTTTGCCTTTTTGTTTATCTTCTCGACAATCTTCTTGTTCACATGGCGCAGACACCCTATTACTAAGCCTAGAGTTTCTTCATCAGTTACCCTCTCACCCCTTATAAATCTCGGTTTCAGCCCCGACTTTTCCATTTTGGAGGAGATCAATGTTCCTGCACCATGCATAACTATCTGACGTATGCCTACATCGTGCAACAGAACCAAGTCTAAGGCAATTGTCTCCAGAATCTTCTCATCTGATAAGATTTCTCCACCAAATTTTATAATAAATACCTGACCTTTAAATTTCTTGATGTAGTGCAGGGCCTCAATTAATTCTTGTGTATCTGCCATTTGAATTCACTAACTATGCTCGATTGAGTATATAATTAGACGGGCTATCTATAAATACAAAACCGACCCCTATCTGCTGGTTAGATCATCCGCAACGGATTGCGCCTTTTCCAGTATTATGTCCTCGTTTTTCACCTTTCTGTTCTGCATCAGGATCTCTCCGTTACAGATGGTTGTATTGACACACGAGCCATTGGCTGAATAGACTAAATTTGAGACAATATTATGTCGGGGTGTTAATTCTACTCTTTTTAAATCTATGAGGATTATATCGGCAAGATATCCCTCTTTGATTTCGCCTATATTGATTCCGAGAGCCTTTCCTCCGTTGATCGTTGCGATTTTCAATATCTCCATAGCTGGCATCACTGTCGGGTCTTCTGCAAAGCCCTTCTGTGTTATTGCTGCAATCTTCATCTCCTCGAACATATCTAAGTTATTGTTAGAAGCGCAGCCGTCAGTTCCGAGAGAGACAGTAATGCCCGAATCCCTCATCAGGGGGTAGGGCATGACACCTGAAGCAAGCTTTAGATTGGATGTCGGGTTGTGCGATATCCTTACGCCCTTTTCTGCAAGGATTTTGATCTCTTCCCCTGTAAGCCATATTGAATGGGCTGCGACAAGTCTATGGCTCAGGAAACCGATGTTATTCAGGAAGGGGACTGGTCTTTTTCCAT
>JGI24422J19971_10000457_pt1 | contig 22797 bp, 21 predicted proteins | sample DeeMarSWOR152_54_FD_19971 | JGI IMG/M metagenome (IMG submission 19971) | reverse complement strand
AAATTCATGATGTTCAGGCTGACGCTTTCAGAGGCGATGGCATAGGAAGGTTGAAGCCCGTCATACCGCCTTCCGTAAAGAAGGGGTTTGATTCCGTAAGGATCTCTAAAAGCGACTATCCCTTCTTCAGCGATATAGGCCACAACAGAGTAGCCGCCCTTGACTCTCTTAAACACCTCTTGCACAGCCTTGAAGACATGTTGAGGTTTTAGCGTTCTTGTTTTCTGCTCGGCTAATGCCTGAGCAAAGATATTCAGAATAATTTCCACATCATTATCGGAGTTTAGCAGGCGGTGGTATTTTTCAAACAAGGTTTTTTTGAGCTCAGCATAATTGATGACATTTCCGTTGTGGGCCATGATTATGCCAAAAGGAGAGTTAACAAGAAAGGGTTGGGCATCCTCTCCTCTTACACCGCCGATTGTTGGGTAGCGGGTGTGACCGATGCCGATGTTGCCTCTTAAGCGTTGGACATGTTCTGCAGTGAAGATGTCCCTGACAAGACCGTTTCCTTTTTTAATGTGGAAGCGGTTGCTGTAAGTGATTATTCCGGCTGAATCCTGGCCTCTGTGCTGGAGGGCCAATAAGCCTTGATAGATGTCTCTTACGACCTCATCATTACCATAAATTCCGACTACACCACACATTTTTATTTAACTTATAATTATATTAATTTGTCCTTTGGCAAGCAAATGGAGGTATGTAGCCTATCCCCCTTATTTGGTGAGGGAGGAAAGAAGCTCCTCTGAAGTCACAGCAGCCGTTCCTATTTTGCCCACTACGACTCCTGCTGCAGCATTGGCAATCACAGCGGCCTCCTGGATCGAGCCTCCCGAGATAAGGGCAAGGGCGGCTGCAGCAATAACGGTATCCCCTGCTCCTGTTACATCGTAGACCTCCCTGGCACCGGTGGGAATATGCAACGGCTTTTTCCCTTTTTCAAATACTGTCATGCCCTGTTCTCCTCTTTTAAGAATGAGGTAGAGTGCTGAAATTTGAGAGAGGATTTTTTGACCTGCCCTTTCCGCCTCAGCGTCAGTCCAGCATTCGTGCTGGACAATCCTTTCTGCCTCGAAGTGGTTTGGAGTGATGAGTGTTACAGGAGAAAAGAGGAAAAAATTCTCAAACTTGGGGTCTACAAAAACGGGAATTCTTCTCTCCTGGGCAAACGAAAGCACTTTGTTAGTAAGCGACTTGGTGAGGATTCCTTTGTTGTAATCGGAGATGAGGATACCGTCGTATTTTTCTTCCTGAATAAAATTGAACATCTGTTCTTCGATCATNGAAGANACCGNGGTCTTTTTTTCTAGATCTACTCTNACTACCTGCTGTTGGTGAGCAATGATNCTNGTNTTTACGATGGTGGGCCGGTTATCATCGGNGAAAATACCACGGCTATCATTGACATTTTCTTTGATCCATTGGCCTTCTGCGTCATTCCCGACAACACCCACCAGCAGCGGAAAAGCCCCTAAGCTTTTCAGGTTATGGCTGGTATTTCCNGCTCCGCCCAGGCAGGAAGTATCCTTCTTGACCTCAACAACAGGAACAGGCGCCTCCGGAGAGATGCGTATGACATCGCCCCAGATGTATTTGTCAAGCATGAGGTCCCCTAAAACAAGGACTCTCTTATCCTTGAAGTTCTTAATAATTTGATGCACCTTTTTAGATTCTATGCTTGTCATTTTTCATCCTTTCTTAAAAATATGGGATTAGAAACGATCCAGGGTATTTTTTTGCCCAGCGGAGACCTCTCGCTGAGATAGATTTCCACACGGTAAGTTCCGGGATGGCCGGCTTCATAAGAAACACTCTCCTCATCGGAGCTAAATATCGTTTTTCCATTATGAACAAGATGAATGTCTTTGGCAAAGGGAAAAGGAGCTTCGATTTGTAGGGTCACCGCAGAGTCCGGCATTACTGTGCTGCCCATGGGCACCGTTTTCCCCCCTTCTTCTTTTGCGCTGAACCTGAACCCGTATGCTTGAGCAGCAGCATGAATAGAGTTATAAAATCTTCCCTTTCTTAATGCCTCGTAGACTTGATGCTTGGCTTTGTCAAAATCTTCTGAAAGGGGAGTTTGGAGCAAAAGATGGAGGCGGAGGAGGTTAAAAGCTGGCTGGTAGAGAAGATGGGCATCAAGGCTAAAATAGCCGTAAGTAGGATGAAGGCTGTTGAGCTCGTCCCATTTTCTTAGATTCCGATGAGGGCTGTCGAGCATTTTTAAAAGAGTATACTCAGGCTTTATAAGAAGTGCAGGGAGTGAAGGGATTGAAGCAACGATATTTTTTTTCAGCGCAGTATCTCCATTTATGATTTCGATCCCTTCATATTCTAAAAATTTGCCCCATGACCATTGGATCTTTGAGTAAGGATGGGAGATAATCGTAAATCCACCTCCTGCTTTTATCTCGTAAAAAGCGTCTTCGGCGTTCTGGGAAAAGCTGCGGGAGGGGAGTTCGAAGTCTAATGCCGCGAGATGGCCCCGGTTTACAGAGAGCTCTGATCCTGCGAGAGCAAGAATTCCTTCTTTCCATCCCTGGCTCGAATAAGATTCACGATTAGGATTTCCATGGTCAGTAATAATAATGAAATCTAGGTCAGCTTGAGAAGCAATCTTTGCGATTTCATCCAGGCTTTTTCTTCCGTCTGAGAAGGTGGTGTGGATATGAAAGACTCCTTGAATTTCCAGAGGAGAGGGTTTTAATGCTGGCGCCCTGTATGTTTTAAAAGTCAGAAGGTTGAAGCTCAGCCAGATTATGTAGAGCAAAAAAAGAGCCAGGATGGAAAGTAGAATTTTTTTCTTTCTTAACTTCAATTTATACTTTTTATCCTTAGGTTTTGTCCCGGAATTTTATAATTANCTGTNTTTGTGAGGGGCCGAAGNGAGTTTGGCAGTCTCATNATTATAANGTGGGTTTGATGAATCAAACCCCTACAATTTATTATATGTGATTGCTTCGCCCTTTCAGGACTCGCAATGAAACCTGAGGAATCTTCTTTGCTCCGTGCAATAACGAGCTTAATTTACTCCTCGAAATTACATGTGAGGAATCTTCTTTATATCGTGCAGTGTCCAATTAAGCATTGACTCCTTTTCCCTGGATTCGAGCTAAGGAGAAGGGGATGGTTATCAGGTAGAGAAAAAGGGCTGTTATTTCAGAGTCAGCGAAATTATACTCGAACAGCCCTGCAGTAAAAAGAGCAAAAAGTGCGGCAAGTGCTGCTACGGATAACGTGTAGAGTGTGGGATCCTTGTTCTTTAGAAGTCTGAAAAGAGAGATAAATAACCAGACCATGAACACGAGCCAGGCGAGAAGGGTTGGAATTCCTCTTTCGGCCCCGATCTGGATGATGTTGTTGTGGAGATGGACATTATTCTTGGCTTCCTCGGAGAGCCCGTATTTAGNGTCTTGGAAGACCATATCCACAGTGTCCGGGCCGGTTCCGAACAGGGGAAAATCTCCTATGATTTTTATCCCGGCCTTCATGTATTCAATTCTTAGCTTGTTGTAACCCTTCAGGCTAAAAGTACTGAGCGCTCTCCTTTTTATCGGTTGAGGGCTCACTAGATAAAGAAGTCCGACCGCGAAGGGTACAATAATCAAGCTTTTGGGTTTATAGAGGAACAAAATAATGGCCGCGCCGATGATCAGCCCCAGCCAGGCACTTCTGGTTTGAGTGAGGATTAGGGCAACAAGCGACAGGAGAAATCCCAGGCCCCACAGATATCTTATTCTCTCTCTGTACAGGATAAAAAAGCTTAAGGCCATACAGCTAAATAGAAGGAGGAGTCCCGCCTGGGTCATAGGATTTCCCATGAACCCTGATATCCTGCCGCTCGGCGGGGATTTGAAGAAAAAGATAAAGAGAGAATAAAGGCAGCTCAGATAAGCAGAAGCCAGAAGAACCAGGTTGGCCTTTAAAAGTATCTTTTCCTCCAGGAAACCTGTGTAGATTATGGGGACAATCAGAAAGAGAAGGAGCTCTCTGCTGTCTTTTAAACTCATCTCTGGATTGACAGACAGGAACGATGAGATTAGCGACAAGGCGATATAAACAAGTAACGGCCAGAAGAAGGACGGGAAGATAAACTTCTGCTTTTCCCGAATGAGCATGATGACCCAGAAGATAAGAGAAAGAGTGAGGAATATCTGGCTCAGGCTTATGGAGACCATAGAGAACAGCAGATAGAGGGCAATGAATAAGGGGAGGAGCGAGAGCCAGATGCTTTTTCCCTTGCTAGAATCAAAAAATTTCATTTTTTAAGCATGCCCTATGTTACGCAACTTATATAGTTATTGCGAGCGACCGAAGGGAGCGTGGCAATCACTCATGTTCCTACGTCATTGCGAGCGAAGCGTGGCAATCTCATTGGAATCAATAACTCCCTTTTATGAGATTGCTTCGTCGCTTTGCTCCTCGCAATGACAGGCGAGCACTCTATCTGAGCTGCTCGCAAGAACAAAAGTAACTAGAAATGCATCTTAATATATCATGCAACCTTAGGACAAGTTCTTTTTAAATGAAACGAAGGCAGGCCTGGTAGACTTCTTCGGGTTCGATGCTCCTCAGACATCTGAAGTCTTTGAATATACAATTTCTTTGTTTGCAGGGCCGGCAGTTAAGCTCCTTCTCAACCACGAAAGCTTTGGCCTGCCATGGGGCAAAGTTCGCTGGAAGAGTCGGGCCAAAGAGGGCGACTATGGGTGTTGAGGTTGAAGCAGCGATGTGCATCGGTCCGCTATCAGGGCCCACAAAAAGGGAAGAATGAGAGATAAGCTCTTTGACTTCTCGAAGGTTGAGCCTTCCGACCAAAGAGAGAAGAGAAGCCGTGCTTTTCTTCAGGATCTCTTCCTCTGCTTTTTGGTCTTCACTGGTTCCTAAGAGGACAACGTTAACATCAGGCCGCCGGGCAAGAAGGTTTGTAAGCTGCACTAGATTATCCACTCCCCAGTTTCGAAATGCGTTTCCGGCACTGATATGGATGGTGATGATTTTACTCCGTTCGAGCGAGTTTTCTTCGATGAACTTCTTCACTTTTTCAACCTCAGTTTCTTGTCCCTGAGGAAGATAGAGAGGAGGAAGAGATTTAACATCCGCTCCCAGAGCTTTTACTAGATTGATGTGGTTCTCGACGCTGTGGAAATGTCCTTCTTTTGGGCTGCGAGGGAGCTTGACGTTGTAGATGAAATTTTTGTATTTTATCCTGTAACCCACTTTTAATTTCGCTTTGGATAACAGGGTGATGAGAGATGCCCTTGGACCTCCATGAAAATCAAGGACAACATCGTGCTTTTCCTTCCGAATCAGCCGGATAAGCTTTAGAAAATCTCTTAGTCTTTGCTTTTTCTCAAGAACAATGACTTTGTCCAGGTTTGGATTACCATCAACGAGTTCCCTATAAGGTTTCTCAACGACGTATGAGATAGAAGCCGTTGGAATACCCTTTCTCAGGGCAGAAATAGCAGGTGTAGTCAGGATGACATCACCGATGCGTCTCAGTCTGATCAGAAGGATTTTTTTTATCTGGGAAGGATCAATCCTTTGTCGGCCTTTCTGAGTCAATTGTTGCCTCGTCGATGAGCATAACCGGGATGTCGTCTTTTATGGGATAGACGCGGTGGCATTTCACGCATTTAAGGCCTTTATCATCTGCTGTAAGCTTCACATCTTCTTTGCATACAGGGCATGCTAAAATTTCAAGAAGCTGAGGATCTAACGCCATCATATCTCTCCTTCGGGCTATCTTATACTATAATCCTTTTTCCCGTCAAATAAGAAAAAGCAGGAAAACGTGGAGATGGTTGCAATAACTCAATAATTAGGCGGCACTTTTAAAACGAATTTCTCTTTTTTTCTTAAAATAGGCGCTTGATTCATCTTATGTAAGGGCTTAATTTATCTTGTGTGGTTGTATTATTCGTCTTTTGTATGAGTTTGCTTCATCTTGTGTATGGGTGTAATTCATCTTTTGTAGGGGCTTGATTTATCAAGCCCACCTTTTTTGTGTAGGGGTTTGATTCATCAAATCCACATTATTTAAATATATAGATAAACTGGATGAAAGCCAAAAGATGCAAATACTCCGGGAAATGTGATCCTTTAAGAAAGAGTGCTCTTATTCAGGAGATTCAGCTATGCGCAGGGATTTTTTTGCTGACGTATTCCGACAGCGCTTTTTGGGCGTCGTTGTCTCTCCAGCCTGTCCACCAGAACTCAATGCCAATGTCATATTTATCTTCCTGCTTTCCCATCTTACACCAGATGGTTTTACCTATACCGATGATAGTGGAAGGAAAGATTGTTGACCTCAATTCGAGAGCGAGCATGGTTCCCTTGGGAATCTCTTCATCAACCTCAAAACGGATTCCGCCTCCGCTGATGTTCACAGTGAAAGTATTGAGGGGGTCTTTTTTAAACTCTTCTAAGCCTATCTTCCTGTAATCCAGCTCCCATATTTCCCCCAGTCTTGGAAATTTTCTTTTTTCAAACATTTCTCACCTCACTTGCCATAGAAAATACTCTTTCATTTATCGTGTTTTCACTCAGCCAGTGAGTATAGTCAAAATAAAATGAAAATTTTCAAATAAATGTTATATTAGTTCTGCCGACAATTAGAATTAAGTTTAAACCTTGCCAACTTGTTTTACCCCTGCGTTAACAATTTTAATGATTTTTCATCAAAATTTCAATAAGACTCCTTTTTTTCTTTTGTAATTAAAAGCGGTGGGCTTGATAAATCAAGCCCCTGCAATAAAACAATTCTCCAAAAATCATTTCCAGATACAAAATCGGGCTTGATAAATCAAGCCTCTACAATGTATCAAAACAGTGGGCTTGATAAATCAAGCCCCTACAGTTTAGTCGGATAAAAAAGGGAAAAGTCCCCGTTTTTCATTAGTAAAAAGGGGACAGTTCCTTTTTTTTGCTAGATTTGGAAAACCACCAGCTTATGGGAATAAAAAGGGGACATTCCAAATTTTCCCGGGCTTGATAAATCAAGCCCCTGCGTTCTTGTCTGTTGACAGAGTAGGATAAGGGGTGATATTTATAAGCAAAAAATGAGGTTATGTTTTTTTGGCGCTTACGATCCTTCGTACCCCCGGAATACAGTCATAAAGAAGGGATTGAGATTGAATGGCATTGAGGTTTCAGAATGCTGGCTTCCACCAAAATATAAGTTCTGGTTGAGATATCCCCTCCTGGCTTCTCGATACCTGAGCTCTTACACCGGACGTGATGTCTTTTTTGTCCCTGAATTCTGTCAGAAGGATGTTCCTTTAGCCAAAATTCTCTCTCTTTTCTCTTCTAAAAAGGTCGTATTCGACCCTTTGGCAGGTCGTTTTGAGACGAAAATAATAGATTGGAAAAGAAAGCCCATCAATTCGTGGCAGGCCCGGTTGAATTTCAAGATCGATAACTGGGCCTTTAAGCTGTCAGACCTTATCCTGGCCGATACTCAAGCGCATAAAGAGTACTACAGTCAGAAGTACGGCCTTCCCTCAAAAAAAATAGAAGTACTTCCTGTCGGGTTTGATGATGGACTTTTTAGACCTTTTGCTGCTGAGGATAAAGAAAGCAGATTCACCGTGCTTTTTTATGGTTCATTTCTCCCTCTTCATGGTGTGGATTGCATACTGGAAGCTGCAAAAATCGTCTCAAGCAAAGAGCCGCCGATCCAGTTCAGGTTAGTAGGCTCAGGGCAGACCCTCCCTCTTGCGAAGTCTTTAGCGTCCAGGCTTGGCTTGAGCAATGTTATATTTGAAGATTGGCTGCCTCAGAGCGGACTGCCTCACACGATTGCCTCCTCGGATATTTGTCTGGGAATTTTCGGCAGGACTGAAAAGGCCGAGCGAGTAGTCCCTCACAAAATATTCCAATCCATGGGGATGAAGAAACCCGTCGTCACAGTTCGGACTCCTGCTGTTGAGGAGTTTTTTTCGCATCGAGAAAACATATTTCTTATTCAAGAATCTCGCCCGGATCTTCTGGCACAGGCCGTCATTGAGCTTAAAAGAGATAAAGACTTAAGGGAAGCAATTGCTGAAAAAGGCTATCAACTGGTCAGCCAGAAATTTTCTCGAGAGGCAATCGGCCGCACCCTTATTAAAATACTGGAGAAGAATTTTCTCACAAGGAGAGGATGAGAGATCTAATGGCAAAAGAGTTTGACCAGTTTCTTTCCTTGCCTCCTTTCAAAGGGCGAATCCGGACATCCTACAATCATCCCCTTTTTTTACAGGCCATATCTGATTGCAGCCGCCTATTGAGCGACCGGGATACAGAAATTCTCCTGGATAGGCGGAATCGAGTGGGCGTTGTCGCTCTTCCCCAGCAAGATGGAAGAGAAGTAGACATTGTTATTAAAGAGTTTCGCTCCGGGGGAGTGAACAGGCTGAAGAGCCTCTTTCTACGCGGAAAGGCCCTTAAATCCTGGCGTGGAGCTGAGGCTTTGGTTGAAAGGGGGATAGAGACGCCTCCTCCTGTGGCATACTTAGAGAAAAGAAGGGGTGTTTTTTTGGATCAGAGCTTTTTTCTGGCAGAGAGAATAAGCGGAGTCGAAGAGGTACGCTTCCTGTTCCCTGAACTTCCTCCTTCAGAGCTTCGTCGACTCCTGGTCTCCTTGAGTCAGTACCTTTCTTCCTGCCATAAAAAAGGGATGCTCCATCGAGACCTCTCCGATGGAAACATCCTTGTCAAGAAGGATAAGTCAGGCGAATTCAGGTTTTATCTTATTGATACAAACCGCATCAGGATCAAGAAGCGAATAGGCCTTTTGAGCGGGATCAAGAGTCTTGTTCGCCTGGGAGTTCCGCTTGATTTTCAGCGCTTTTTTTTGGAGCATTATTTGGGGACAACTCATGTGAAGAGATTCCCTTGGTTTTGGTATAGAATAAATAAATATTTATACACGCAATTTGTTGAGCTTAAGAAAAAATTGAGGCTGAGACAGTTGGCCCAGAAATTAAAGATTTAGTAAGATGAGTTTTAAATTCCGTTGGAACGTCTATGCTGACCAGCCCCATAATGTTGCCTTAAAAAAAGACAGGCTTCCCTATCACTTGAAACATACAGCGAGCTATTTCGGCCTATTGGTTTCAAACCTTCGCAGGACGGTTCCTGTCTTATCCCGCTATCGAGAGTACCGGAAAAAAATGTATGTAGAGCCGGTAAAGATAGAAAGTCCTTTTGCTCTCTCAGTCTCTCCTTCAGAGGAGAGAGCTGAGGAAGTCCTTGAGTCTTTAAAAGAGACCGGAGTTCGGAAGACCCTTGTCAGGGTCCCCTCCTGGGATAGCGGAAAACTAGATGTCTTCGAGAAATTCTTTAATCTTCTCCGGAAACACGATATTGAACTCACCATTGCTCTCCTCCAACAAAGGGATGATGTGTTAATTTCCTCCAGCTGGCAGCGCTTTTTGGAAGAGGTTTTTTCCCGCTTCAGGGGAACTGCATCATTTTTTGAATTAGGGCATGCCTGGAACAGGACAAAGTGGGGAGTCTGGAGCTACAAAGAATATCTGAAGCTTGCTCTGCCAGCCTTATCTCTGGCTGAAAAATACAGCGTTAAACTTGTGGGGCCGGCTGTGATTGATTTTGAGTTTCATCTCTATCCGCCTCTCTTAAACTCCATCCCTTTTTATAAGGTGAGTTCTCTTCTTTATGTTGACAGGATGGGGGCTCCGGAAAACTTGCAGTATGGCTGGGATACCTCCAAGAAGATTGCTCTGCTGAAGGCGGTGGTGGATGGTTCGTGCGGGAGGGAGCGCGATTTGTGGATAACAGAGTTCAATTGGCCGTTGAAAGGAACGGGCAAATACTCGCCCGCCTCTGGCAGGCCAAATGTTTCAGAAGAAGAGCAGGCCAACTACCTCGTCCGCTACTATATCCTTTGCTTAGCCAGCGGCCTTGTGCAGAGGGTTTACTGGTGGCAGTTGGTGGCTCCGGGCTACGGTCTTATCGACAGCCGCAAGAAGAAATGGAGAAAGCGGCCGAGCTTTTATGCGCTGAAGACAATGGTCTCACTCCTTGAAAGAAGCACTTTTGCCGGGAAAGTCCCTCATCCCGAAGCATTGATATTTTCGTTTTACAGGGGAAAGAATGATTTTGTTGTCTGCTGGACTAAAGGTGAACCATGCGAGTATGTTTTCCCGGGGCGAATTACAAAAGTGTTGAGCCGGGATGGAGAGGAGATTCCCGTCAAAGGCGATCGAATAAAAATTGACGGCTGCCCCAAATATGTATTTACAGAATGAAAAAAGTAAAAAAAGGGGACAGGCTACTTTTTTATTTTAAGGCGTTAATTTGGAGGAAAAAGTGAAAAAAGAAGTCTGCCCCCATTTTACTGCAGACAGCTCATATAGAAAAAGTAGCCTGTCCCCTTTTAGAGGAAAAGGAATGAACTTCGGAAAGCCTTCAAATACCCCGTTTGAAAAACACGAGGTTGAAGAGTATGAACGGAAAAGGTACCGAGGAATTGACCAGAGGTTCGTCCATGGAAGAGAAAGAAGGCTTCTGCAGAAATTTCTCTATAAAATAGGGGAAGCTTCCCTCCCTGTTTTAGATATTCCCTGCGGTTACGGACGCTTCTCAAATATTCTTCTCGATAAGGGCTGCTCTCTGGTGAGCAGCGATTTATCCTTTCATATGGTGAAACGAGCGCGCGAGAAAGGCAAGCAGCATCACTCTCGTTTTCTTTCCGGGGTAGTGGCTGATGCCAAACAAGGCCTGCCTTTTAAGAAAGGCGCATTCTCTCTGCTTCTCTCCATGCGCTTTTTCCATCATCTCCATGAAAAAAAAGAGCGTGATTTTATTCTTAAAGAATTTTCCCGGGCCACTTCAGGCTGGGTGATTCTCTCGTATTACCAGAGGAATTTACTCCATATTCTCCAGAGAAAATTAAGGAGAAAGATTAAAAGAAGCAGGACGCGGATAAAGATGATACCTCGTAAAGAGTTTTATAATGAAATTGAAGGAGCTGGCCTAAGAGTCGTTAAGATTTCCCCTTTGCTCAGGGGAATACACGCCCATCATATCGCACTTTTAAAGAAAACGGGATCAAGTTGAATACTAAAATTTTATTTTGAAGCCGGTTTTTAAACTCAAACCGGAAAAATTTATTACCGCTTCTCTGGGATTAAAGACGTCGGCTTCGGTTGGCGGGCTCTTCCGGATGAAAAGGAGCGGAAAGTAATCTTCGCCGGCGGTTTGTACCTGATAAAAATAGAGTGTTCCCTCTTCTATGTGGTCCGTATCTGTTGAATATTTGGACCTGTCTTTCCCTTTAAATCCTGATATCCTAGCGTAGCGGACAGTAGCTTCTATGATGAAATTGAAAGAAGGGGTGAGCTCAAAATCAAGTCCAAGCCCGGCCAGAATTCCGAAATCTTGAGCTGTGGCTTCTCCCCGCCATTCCTCCCATGATCCTACTCTTTGGAAGCGGTAGTAATAGGCGCATTTGGCAAAGTAATACTCAACTCCAATTTTTGTATAAAAATTGCGAAAAGGATAGTAGGAGATAGCAAGCCTTAAAGGAACTGCCTGTATTTTAGGATGGGTGGTGAGGGTTTCTGAGGCTGGGTCATCTGGGAATTCGACCACACTTTGCCGTTCTCCAAGAAAATAGTCCACGCCAATTCCCATTGAAAAACGGGAAGATAGAGCCAGATTAAGCTCTACTCCCAGGATATAGCTTAGGTGGGCTGGTTTGGCCTGGCCTTGTGGCTGGACAGCGAGGATATTGCTGTGGTAGTCAACTAAGCCCTGTGAGCCATCGTTCAAATCTCCTCCGGAAACAAAGCTTCCTCCACCGGAAAAAACAAGGTCAAACAGGAGTTCAGGAGGTTTGGAAGGAAGAGGCGGTGTAACAACGGGCTGAGAGGGAGGTGTAATAACAGGCTCTTGAGTGGGAGGCTCCTCTATTTCCTTCTTCTCTGGTTGTACCGGTTCCTCTTGTTCTTCTTCTATTATCTCTGGTTCTTCTTGCTCTCTTGGAGGGCCTTCAAGAATAATAACCATGCTTTCATGAACATAACCTGAGACTTGCTCCAGTTCGTCAGGCGTTAACTTAATCAAGTACCATTCGTCCTTATGTCCGGTGGATTCGAGGATTGTGCCCTCAGGGACTTGCTTGATAATTATGCTTCCTATACTGGGTTTTAACCTGATGTTTGCCTGTTCGGTGACAACCTTAAGCTTTCTCAGGACTTCCTCGCCTCTGGCAGCCGATAAGAAAAGGAGAGATGTGGCGAGCAAAAGGGTGGAGGCTTTAGCTATTCTTTTCTTCATGGGTTGAATAAAATATAAAATGTGATAAGAGAAACAGAATGCCAAGAAAAATGGGACCAGGCCCCATTTTTTTTGTATTGTATTGGGGAAATGGGGAGTGTTTCCACAGCTAGAATTATAGATAAGCGAAAACTGGCTGTCAAGGAATCGCCGGCTTTATAGAAAGAAAGGTAGGAGCATTCAAGGAGGCAGGCTTGCTTCTCACTGGTAAAAAATGTTAATATCTATAAAAATCCAGAGGAGCACGCCATGAAAAGACTACTGAGCGAAAAAAATAGAATTCCCCTCTTTATCGTTTTGGCCTGCCTTCTTCTTTCGGGAAGCTTCATATTCGCCGACAAGGGACCAAAAATTAAATTCAGAGAAGAGTCAAAAGATTTTGGCAAAATGAAACAGGGAAAGGTTTTAACTCATATCTTTGTATTCAAAAACGAGGGCGATGAGATTCTTAAAATCAAAAGAGTCAAGACTTCATGCGGGTGCACCGCTGCCCTCCTCTCTAAAAAAGAAATTGCCCCTGGGGAAGAGGGAGAGATAAAATTGACTTATAACACCAGGGGATTTCAGGGCAGGAATACAAAATATATAGATGTGGAATCAAACGATCCCGCTCAACCTCGGAAGCGTCTCAGTGTCTCAGCTGAAATAGAGGTTCCGCCCAGGCCCAGAATTTTCCTGGATCCCTACGCTATTGACCTTGGCTTGATCCTGGAAGACGAAGAGATTCAAGCCAAAACAAAGGTTAAAAATAGAGGCCAGTTGGAATTAAGAGTCAATTGCACGCACAAGCAGGCTTCTTTTTTTTCAGGCGGCCAAAAAATCACTTTTCCCCTCAAGATTGCTGCAGGGAAAGAAGCGGATGTGGAGATAAGAATACCCCCCGGCAAAAGAAAAGGATTAATGAGGGAACATGTTATGATAAAATCCAATGACCCCCTGAAGCCGAACCTCTCTCTGTACTTAAGCGGCTATGTCGTCACCAAGGGTCAGCTCAAAGAACTATTTGCCAAGTATAAAAATATTTTGGATTAGGACTGCGGGAAGACTAAGTTAATAAACTGAGAATGAAAACATGATTCTTTTTGCTAATCTTCTGGGCGCTTTTGCCGATATAATCCACGTTGTGTTGAGGCTATATATGTGGATTGTTATATTCAGGGCTATTCTTTCCTGGATCACTGTACCGGCTCTATATCCGGTTTCGGTCATTCTCTATCATTTAACAGAGCCAGTGATGAGACCTTTAAGGAGATTTGTTCCCCCTAATAAAATGGGAGGGATTGATATTACTCCCATTCTTGTTATCCTTTTGATCTGGTTTGTGGATCGACTCGTTGTGGTAACTCTTGCAGATTACGCTCATCAGCTGAGAGAGCACGTCCTGTCTTCATCGCCAGCATTTAACTGAAAATCTGCGGGCAAGGCTTTATCTTGAACGAGAAAGACAAAATCTATTTAAACATCAAGGTTCAGCCCCGTGCCCGTAAGCCCGGCCTGGAGAAAGTGAGTTCTGGAGAGTATAAAATTCGAGTGTCCGCCCCTCCCTCCAAAGGCCAAGCCAACAAAGAAGTCGTAGAAACATTAGCCTCCCATTTTGGTCTTCCTTCCTCCCGGGTGAAAATTGTTCGGGGGCAAAGGTCTCAGCGCAAATTAGTACTGCTTGAAGTGGATAACACAACATAACTTTAAGGATTAGCTAAAGGATGGATATATACAACCTTGTTAGCTTTTTCGGGATATTTATCCTGGCTGGGGTTGCCTGGCTCTGCTCCTCTAACAGGAAAGTCGTCAACTGGCGTGTTGTTCTGTGGGGGATTGGCTTGCAGCTTTTTTTTGCGATTTTTATTTTTTGGGTGCCGGTTGGAGTTAAATTTTTCCTGTTTGTGAACAAAATTGTCTTGATAGTTCTGGACAGCGCGTCAGCAGGAACCAAGTTTCTTTTCGGCCGTCTAGCTCTACCCCCGGGTGCTACTAACGAAGCCGGGGAGACATCCTTGGGATTTTTCCTTGCTTTTCAGGCCCTGCCCACCATAATGTTCTTTGCTGCTTTGATAGCGGCTCTTTATTATTTGAGAATCATGCCTCTCTTAATCAGGGGATTTGCCTATGTTTTCACCCGGCTGATGCGGATCAGCGGAGCCGAGTCTCTCTGTACTTCGAGCAACATTTTTGTGGGCATCGAGTCTGCCTTAGTTGTCCGACCCCACCTGAGAGAGATGACAAAGTCAGAGCTTACGACTATTCTTGCAGCAGGGATGGGAACCATCGCCTCGACGGTGCTTGCCTTCTACGTTCTTTATCTTCATGAGGTGCTTCCTACGATAGCCGGTCATCTGGTTTCAGCTTCTTTCCTTTCAGCGCCCGCCGCTGTCGTGATGTCAAAGCTTATAATGCCTGAAACGGAAAAACCTAAGACTCTGGGAATCCATATCAAGCCCCATTATGAACGCGAAGACAATCTTATAATGGCGATTGTCAACGGAGCCAACAGCGGCCTGCGCTATCTTGGAGGAATTGTGGCTCTCCTTGCCGCGTTTTTAGGGATTGTAGCGCTCCTTAACATCATCTTTGGATGGCTTGGAGGCTACGTAAACGATTTGTTTGGCTTAAATCTTGAGTGGTCGTTCGAGGTCTTCCTCGGTTATATCTTTTATCCGTTTACTCTTGTCTTGGGGATTCCTCCTTCTGATGCCTTCGAAGTTGCCAAGATTATCGGGGAGAGGACTATCGTCACCGAGGTTGTCTCCTATCAGCACCTCTCTCAACTCATAGCTGAGGGAGCTCTTCTGCATCCGCGTTCGTCAATTATTGCTTCCTATGCTCTCTGCGGATTTGCCCATATCGCATCGCTTGCCATTTTTGTCGGAGGAGTAGGAGGATTGGTGCCGGAGCGGCTGAAAGACCTGTCACGGGTGGGTTTCAGAGCTCTTCTGGCGGCAACACTGGCCTGTCTTATGACCGGAGCTGTGGCCGGAGCTTTTTTCTCACGAGCCTCGATTCTATTAGGTCAATAAAAAGGGGACAGGCTACTTTTTATCAATAAAGCTGTCTAATTCATTTTTTCTGGTTTGTTCCTCTTTCTAGTGAAAAAAAATCTAAAAATTTACGTCTTCTTTTATTGCGAGGGAAAAGATAGAAACGATGCCAAGAGTTAAAAGAGGTTTATCTGATGGATTAATTTACCATGTCTTGAACAGGGGTAATGGAAAAAAAGAGATTTTCCATAAAGAAAAAGATTTTTGGGTCTTTATTGAGTTAATTAAAGAGGCAAAAAAAGATAAGTCAAATGCTTGGCTTAGAACATACTCTTAAGCCTCGAGGACGTCCAAGAAAAAAAATTGAATAAAGAAATAAATGGAAAGTTAGTCTTTTATAGAGCTAACCTGTCCAAAAAAGTAGCCTGTCCCCTTTTTTGCTTGTGTTTTTATTTTTTCTTGTTAAAATAATCGTGAAATTTGAGTCAAGTTTTTGACAGGAGAGAGCGATGTCTGTTTTCTTGAAAAAGATTCTCTGGGCAACTGATTTTTCGGATGAAGCGCAGGAGGCGCTTCTTTATGCAGAAGCTTTTGCCGAGGCCTTCAAAGCCAAGATCGTCGCTCTGCATGTTGTTCCTGATTTTTCTCCGGCTCTTTACGATGCGGCTTATGTTATAAGAGAAGACCTCGCCAGGAGATTAAATTTTATAAAAGAAGAGGAAAAAAACAAACTCAAGGCGATGAAGAAAGCTAAAGGCATTCCTTTCAAAGCCATTGTCAAAGAAGGCTCTGCTTCAAAAACGATCATAGAGACTGCTGAGGAAGAAAAAGTCGATATGATCGTAATCGGAAGAAAAGGGATGTCTGCCATTGAGAAGCTCTTCATCGGGAGTGTTGCCAACCAGGTCTTAAGGAATTCCCCTGTTCCCATCCTTATAACCAAGAAAAAGACTGGAAAGCCTCGATTTAAAAAGATTATTGTACCCACAGATTTTTCTGATCGGGAAGAGGTGGAAAGGGATTTTGCCTGGAAGCTGGCCAAAGGCTTTGGCTCCGACCTAACGCTGCTGCATGTGCTCGAGCTTCATGACTATGAATTTTCACCCAGGGTACTGGATGAGCTGTTTGATTCGCTTCTTAAAAGACTCAAAAAAAGAAAAACGAGAGAAAAAGCTGATATAAAAGTCTCGGAGGAAGTCATCCGAGCAATAAATGCCTCTGTCGGAATCGTTGATTACGCTGAAACTCACCACTTTGACCTGATCGTTATTTCCACCTGTGTCCAGACAAAGCTGGAGCGATTCTTTTTGGGAAGTACAACCGAGAAGGTTATCTCTTACACTAACGTTCCTATTTTTGCCATTCCTCCCACATACTGCCTTGCTTAAAGGTGGAAGATAGCCTAAAGTATTGGGTTGCTCTAAATCTTGTTCTGGCCGAGCATCTAAAAGATGCCAAAAAAATTGTTGACCATTTTCCGACTATTGAAGATGCCTTTAAGGCCAGCAGCCGGGAGTTCGCTGCCTTAGGCGTAGACAAAGAGAAAGCACAGGCCCTTACTTCTTCTAAGATACTGGATAGAGCCTGTAAAGAAATAGAAAAGCTGGAGAGAAGAAAATATTCTATTCTAACTCTGGAGAGTGAGAATTACCCAGAATACTTAAGAGAAATCTTTGATCCCCCATTCGTCCTTTATTGCGCAGGGAAGAACGAAGCACTAAAGGGACCGGCTGTTTCAATAGTAGGAGCAAGGAGGCCTTCAGCTTACGGGAGGGCTGTCGCCGAGAAGCTGGCTCGAGACCTTGCCTCTCGAGGAATTGTGATAGTCAGCGGTTTAGCCCGTGGTGTTGATTCCATCGCTCATTGGGGAGCTCTTGAAGGAGGAAAAACTGTAGCCGTGTTAGGTTCTGGATTAGAAAACATTTATCCGAGGGAAAACCGTGCTCTATTTCATAAGGTCATAGAGCAGGGGGCTGTTGTATCTGAGTTTCCTTTGAAATCTGCCCCGTTGGGCTTTCATTTTCCTATCAGAAACAGGATAATCAGCGGTCTTTCCCTTGCTGTTGTCGTGGTTGAGGCAACAAACAGAAGCGGATCTCTTATTTCAGCCCGCCTAGCTTTGGAACAGAACAGAGAGGTCATGGCTGTCCCCGGGAATATCACTTCTGATCTCAGTCAAGGAACGAATTGGCTCATTAAAACAGGGGCAAAATTGGTTGAAAGCTGGGAGGATGTGGCAGAAGAACTTGCCTCGCCTCTAAAAGAAAAACTTCTTTCTCAGAAAAAAGAGGAGAAAGAGAAGCCTCCCTCGATGGGCCCTCAAGAGCGGAAAGTTTTTGAGCTTCTCGGCTCAGACTCCCTCACCCATATCGACGACCTGGTCGAGGGAACAGATTTTTCTGTATCCGAAATTCTCTCAATTCTACTCAAACTGGAACTCAAAGGATCCGTTTTCCAGAGACCGGGGAAATATTTTCAGAGGAGACTGTGATGGGGAAGCGTCTGGTTATTGTTGAATCTCCAGCCAAGGCAAAAACAGTTCACAGATATCTGGGCTCTGACTTTATGGTCAAGGCATCAATGGGGCATATACGGGACCTGCCAAAAAAAAGCCTGGGTGTGGACATCGAGCACGATTTTGAGCCTGAGTATGAAATCATCCCGGCAAGAAAAAGTACAGTCGAAGAATTAAAAAAAACTGCCAAAAAGTCAGAAGCCGTGCTGCTTGCCGCTGACCCTGATAGAGAGGGAGAGGCTATATGCTGGCATCTGAGCACTGTTCTTGGCGGCCTTAATAAAAATATACATAGGGTTCTTTTCCATGAGATAACTAAGAATGCTGTGGAGGAGGCATTTGAGAATTTAGGCGAGCTCGACCAGAACAAAATCAATGCCCAGCAGGCAAGAAGAATCCTTGATAGATTAGTGGGGTATCTGATCAGTCCCTTGCTGTGGAAAAAAATAGGAAGGGGATTGAGTGCAGGGCGGGTTCAGTCTATAGCTCTGCGGGTGATCTGTGAGCGGGAGCGAGAGATCAAAGGTTTTATTCCTGAAGAATATTGGACTATTACAGCCGAGCTTAAAGCTTCTAATCCTCCCCCTTTTAAGGCAACTCTCACGGAGATAGATGGGAAGAAAGCCAAAATAGAGAATGAGAAAAGTGCAACAGCCGTAGTCTCTGAGCTTCGCGGCCTTCCTTTTGACCTTGAGAAAGTGGAGGTGAAAGAGAAGAAGAGAAATCCCAGTCCACCTTATATCACCAGCACCCTCCAGCAGGATGGTTTTCGCCTTTTTCGTTTTCCGGTGAAAAAGACAATGTCTGTGGCTCAGAGGCTTTATGAGGGTCTTGAGATCGGCCCAAAAGGATCAGTGGGCTTGATCACCTATATGAGGACAGATTCTGTTCGCGTTTCTAATCAGGCTCTTTCCTGGGCTCGAAAGTATATTAGAGAAAATTATTCCAAGGAATATCTTCCCTATAAGTCGCGCATTTATAAGAACAAAAGAAAAGCGCAGGACGCCCATGAAGCTATCCGTCCCACTACGCTTTCGCTTCCTCCCGATGTTGTCAAACCCTACCTCAAAAAGGAAGAATACAACCTCTATCGTATCATCTGGAATCGATTTATCGCTTCTCAGATGAGTCCAGCCCTGATCGAAGAGACATTGTTTGATATAAAAGCCTCGAAATACAAATTCAAAGCCAAGGGAGAAGTTATCAAATTTGACGGGTATTTTATCCTCTACTCCAATCTGAAAAAGGAGGATAAGATTTTACCCAGAGCAGAGGCTGGAGAAAGGCTGACGCTCATTAACCTTGAGTCAGAGCAGAATTTTACCCAGGCTCCCCCGCGCTATACTGAAGGGAGCTTGGTCAGGGAGCTGGAAGCAAGAGGTGTCGGTCGACCAAGCACCTATGCTCCTATCATTGCTACTTTACATAGTCGTGTTTATGTCGTTAAAGAAAAAGGGAAGTTTATCCCCACAGACCTTGGAATTTTTGTGACTGATTTTTTAATTGAAAACTTTGCAGATTTGATGGAGTTTAAATTTACGGTTCGTTTGGAGGAAGAGCTCGACCGGATCAGCGAGGGAGAACTGAACTGGGTGGACTATTTAAAATCGTATCATTCTTTCCTTGACAAAGATTTAAAGCAAGCAGAGAAGCGCGAAAGCGTGAAAGGGAAAGGAATTCCATTGGAGGATGTCTGTCCCCGGTGCGGCCGCCAGCTTGTCATCAAGGACGGGCGTTACGGACGGTTTAAGGCTTGTTCTGGCTATCCTGAGTGTAAGCACAGGGAGAGCATGGTTAAAAAAGAAGCAACACCTTTGGAAGAGAAATGCCCCGAATGCGGATCTGGCCTGGTTATAAGGCGGGGAAGATACGGGACTTTTATAGCTTGCTCGAATTATCCTCAATGCACTTACACGAAGACAGAAAGAAAGGATACAGGCATCGCCTGTCCGAGGAACTGCGGCGGCACGCTCATCAGGAAGAAAACGAGGAAGGGAAAGATCTTTTTTGGCTGCAGCCAGTACCCGAAGTGTGATTATGCAACCTGGGATGAGCCCATCCCTCAATCCTGTCCTGAATGCGGCCGGAAATTTGTGCTTCGAAAAAATGTCATAAAGGGAGATCCCTTTCTCTACTGCAGTAATAAGGAATGTAACTACAAAGAGATAGTGGAAAGGGAGAAGATCTGGGAAAAGAAGGATGATACTTCTGAAGAGGGGGAAGACCTTTAGGTTTTATAATAGAGAAAGGGAAAGCCTAAGAGTGAAAGCATGAGCTTGTACCTTTTTCCTAATTTTGAACGCACCGCTTAGCTTTGTCCCAAAGTTGAGTGATATAATGAAATGTATTTTTGCTTACATTTGTCATTGCGAGGAGCGCAATGACAGATGAGAAGTCATTTTGGCAGATAAAATGATAAAGGAAATCAGCCAGTTTCTCGCCTCCCTTAAGTACGAGAAAAATGCCTCACCCCATACAATCGCGAGCTACAAGAGGGATTTACTCCAGCTTGCGCGGTACCTGGAAGAAAGAAAAATTGTGTTAGTGCGGATTGACAATGTTATTCTTCGTGGGTTTCTGGCCAAACTCCAGGAGAATAAAAACAAGAAATCAACCATGGCCCGCAAGCTGGCTGCGATTCGCTCTTTTTTCCAGTTCTGCATCAAGAAAAAATGGCTGGAGGACAATCCTGCCAAGGCAGTGGCCACTCCAAAGCAGGAAAAGCATGTGCCCTCTTTTTTATCCGAAGATGAGATGGCGCAATTCCTGGATTTACCTCAGACGACTCAGCCCTTAGATCTAAGGGACAAAGCCGCACTCGAGTTACTCTATGCAACCGGAATGAGAGTGAGCGAGTTGGCAGGGCTCAATCTTGATGACCTGAATTTTTCGGAGAGGTTGATTCGAGTCAGGGGAAAGGGCAAAAAGGAGAGGCTAGTACCTTTCGGGAAGAAGGCCGAGGATTGCCTGACTTTTTATATTCAAAGCCGGTCTCAAATCAATAAAGGCGACATTGAGGCTAGGGCTCTGTTTTTAAATTACAGGGGAGAGAGACTCTCCTCCCGTTCCGTGGAGAGGATTGTTGATAAATATATCCGCCTCACGGCCCTGCGGAGGAAGATCAGCCCTCATTCTCTTCGCCATTCTTTTGCTTCCCACCTTTTGAGCAGGGGGGCAGACCTTAGAGTCATCCAGGAACTTCTGGGACATGAGAGTTTAGCCACAACTCAAAAATACACCCATCTTGATTTAAAGCATCTCCTTGAAGTCTATAAAAAGAGCCATCCCCGCTCCTAATGGGGTCAGACCTTTCAAACTTTTATAATGTCATTGGGAGCGGAGCGAAGCAATCTCATACAAAAAGGTTGAGATTGCCATGCTCCCTTCGGTCGCTCGCAATGACACTTTTATTTTCAATATCTTTGTAAAAAGTTTTACCTAATTAACGAGCATAAAGACCTGTCCCCTTTTATGCAATCCTATTCCTGCATAACAGGAAATAACCAAAAAAGTAGCCTGTCCCCCTTTTTTGTGGAAACTTTTGTTTACCCTTAAAAGTGCTTTTTGTAAACGAGTATTTACTTTTTTAAAAACGACATCTTAGAAAATTACTAAAAATAAAGGAGATACAGTTTTCGAAATGTTGGCCTCAAAGTTGCATATAGAAAGACTGAAAGGAGGTTACTATGAAAAATTTTATGATCAAGGGTTTAGTTCTGATGGTTTTCCTCGGTCTTGTGTTCTCTACGTTTTTTACTTTCGAGACTCAGGCAGCTCCGAAGGCCAGCGAAAAAAAGATCAATATTAACACTGCGTCTTTAGCTGAGCTTCAGAAGCTCCCTCGGGTCGGAGAAAAAGTGGCTCAGAGAATAATCGACTTCAGGAAGAAAAACGGTAGGTTTAGAAGGATTGAAGATATTATGAAAGTAAAAGGAATCGGGGAGAAAATGTTCAAAAGAATAAAGGACCTCATCACCGTTGGGGAGGCGCCTAAGAAAAAATAGGAGAAATAGATTTCCTATCTCCTCAACCAAAAAAGGATTAAGACCTGGGTGAGTCTAAATATTGGAGAAGAAATTCCTTCAATTTCTTAAGTGCCTGACCGCGGTGGCTCACCCTGGTTTTTTCCTCAGGTAAGAGTTCAGCAAAGGTTTTTCCGAAGGGCTGGTAAAAGAAGATAGGATCATAGCCAAATCCGTAGCTTCCTCTTTTTTCGGAAGCTATGAGACCTTCGGCGGTTTCCTTGATTTCCTTAATGATCTTTCCTTTTTGGGTGAGAATCATGCACGAGACAAATCTGGCCTTCCTCTGCTCTGAGGGTAAGCCTTTCATGAGTTCCAAAACCTTCTGGTTGTTCTTTTCGTCTGTTGCTTGAGGACCAGAAAATCGAGCTGATATGACTCCGGGTGCTCCATTGAGATGGGCGATTTCGAGCCCTGAATCTTCAGCCAGAGTAAGCCCTTCCCAATGTTCACTGTAGAAGAGACTCTTTCCTCTTGCATTCTCGGCAAAGGTTTTGCCGCGTTCTGGAAAAGTATTTTTCAGTTTCAGGTCCTGGAGGGTAAAGATTTCGAGAGGCAATTCTCCCAGGAAGCTTTTGATCTCTTTTGCTTTCCCCTGGTTCGTGGTAGCAAGAAGAAGTTTAATTCTATGCAATCTTTATCTCTAATATCTCCTCCAGGCCGAGAAGGCTTTGGTTGAATTTTTGCTCCTTTTCATCTGTGGCTTGGAAGGTAAAGTCGATGACGGAAATATTCCCTTCTTTTTTGAGGTTGAGTTCACGGAACTTTAGGCCTTCATGAAGAGCCATTCTCTTGATGTTGAGCAAGATGTCCTTGGAGTATTTCGTTTTGAGGTTGTATTTGTAAATCGATTTTTTCAGGTATTGGTCTTCCAGTTGCCTGAAGATGATCAGCGTCAGGATGATGACTGCGGCGAATATTATCGCTATCCAATAATAACCAGCCCCTATCACCAGGCCCAAACCTGCCACAGCCCACAGAGTGGCGGCCGTGGTGA
>JGI24422J19971_10000454_pt1 | contig 22902 bp, 22 predicted proteins | sample DeeMarSWOR152_54_FD_19971 | JGI IMG/M metagenome (IMG submission 19971) | reverse complement strand
TGGAAGAAGAAAGCGCTGAACCAATGTACCTTTCTTCTTCTTCCGAAATTTCTCTCTTTCCCACAGCACCAGTCAACATAGCCAATCACCGCCCATACCAACACTAAACGTCACGCATACCAACATGAAACTTCACGCAAACCAACATTCACGCGCACGCTAAACCAGCACAAACAGCCCCAAAAACACCATACAAAACCCAAAACAGAACCCACAGAGCAAACAGAAAACTCTCACTTTCACGCTGAAAAAAATTTTCTGCACTCATACTAACCCTCTCCCCACACAAAACGCCCAACAACATCCACAGCTTATAAACCCACAACACCCATAACAAACCCCACAATGACCTCGCCCAAAAAACACAAACCCACAGCCAAAGTCTGGCTCGAACTCAAAGGCCAACCCCTACTCGGAAAAGGCGGCGCCAACATACTCAACGCAATACAAAACGAACAATCCATATCCAAAGCAGCCAAAAAAACAGGCATGTCCTACCGATACGTCTGGAACTACATAGCAAAACTACAAAAAACCCTCGCCGAACCCATCGTAGAAACACACAAAGGCGGCACAAAAGGCGGCGGAACCAAACTCACCAACCTCGGCGAAGCCCTACTAAAAGAATACAAACGCGTCGAAGCATACGTAGGCGAGGTCCTAGAAGACAAAGAATACTGGATGGCAGCAGGATTGAAAATAAGCGCAAGAAACAGACTCAAAGGCACAGTCAAATCCATAGACAAAGGCGACGTAATCGCCAAAATCAAACTTGAAATAAGAACACCCGCAGTCATCACAGCACTCATATCACGCGAAGCAGCCGACGACCTAAAAATCAAACCAGGCGACAACGTCGAAGCCGTAATCAAAGCCACAGAAATCATGATAGCCAAAAAATAGCAGAAAACACAACTCTCTAAACGCCAAAGCCCACAAACAGCAAAACAACACAAAAAAGAAAAGGAAAGAATCGCCTAACCAAACGATATAGCTTGTCCAGGCTGCGCGAAAACAGTCTTCGAAGCTATCAAAGTAACAGTCTCCTGTATACCAGGGATCTTCCGAATGACATTCAATATGAAATCGTCCAACTCCTCCATCGTTTTGAACTCGCCTTCAACGCAAATATCGTAGACTCCATAGGTAATACTCGCCTTCTTCATACGTCTAACATTCTTCAGCGAATCAAGTATCTCTTGCTCTGTTCCAGCTTTCACTTTTCCCAAGATATAGGTGTAAATCACTCCTATCCCTCCCTCACCCTTCAACCACATATCGATAGCTAATGTACTTGCCAGCTGTAGGGCTATCTCTCACTATACGCACAATGTCACCAGGCTTAGCCCCAATAGCCTTCGCACCTGGATCTGTAGACCTAATTCTAGGCAACTGATAAGGTTGAACACGATACTCGTTCAAGAGTTTCTCTCGCTCCTCAGCTGCCAGAATCTCATGCCTAGGCACAAGGATATGATCAAAGATATTGAACGAAGGGAAAATCCGCGGAATAATCTCGATGGCTCCTTGTCTAGCATTCACCTTAGCGGCCTGAGTCAGGCGACCGCTCGTGACAAGGATGCATCTATCCACCGTTTCATCCTTCATGACTTTCTTGACTTGATTTATGACTTGGACACCAACCGTGCCTTGTGTGGGCCAACAGTAAATCAAAAGCTTCTTGCCTTCCGCGGTCTTCACTTGGAAGCTGCTGCCTTCTTTCTGCTTCTTCTTCTTGCCGACCTGTTTGTAACCGCGCAAGCCTATAAGAATCAAGGCTTTACGTTCTTCAATAGTTTCTCCAGCGCTCAAACAACAACCCCAGTATCATCCGAAAGCATTGTAGTCAACAGCGCTCAAACAACCCTTAAACTTTACGCTTCCAGCAGCCTACAGAATATTTTCAGCCAGCACTCCACGAAATCCCCATCTCGTCTCTCGTGTAACTTAAATACGCGCTGATTATTTATCTGCAATGAGTCGATGCCGGCAAAGAGGCATACCGTCATGGTTGTTGAGGAAGAGGAAGAACAACGCACTGAAGTGAAATACGAGCGACTGGAAGACCTGCCCGGCGTTGGACCCGCCACAGCCCAGAAACTACGCGAACTAGGCTTCAACACCGTAGAATCAGTTGCCACCGCAGCAATCAAAGAACTTGAACCCGCGGGCATAAGCGAAAAGAAAGCTCTCGACGTCATACGCGCCGCAAGATCCACCTTGGCACTTACTTTCATGCGCGCAGACGAGTTGATGAAGATACGCCAAACAGTCGTGCGCCTCACAACCGGNAGCAAGGCCATAGACGAAGTTCTAGCAGGCGGNCTGGAGACACAAACCATCACCGANTTTTATGGCGAGTANGGTAGCGGCAAAAGTCAACTCTGCCACCAGATGTGCGTCAACGTGCAGTTGCCCNCTGAACGCGGNGGACTCGANGGCAACGCGNTATACATNGACACTGAAAACACNTTTAGAACCGAACGCATTGTTCAGATGGCACANCATCTCGGGCTGAACCCCGAGGAAGTNGTNAANAAGATCATNTTCGCCGAAGCATANACCTCCGACCATCAAATGTTTCTTCTGGAAAANGCTGACAANATCATCAANGANAACAANATACGCCTNATAGTTGTTGACTCCTTNACNGCNCACTTNCGCAGCGAGTATTTGGGCAGGGAAATGCTGGCGGAGAGACAGCAGAAACTCAACAAACACATGCACAGATTGATTCGCTTGGCTCGTGCCTTCAACGCAGTCGCCATCGTGACTAATCAGGTTATGTCTAGGCCGGATGTTTTCTTCGGTGATTCAGTTCACCCAGTTGGCGGACACATTGTAGCTCACACCAGCCACACACGAGTTTATTTGCGCAAGTCGTCGCGTGGGTCGCTTCGTATCGCTCGGCTGGTCTCTAGTCCATATTTGCCTGAAGGTGAAAGAGTTTTCAAGGTAACCGAGGGCGGCGTAGAGGACGTATCTGAAGAAGACCAACAAGGAAGACGCTGATTTGACTAAACCAGTTCCGAAAGTCTATTCAACACGATTCTTTCAACTCATAACCACCAGACAATTCGCCGAAGCAGAACGCATTCTTGAACGCATCAAACAAAAGATGCACCCAAGTGATCGGAACCGCGGCTATTTCCAGGCATTATACGGCATGCTCCTAACCATGAAGAACAGCGATCGATACGCATTCCTGCCCACATTGGATCTGACCGACAAGAAACAATTGAAAAATCATCGGAAAGAGTTTCTGAGCCACGTGGAACGGCGTCTTCATGATGAATACGACCGCGGATACTTCGAGGCGTGGGCTGACTACATGAAAATTCTTCCAAAAATGGAGGCGACCCCATCGACAGGCAATAGCAGAAACGCCGTTAAACAGATTGAACAAGCCATAGAAGAAACCGAATCGAAAAATGAAACAAAATCTGCCGAAGATGAGCGTGAGGAAAAAACGGCTCGGAATCACCAGAGCTTGCTGTTGGACTATCCCCCAGCTTGATTCGAAGCAGATGTGGGGCCTCGTTATTGCTAGTTATTTATCACAACCGATATCTTGAAATATACTCCTCTGACCCAGCATCTGCTCCCGGTCGGATTGAGAGCATCTTAGATGAGCTGGACACGCATTTCGAGTTTGTCGAACCAGAGCAAGCGAGTGAACAAGAAGTGCTGCTCGTTCACAATCCAGCACACGTTGAATACGTGAAAGCTCATCGTCTAACCTACGAAATAGCGCTCTTGGCCGTAGGAGGGGCCATAAAGGGGGCTGAATTGGCAGTGCAAGGTGAGCCTGCCTTCGCTTTGATACGACCGCCTGGCCATCACGCCAGCCGCAACTCCAGCTGGGGCTTCTGCTACTTCAACAATGTGGCCATAGCTGTTGAGAAACTGCGAGCAGAAGGAAAGGTCAATTTGGCAGTTGTCGCCGACATTGACCTGCATTACGGTGATGGCACGGCTAACATTTTCGCATCGTCGCCCACAATAACGTACTTTCACCCTGAAGGCAATAGCAGACAATCATACCTTGACGAGTTGAATCGATTTGTGTCTTTTCGATCTGAACCGTTTGACATCTTGGCTGTTTCAGCAGGCTTCGACCGTCACGAACAAGATTGGGGTGGACTGCTCAGAACCGAAGACTACCACACTATTGGAAAGATACTCAAGGAATTTGCTGAAAACAGATGCAATGGCAGAAGATTCGCTGTTTTGGAAGGAGGCTACAATCATTCAGTCTTGGGCAAGAACGTGAAGGCTTTACTGGAGGGCCTAGGCTAAACTGAGTAAACCGCACTGAGTAGATGATACTCCTTCAACGAGCAACTGCTAAACAACGATTATACCATATCCCAAAAATGCTTTCTTAAGAACAGATATTAGTCTAATCAATGAAGTAGGGAAATTGAAGAATCAACAAGGTTGCGGTAATGCCGACAAATCTGCCTGTTGTTGCTAGGAAGAAATGGAACGAGGCTTCATCGGCTCGGACTCCGCAGGAAAAACTTGAGAAGTTGGAGGAGTTTATGAGTCTTGTTCCGAAACACAAAGGTACGGAGAAACTTCGTGGACAAGTCAGACGTCAAATTTCAACTCTGCGCAAGGAGCTAGAGGAGAAAAAGCGCCGCAGAGCGGGGCGGGGGGGATCAGGATTTTTTCTCGAGAAGGAAGGCGCGGCGCAAATCATAATCTTGGGTCCGACCAAAGTCGGCCGAAGCAGTCTCTTGACTTCTGCCACCAACGCCAAGACCGAGGTTTCGAACTATCCATATACCACTCGTGAGCCTGTGCCTGGAATGCTGCAGTTTGAAGATATTCAGTTTCAGCTTGTTGAAGCTCCAGCGCTGGTTGATGGCGCGGCTGAAGGCGGCTTGGGAGGATTGCGGACACTTGGGCTGGCGAGAAACGCAGATGGATTAATATTAATGGTTGACTTGAGCGAAGATGCAGGCCGGCAGCTGACTATGATTCTGGATGAATTGGAGAAAGCTCGAATTCTAGCTCAGAAACCGCGAGGAAGAGTTGACATCGAACGCAAGCATGTCGGCGCTGGACTCCGCATCATAGTATTTGGCAAACTACTGGACTGCAACCTTCGGGATGTCGAAAACCTGGTAAAAGGCTATCGTATTCTCGACGCAACAGTGAAAGTCTATGGCGAAGCCGCCCTTGACGATGTTGAAGACGCTATATTTGAGAGCACAATTTATCGACCAGCCATCGTGGTTGCCAACAAGAGTGATGCGCCTGAAGCAGACGGAGCCCTACAGCAACTGAAAAAGTTTGTAGGCGGCCAATTGCCAATCGTTCTAGTTTCCTGTCAAACCAAAACTGGACTTGAAAAGCTTGGTGCTGAAATCTTCAGAGCACTAGACATTATCAGAGTCTACACCAAGGAGCCAAAAGCCAAGGAGCAGTCTCGTAACCCGTTCATCTTGAAGCGTGGCTCAGCCGTCGCCGACCTCGCAAAGCAGATACACAGCGATTTCATGAGGCGATTCGCATATGCCCGAGTCTGGGCAAAACGGCTGGCCTTTAGTCCACGGAAAGTCGGGCCGTCCTTCATCTTGGAAGACAAAGATGTAGTCAAGCTGCATATGAAGTAGAGAATGGAATCTTTCAACGGGATGAGCGAGCTATTCTCTCGATCTCGTTGCGTTTAGAGACAGCATGGCTCTTGACATCCTTGCTTGCAGCCATGACTAATTCGTCAGCCAAGCACTCTTCTAGCGTGCGTGGGTTGTTCAATGAGGATTTTCTGGCGCCCTCTGTTAATAGGCGCAGAGCCATATCCACTCGGCGTTGAGGCGCCACGTCAACAGCCATGTGATATACTATGCCCCCGTAACTCAAGCGTGTCGTGTCTTCACCCGGCGCACTGCTCTCAACAGCCTTAGCCAGAACCTCAATGGGATTCTGTCCAGTGCGCAGGCTAATTATTTCAAATGCATTTCTGACAACATTCACAGCTCGTTCTTTCTTTCCCGCCGTTCGTCCAGGCCGCATGAGGTTGTTGACCAAGCGTTCAACAATGTTAACCTCGGCTTTACGAAACCGGCCGTGCTCATGTCTGCCCATGCTGTGGGGTGTGAAGACTGGGCCAAGTGAGATGTAACGTTTCAAGCCTTGATCTTGAACTTCAATGCCGTTGAAAGACCATTTTCCGAAGAGCTTGACTTCTTCAACCACTTGCTTGCTCATGTTGGCCTACCCTTGCTCTTAGCGCATTGGTTTCTCCTTTTTGCCTAACACCAACTGCTTAAGTGATACGCCGTTGACCGTCACAACCCTCCAGCGTACACCAGGAATGTCGCCCATGCTTCTTCCTCGCGACCCCCCAATTCCCTCAACGATTACCTCATCGTGTTCATCGACCACATTCAGGGCGCCGTCTCCTGGCAGAAACGCTGTGACAACTCTACCGTTCTTAATGAGCTGAGTACGGACACATTTTCTTATGGCACTGTTAGGCTGCTTACTCTCAACACCTACTTTCTCCAAAACTATGCCACGGCCCATCGGTGAGCCCATAAGGGGGTCGGATCTGATGTCAAGCCGTAGCGTGCGGCGCTTGTAGTACATGTCGCTCCAACGAAATTGCTTTCTTCGCTCCGCTAGTTTGCGCGCTGCGAATTCGCCTGTGGTCTTCGAACCCATGCTCTTGTTTCAACCTCACGTCTATCCATAAAACACAACAACCAGTATTTAGATTATTAGGGAAAACTATTAACATTGCAGTCATTCAACCTCTTTTTTTGAATCAACTGCAATATGCTAGGTTTTCCCTTTGGCTATTGCGTTTTATGGTTGTCTTCGTGTTTGTGCTGTTGCCAACATAAAAAGGTTTTGAGCATGTGACTACGTGGAATTTCTCTGTTTTCATCTTTTGGAGTTTTCCAGAGTGCATGTAGAGGAATTCGCCTAAGTTAAGTGTCGGTAACTGTTTGACTTGTTTATCTAGGGTTTCTGTTAATAAACGGCGGGTTGCAGAGAGAAGGCCTAAGAGGTTTAGCAGCTAAACGACTCTTTTGGGGCTTTCTTGACGTGCACGCTGAGCGCGCGCTTAAGTTGTGTGTCAATGTATTCACTGCAGGCACATTTAAGTTTTTATGACCCCTTTTATGGCGGCAGAGTCTGAAAATAAAAACCTCAGCGATCCCATCCTGCAAAATTAGGGCTTCTATTCCTGTGGCTATTCTACCTGTGGGCTATCCCGAGGCAAACACCCTTGCAGGAGAAGCTTTCTCGAACGCCCCTTTAACAGATAGTTCACTTGAACAAGTTTGAGTCAGGTCATAGAAGACCTGACTAGATTCTATAGAAATCGCGCAAGTCGCTGTGGTGAAGGTATGCTACCTCAAGTCCTCTAGCATTCTAAACAAGCCCATCGAAGCAATAGCCAATAATTCAAACGTTTTGTAAGCCTCAATCATGCTGGCTGAAGTATATTCCACTCTTAACGCATCGAGTCTCTTGACAATTGGCAGCAGCTCAGCCCCATCAGCGTAAAGACTTGTGAGAAAAGTCACTCGTGTCTTCACCGGTGCTCTCACAACTAGTGTCTGAGCTTTGCCATGCTTGAGTTTATCAACCGCATTTTTGACAGCCTCGCGAAGTTCCTTCTCAATTGTTATCATACTGGGGCTTTTGGCTGAAAGTCTGCTCAAAGAATGTTTCAATGCTACTGTTTCAATCCAAGGTGCATGTCGCTTGACGTCGTCTTTAATGAGCTGAGCTTCACCTGCAACTGCTATCACTGGCACCTGCAGCTCCCCAGCCACGTACGCGTTCAAAAGGAATTCACTCGCCGTGACTCCGTTTATTTCTACCTTGTTGACGGTGCCGCCGCTGTAAGTGTGGTCAAAAGTGGATTTAGCTGTACCAAACTTGGCGTGATAGCCTAGGAAAAGCGCGGCATCGCAACCTTCGGCGCCAGCAACCATACTCAAAGGTCTAGGAAAACCTCTGACGATTTCTACATATTCGGGCAAATCGTCTATGAGCAAGTTAACCATAGGTCCATGACTGTCAGCAATTATAACTTTCTCAAACCCATTTTTCCTTAATTCATCAGCAACAGTCAACGTTATCTTCGTGGCAATCTTCCTTGCCTCATCATGCAATATTCCTTTCAAAGCCAATTGACCCGGAATGACAAGGTAGGGCATGCCTTCAAGATCAACTGAAATGAAAGCTTTCACAGTCACACCTCAGATCCATCAGACTGCGCGTTTGAACTGATCGATTTCCTCTTGGATAGCTTTTCGGATGGTTTCTTCGGAGGCTGGACCAAATATCTTGATTTTGCCATTTATCAACGGATCTGTAGTTCCATACTTTCTAACCGATGCGAGTGAGCCATTTATGTCAACGACTTTAACTTCGTCGCCGAAGCTGCAAGCTACCTTGTTAAAAAGGTCATACATGTAGGCACTGACTGGACAGGCAAAGTTGCTGAATAGTGTGATCTCAACTTTGTCTTTTGAAGGCTTATAGTTCAGATCAATCAGTTTGACATTGACCACCTCTTTTGTAAGAGGGAAGTACATCAGTTTGAAGGGCGCGTGCTCTTTAATTACCCTGAACCGCTGCTTGACAAACTGCTCATAGTGCATCCACTCCTTGAAATCGCTAGCATCAACCATTATACCCTTGAAACCCTGCCTTTTCAGATCATTTTTCATGTAGTCTAACATCATTCGACCATGTCCCTTGTGCATATAGTCGCGTAACAACTCAGTGCAGTAAATGCAAGCCACCTTTGACTCGGTCTCGTACGGCACCAAAGCGTTTTCCGATGTTGCCCAATAAATGAAACCGACAACCTTGTCACCATCCAGCAAATGATAGCCTTCAATATGCTCGCCCAAGTTCGCTATGAACCACTCTCTCGACTTCGGCACGTAATCAGCCCAAGAGACACTCGGCGGCGTTTCCTTCATACAACAGTAAGTTGAAGACAAATCAGCCGACGTAACACTTTTGACCTGCATTGAATCAACCTCAATCTTGCTATCACGTTTTGAAGACTTTTAATACTTGCCACACGTCCTTTGCAGTTGTGAGCGAACGCTGTTGACAAGAGGAAATCATGTTAGCGAGCCTAGGAGAATAACAGGGAAGCTGAGGTACAGAGTGATCTACGTTCCCCACAACATCATCGAAGACCACAACGCGACATACAAAGTAAGTTACGAGGGCAAAGCGAGGCATGCTACCACATCGACACAGTCCTCAGCCGCAACCCAGCAAAGAAGTAGTAGTCAACAAACACGCCGCGCGGACTACTACTTCTAAACCGACCCCGAAGAAGATATCATTACTTGTTCTAAGCGGAAATTAATAACATCTGAAACAGAAACCCGCCTCCGCAACATTGCAGCCAACATTCAAGAAGCAGTTGAACAGTGCAGTCTTGCGTATTCAACTACAACTGTCCAAGCCACCATAGAAGAAGGCATAAGGGGCTTATCTCCTTCTTCTTTTGAAATTTCTCTTCCCGCAGAGCCGCCATAATGCACACAAAACATAAAACCAGAAATATAGCATTCAGAAAGCTCAATATGAAATTGGTTGACGCATAGCGCCGCCACGGGCGACTAATTCCGTAAAGCAGTCCTATCAGAACCATTGAGGCGTTTCATTCAGGCATTTCCGCATCAGTTGCTTCACTCACGCTCTCAGAGCCCCAGAAAAACAACGACAACCTTTAGATTCAGCACCCTGCCCTTCTCTTTGGTTCAGAAAGGCTCACAACAATGAAAACCGCAGACATCACCAAGCCAACAGTATTCGGCTTATGGTCTTTTCAGTTCCTAACCATGATGAGGCGAGGAGTCTTCTACTCCTTCATGTACATCTACCTGTTTTCCCTCTTAGGCAATGTAACCAGCACTGCTGCTCTAGGCACGTTAACTATGCTGATGTCTGCTGTAGGTCAAAACATGCTGTGGGGCAGAATCTCTGACCACTACAGACTGAGAACCCAACTAATAGTCGCAGGAGAAGTCACAGCCGGACTGACTTATATCATCGTGTTTTTCATCCATAGGTTTTACATAGACGCAGGATTGAACGTCGTTGCTGGACTATGCCTTATTACTGGATTAGCCATACTCGAGTTTTTCTGGTCAATGTCAGACGTAGGCTGGGCAGCATTAGTCACAGATGTTACCACTCCTAAAACACGCGGCAACTTCGTCGGCGCGATAAATTTCGTAATGTCCATTGGACGAATGACTGGAATAATACTAGCAGGCGTTCTGTACGCAGACGGTCTAGGCTTCAGACAGGGCACAATCTTCTATGTAGTGAGTGTAATGTTGTTAATAGGCGCTATCATAATGTGGCTAGTGTCAAGGACTATCCAAATCTCAACAACCTCAGATTCTCGAACAACAGCGACGAAAGTGAGAGACAAGCCAGCGGAAAATCCAAAGCTAGAAGCTGAGTTTTCGTATGAAAACGAGAGAGCCTTCTTTTGGTTTCTAGTCGCACTGACCATTGTAATTCTTGGTGTGGCTTCCATAGGTCAAATCTTTCCACTCTTTCTGAAGCTCAATGAGGGATTACATGCAAGCGATTTGGAAGTAAGCTTAATTCTCTCAGCATGGACACTTGGCGGAATGAGCGCAAGCATTGCAGCAGGCAGATTGGCAGATAAAGCGGGCAGAACACCTGTTATCCTGTCAGGCTTATTGATGGCGGCTGCTACTCCACTTTTCTATGGATTGGCGCCAAACGTGATTTCAATGGCAGTTGTTTATGGAATGAACGGATTTGCCTTTATGACGCTTCAGACTGCTGGCTTCGCCTTAGCAGGAGACATAATTCCAGAGCACAGACGAGGAAGACTATTAAGCAGATACAACACGGTCATGGCGTTGGGTTGGGGACCAGCAGGCTTACTCATAGGTGGACCTCTCGCCGACTTTCAAACTGCTGTTCTGGGCGCTACAGCTCGCACCGCTTACATCAACGCATTCATAGTATCATCAATGCTCATCATTTCAGGCATTTTGGTGTTTGCCGCTAGAGTCAGAAAGGCAGATAGATTTTCGAGACTGGCAATGACATAACAAGCGAAACGCCATCGTTATCTAGCGAGTGCAGAACGCAAGAAAGAGTTAATATTTCCTTAAGTAGATTATTAAGTGTCAGGGAGAGACAATGCGATTTCCTTTGGACTGGCTGCTACTCAACAAATGGTATTGGATAATCGTTTTTGGCTGCTTTGCGGTGATGATAGGACCTTTGATAACAATATACATCATACTCTTTCTGCCTTCGACTCTCAAGGCAATGATGGTCTTTGGCATCGTCATTGGTTGGAGCATCGCAGGTGGCTACAAAGATTGGGTTAAGGCAAGAAGAAAAGAGGAAAAACTCCAGTCGACCTATATGGCTTTTCAATCACAATCAGAAAGGGAATTGAAGAGCTCATAGGGCACACCTGAGTTTATTGAACTCTTCAGAAAAATGCGGTATAGGGCCTGGGTCAGGAAAGGATGAACTTCTCTACTTTTGCGCACGTGCAGAGCAGACATGCCTGAGAACCTGTAGATTCATTTAAATTGCTCTCAAATCTAACATCATCGTTTGGGTGTCCCATCTCAAATGCAAAGGCGCACTCTGTTTCCCTTCTCAGCTATAGTTGATCTCGATAAATTACGATTGGCTATACTTGTCAACGCGATAAATCCAAAGATAGGTGGCGTCTTGATTCGAGGTCCAAAAGGTTCAGGCAAGACCACTGTTGTACGCGGTCTGGCAGACATTCTGCCAAAGATAATAGTGTCAACGGTGTGTTCTTTCAAATGCAACCCAGACGACGTATCTAACATGTGCGCTCTATGTAGCGAACACTACAATAAAGGACAGAAGCTTCCCACAGACAGCCGAGAGATGACTGTAGTCGACTTACCATTAGGCGCAACAGAAGACAGAGTCGTAGGCAGTCTAGATATTGAAAAAGCCATAAAACTTGGTGTGCAAGCGCTTGAACCCGGCATCCTCGCCGAAGCTAATCAGAACATTCTCTACGTAGATGAGATAAACCTGTTACCAGACCATATAGCCGACGACCTACTGGACGCGGCGGCAACAGGCTGGAACGTTGTTGAAAGAGAGGGGATCTCAGTTAAACACCCTTCGCGTTTCATATTTATTGGCACGATGAATCCTGAAGAAGGTGAACTTAGACCTCAGCTTCTTGACAGATTTCCTCTGTCTGTAACCGTTGGCAGGATATCTTCAGTTGAAGATAGGATGGAAGTTGTGAAAAGAAACAGGGAATTCGAAGCAGACCCTGAGAAATTCAACGAGAAACATGACCCATTTCAGCAAGAACTGAGAAAAAAGATAGTTCAGGCAAGACAGGTTCTGCCTAAGATTGAAATGCCAGACAAACTTCTCGAAGTCATATGCAAAGCTTCGCTGGATCTGAAAGTCGATGGAATGAGACCTGATATAGTCATAAGCAAAGCTGCAACAACCCTAGCCGCCTTCGAAAACCGAACCACTGTCACATTGAATGACGTTCTCGTGGCTTCTGAGCTAGCTCTAAGCCATCGAACAAGAGAAGGAGGATTCCTTGAACCTGCGACACCCGATGAAATACGCCAAGTCTTTACTATAAAGGCGAAAGAAGTTAAGTACCTTGAAGACACGGGACCCCCTCAGCGCGAGGAAAATAAGAAGAAAGCCAAGGGGAAAGGCCTGTTCTGGCAGGCTGGCGAAGCCAGCGAGAAGGAGGAGGATCGTCTGAGAAAGTGCGAAAACCGCCGCTCAAGAATGTCACGAGTCTTCTTTCAGTTCAATCGACTATTTGGTGGAGTGATCTTTGGCAAAGTAAAAAGATTAAGAAGGAGGCCGGAAAAGGCTCCAGTAGTAGATGGTATTGTCAAACGTGGCAATTTCAAGACAAGCGAAACCTCAGAAGCCGAGAGGAAAGACCATAAGAAAGAGACCAAGGTGTACCCAACTCTGAGTTCGCAACCGAGGTCAGCGGAATCATCAACACACACGTCAATGCTCACAACGAAAACACCTCTTCCAACAGTTAGTGCAGCGGTGGGACCACCTCAGCTCGCCAAAGGAGCCTCAGCGTTTGCCAAACTGAGAGAGAGCTTCTTGGCAGCCTTCGGGTTATCTGCTCATGCAAGACCCCAGAAGAGAGCGAGAAGCTATGTTGGAAAGAGAGCGGAGACGGTTACAACACTTCATCGAGGTCGACCTTATGGTTGGAGGTTGCCTAAAGGTCAGCCTCGGGACATCCACTTGCCAGCAACTATAAGAGCAGCTGCCAGAAAACCAACGAAACAGGAAAAGCCTCTAGGAGTTGCGCTTCAAATTAGTTTGGAAGACGTTCGAGAGAAGCTAAGGTTGTACAAGGCGCCGATGACCATCATGTTTGTAATCGACCTAAGCGGATCAATGCTGATGAACATCGCAGCCTTAAAAACAGCTATTCTTAATTCGCACAAAGAAGCGTATCGTTCGAGGGACCGTGTTGGAATCGTTGCTGTCAAGGACACTGGCGCCGCAGTCATTCAGCACCCGATTACCAACCTAAGGGTGGTCTCAAGCAAGCTAGCAGGGTTGAAGATAAGCGGGTTTACACCCTTGGCCAGTGGGATGCTGAAGGCATGGGAGGTATTGAAGGAAGCGAAAAGGCGAGACAAATCAACCATACCAGTAATGACAATAGTGACCGACGGAAGCGCCAACGTGCCAATGACAAGAAGCTTGGAGACAGGCGAGATTCGCAAATTCGACACGGTCGGTATAGCTGTTCGTAACTTTGAGGACTTAGCTGTCCAAGACGTTATGGCGGTTTCCAAAATGATAAAGCGAGAGGGCATTCACACAATTGTGATTAACACAAATCCGCATCTATATGGTCGAGAAACCTACGGCTTTGTGGTAACAGAGAGCATTGCTGCGATGACAAAGGGTGCTCTTCATACGGTTGGCAGGTTTGCTGTAGAGAAAGAAATGGTTGACGAAGTTGCGACAAGCATCGCTGAAGATCGAAGACGAATAGCCCACGAAGCTGCCCTTTCATTGAGATCTCCAGACTGAAACGCTGCCTCACTTCTGAGACTTTGTTCACCATTATGGATTTATAACAGAATACTCAAAGACTAGACTGATTCAAAATGCCCAAGAATAAAATTCTTGTATTAGTGGGTTCCACAAGCGACCTACCATTTGCGNATCGTGTTGAGGGCTTTCTTCGTGAATCGCGATTACCTGTGATATGCGAATACAAGATTAGCTCGGCGCACCGGAACATAGAGAAATTGTTGAGCGACTTGAAAAGCTACGAACAATCTGAGGATAAGATCGTGTACATCACAATGGCTGGCCTGTCCGATGCTCTCTCCGGTGTAGTCGCAGGCATCTCTAAAAACCCCGTAATCGCCTGCCCACCAGACCTCGAAAAACACGGACTGGCCAAAGCTTTCTCCTCAATGATGATGCCACAAGGAATTGCGGTGAGCTTAGTTTCAACGCCTGAGAACGCAGCTTTTGCAGCTGTCAAGATCCTATCTTTAGCTGATCCCTCCCTCAGGACTGTTGTCGGTGAATACTTGGACAGGATGAGAAATACGGTTACAAAGGCTGACGCTGAGTTGAGACGAAAAGAAGAACATGAAAGAGAACGCGAGCACGTAGAGCGCATTGAACATTTGGAACACACAGGGGAGACCTGATGCAAGCAGAAATCATAATGGGAACAAGCCTTCCGCTTCCACTGTTCAAAAGAGGCAAAGTACGAGACGTCTACAGTGTTGGCAACAGACTGCTTATTGTCTCAACAGACAGAATCTCAGCTTTTGATGTTGTTCTACCCAATGGCATTCCATGCAAAGGTGAAGCTCTCAACCGGCTTTCCAGCTACTGGTTCAGCAAAACTGGAGATATCGTAGCTAACCACGTTGTAGAGGTAGTTGATCCACGCACCGTTTTGGTAGAGAAGACCACACCCATCAAAATCGAGTTTGTGGTCCGTGGATATCTATACGGTTCATTGCTGGACAGCTACAGGCAAGGCAAAACAAGTTTGCCAAAAGGTTTGAAGAAGGCTGAGAAACTCAAGAGTGCAATCATCACGCCGACAACAAAGTCCGATGTAGGCCATGATGTTGAACTATCCAGAGATGACGTCCTTGAGCAAATCGGCAAATCCATGGCAGCAGAGATTGAGGAGGCAAGCTTCAGAATTTATGAGAAGGCTTCTCAAAAGGCAGAAGCAAATGGAATAATAGTCGCTGACACAAAACTTGAATTTGGCCTGCACAAGGAAGAGTTCATGCTCATCGACGAATGCTTGACTCCTGACTCGAGTAGATTCTGGCCGAAGGACAAGTACCAGATTGGACAAGATCAGTTCAGTTATGACAAGCAATATGTTCGTGACTATCTGTTGAGCATCGGTTGGAACAAGCAGCCGCCCGCGCCTAGACTGCCAGAACACGTCGCTCTTGAAACTTCAAAGAAATACATTGAAGCGTATGAGCGTCTTACAGGCAGGAAATTCTAGAGTTTTTAGACAAGATATAGATGCTAAAACTCTTTTTACACATCCAAATATTCCAACGAAAACTGTTATATGCGGTTCTCTCTTGTGTAGAGGCGGTGATTTCAAATGGCCATAGCGAGAGAGGAAATGCAGGAAATAGTCAAATCGTACAAAGAACCGATTGGACTCAATCTCGGTTCTCACTCAGCTCTGGACGCCTGGCAGGGACAAAGAAACTTTGGCTTGCGAAGCATAATCTATACCACGGCAGGGAGGGCACGCATCTACCTGCAAAATCCTATGGTAGGTAAGCCCAGCAGGCTGATTGAAGACCTCCCGAGCCAAGTGCGTAGTGACCTTATTGTAACCGACGACATGTCAGACATTAAGAAGAGCGAGAAGTGGCGAAGCGCCATTTTGATTCTAAATGAGTACAAAGACATTCTCAAACACGCCGACGAACTTGTCGAATTGGAATGCTTGCAGATTCCAAACAGAGCCTTCTCCGTCTACGTAGGTGGAGACGAATATTGTAGCGCAATAGAAAACGATTATCCGGTCCCAATACTAGGTTCACGGCTGGCTCTGAAGGTGGAGAACAGAGGCGAAATCGAGAAAGACTATTACTGGTTTGCAGACAAAGCCCACATTCCTTATCCGAGATCTTACAAGTATGAAGTGCAAAAAACCGGCATCCGCTTTAAGGAATCAATCGACGAACCCATACTGCTGAAGGCTGAGCATGCACATCGAGCTTTTGAGCGCGAATTCATCTTTGCTGCGAATTCTATCGACCTAGAAGCCAAAGTCGAGCGCGAAATGCAGATCGGTAACTTGAACAGGGAATGTTTGGAACGAGCGCGCGCAGAACAGATTGTATTGGGACCACATGCGAACTTCAACTTCTTTTTCTCACCTCTTGACGCTCAAGCCTCTTGGGGAGAAGTCGACAAGTGGTATGCCAGATTATACAAAGTCGCGTTGGAAGAAGCAAGAACATGTCTTGCTAATCAATTCCTATCCATAGACGAACGACGCGAAACCATCTTAGATGGCGTCAAACGTTTGCCGGTCGATGTGCAAGAGAAGATCAAAAAGGTGCCCTCATTTGAGGTTTCAGCTCACTTAGTTATGAGTTTGCGCGAATCACTATTGAAGGATGTGCATCGTTATGCAGACGCCTATCTGATGGCAATGAGAAAACACCTGCAACCTGGCATAATTGGCGCGTGGTGCCTACAGACTCTCATAACATGGGACAAGATTTCAAAGTATGAGCANAATCCCTCAGTCAAAGTAGACGTGACGTTGGGCTCTGAACCCAAGACGGCAAAGGATTATGGTCTCTACGATGTTCCAGAAGGNTCTGANCCCCACATGCATATCCCAGTGACACAGGATGTAGCTCTGAGACATGGCGGCGGAACTAATGTACACATGGGCTTAGGCTCGCAGTACGCAAATGCTAAGTACAACAAGACTATGAGCATGGGCGACCGAATCGCGCTGGAAATCAAGCGAGCGACAAGAAACAGGAAACTGCATCTTATCGTGACTTGAGTGAATCACGCAATGCCCAGAGGAAAGCCTGAGAAGTTAACATACGCAAAGGTAGGTGTTGACCGAAAACTTCGAGCTGAGTCAAAAAGAGCCTTGGGCATTCTTCGAAGAACGTATCGGTTCAGTAGATATGGATCCCTTGTCAAACTCCCTTACGGCAACATTTTCCCAATAAGCGACGACTCGTACCTCGACTTAGTGATTGAAGAAATAGGCACCAAAGTCTTGGTAGCTCAGCTTGCCGAAAAGTACGACACGATTGGCATTGATGGTGTCGCTATGGCAGTCAACGACGTCATACGTTCTGGTGCGCGACCGCTAGCCCTAGCAGACAACATCCATGCTCATGTTTCCGACTCAGCTTTGGTCAAGGAATGGATGAAAGGTATAGTCAAAGGCGCAGAGCAAGCTGAATGTGTAGTGCCAAGCGGCGAAATCGGCGACGTGCCTGACCTGATCAAAGGCATTGTTGAAGGTTCAGGTTTTGATATGATATTTGCATCAGTTGGCGAGGTGCACAAACATGGCATAATCCACGGGAACAAATTGAAACTTGGAGACTCAGTGATAGGTTTGCGCAGTTCGGGCATCCACAGCAACGGCGTCTCTCTGGCGAGGAAAGTCTTGTTCAAGCAGTGGGGTGGCGTATATGACCCTTTTGATGCTCCAGATGGCTTGAGTCGAGAAGTTGTTTACGAGGTTCTTGAGCCAACCAGAATCTATGTTAAACCAGTGTTGAAACTTGCAGCGAGCCAGAAGGTCAAAGCAATGGTTCATATCACAGGGGATGCCTACGTCAAATTCGAAAAATTGATCCATGTGAACCAAGGGATAGGTTTTGAATTCAATGAGTTCAATCCACAGCCAATCTTCAGTTTGATCCAAGAGGCTAGCAAGGAGCGTCGTACCCCGATCTCCGACGACGAGATGTTCAAGACTTTCAATATGGGCTGGGGCTTCGCCCTCATTGTCGAAAGCGCTGCGAAAGACGAAATGATTGACTCTCTAGAAAGAAGCGGCATCGAAGCCAGACAGATCGGCACGGTCACAGATTCAGAGCGAGTGCTCATTAGGCGTGATGGTAAGAAGATTCATCTGCTTGCGAACTGACCTACCGATTAGCTTTCGACAAGTTGAGTAAAATTCTACACGCAGGTGTTGCAAAAATTGATAAATACTTGTATATGAGATCTCTCTCCATGAAATATTGTGCTAAGGTTGAGGTCAGACTTAAGCCAGGACATTCTGACCCTGAAGGCGAAACGGCCAAACAGTCACTGGCTGAGTTGAATTATCCTGTTCTCTCTGTTTGTGCTGGGAAAATCTACGAGATCGCATTAGAAGCAAGAAGCTTGAACGAAGCCAAGAAAATGATTGATGAAATATGTAGGCGACTACTCGCGAATCCGGTCAAAGACAACTATGTTTTTGAGATCGAGGTAGAATAATGGACAGAAGCTTATACAAAGAGTGTCGTTTGCCCTTTCCTCTCTACGAGGTTTTTCTGAGAGGAGCCGAGGACGAGCAACTGCTTCAAATCAGCAACGAACTCGCCATCGGCTTGAACCTTCAAGAAATGAAAAAAGTTCAAAAGTACTTCGATACAAAGAAAAGAAATCCAACAGATGTTGAACTCCAAACTATTGGACAAACATGGTCTGAACATTGCTACCACAAAACGTTCAAGGGTGAAATAATTGTCGGCAACAAGAAGATTAAGAGTCTTCTTAAAACGTACATAGCCAAGGTTGCACATGAACTTAAGCCTACATGGTGCCTTTCGATTTTTGAAGACAACGCGGGCATAATGAAATTTGACAAAGGTATTGGAGTTGCAGTCAAAGTTGAGACCCACAATCATCCCTCTGCGATTGAGCCCTTCGGCGGAGCCGCAACTGGTGTAGGTGGAGTCATAAGAGACATCTTAGGCGTCTGGGCAGATCCAATTGCATGCATGGATGTTCTCGGCTTTGGACCTCTAGACTATAATTATACAGACTTGCCGCCTGGAATCAAACATCCAAAATACGTTTATAGTGGCGTCGTGTCTGGAATCGGCGCTTACGGCAACAACATGGGCATCCCGACAGTTAACGGAGCTGTCTATTTTGACGAGAGCTATGTGGGCAATGTTGTAGTATACTGTGGTTGCGTTGGCATACTTCCAGAATCCAATTACGCACGCGCCATCAAACCAAACGACGCAATTGTTTTAGTGGGCGGCAAAACAGGGCGAGACGGCATCCACGGCGTCACCTTTGCTTCCACCGAACTAACTGAAAAGTCTGAGGAAGTTTCGCGACCAGCAGTTCAGATAGCGAATCCCATCGAAGAAGAGAAACTCAAGAGAGCAATAATCGAGGTGCGCGACAAAGGCTTGGGTTCAGGCATCACCGACCTCGGTGGCGGGGGATTGTCGTCGGCCATTGGTGAACGTGCACGCGCAGCTCATTGTGGCGCGTACGTTGAGCTGGACAAAGTTCCGTTGAAGTATTCAGGGTTGGCTCCCTGGGAAATTTATGTTTCGGAATCCCAAGAGAGGATGTTGCTGTCAATTCCTAAGGAGAATCTCGCTGAAGTCCTGCAAATCTTTGAAGCCGAAAACGTGGAAGCCACACCTATCGGCAAGTTCACTGCCAACTCAACCCTCACTATTGATTATTTGGCGGAAAAGGTGGCTGAAATCGACATAGACTTCCTTTTCGAGCCGCCGACTACCAAGAGAATTGCAGGACTCGCAGTCCCACGGCAAAGCGAACCCGTTTTCAAAGAGCCTCGTGAACTGGAAAGCGTGCTCATGAAATTATTGGCAGCCCCTAACGTTGCCAGCAAAGAAGCAATTGTGCGCAGCTATGACCACGAAGTGAAAGGCAACACCGCGATCAAACCACTGCAGGGTAAGCACGCTGGCCCGAATGACGCAGCAGTTATCAAGCCCTTGAACACATCTTGGAAAGGCATAATCATATCGTGTGGAATGAATCCTAGCTACGGCAGGATCAGCCCCTACTGGATGGCGGCATCGAACATTGATGAAGCCATTCGAAACAATGTCGCAGTAGGCGGACGCAGAATTGCGTTGCTTGACAACTTCACTTGGGGAAATCCTGAGAAGCCAAATCGCATGGGCTCGCTAGTGCAGGCATGTCAAGCGTGCTATGACATTGCTAAGGGCTTCGAAACGCCATTCATNTCTGGAAAGGACAGCCTCTATAACGAGTCGCCTCTAGGCCCAGTGACGCCNACCCTCCTGATCACGGCTATTGGCATAATNNCAGATGTGCGAAAAGCGGTCACTGTAGATCTGAAGCGGTCTGGGAATCTGATTTANCTAGCTGGACGAACGTCTCCAGAGCTGGGCGGCTCAGAATATTACAGGCTCATGGGTTTCCTCGGCAAGACTGTACCTCGAGTTGAAGTGAAACAAGCTAAAAGGATTGTTGACTCAGTCGTCGATGCAATTGATGCACGCATTGTGAAGGCTTGCCACGACCTTTCGGAAGGCGGATTAGCTGTGGCTATGAGTGAAATGGCTTTCACAGGAGACTGGGGCGTTGATCTGTGGCTGAAAAATGTGCCTAAGTCCCGAAGTTTGATTCGAAACGACTTCCTTCTCTTCTCGGAATCCAACAGCCGCTTCTTAGTTGAAGTGGACAAGAAACACTCAGAGGATTTTCAGGAACTGATGCGTGGCAACCCATGTGCATTGATTGGTGCGGCCAAAAAAGACGCGACTTTGAGCGTTTATGGCGTGAACGGCAATAAACTAGTTGAAACTAACTTGGCAGCTCTTAGAAAGGCTTGGAAAAGTCCTTTGGGAGCCAGCAAATATGAAGACTAAGGAAATCCGCGTCTGCATTATGCGTGTTGGTGGAACCAACTGCGACGCCGAAACCCAAGGTGCACTTGAAGACTTGGACGTCAAAGCTGAAGTAGTACATTTAAACGAAATCATCAATAGACGAAACTTGCTTGATTATCATGCTTTAGTATTTCCGGGCGGCTTCTCCTACGGCGACTACGTTCGAGCAGGCGCCATATATGCTAAGGCCGTGATCGCTAAACTTGGAGACGACCTGAAGCAGTTTGTTAGAGAAGAGCGCCCAATTCTCGGCATCTGCAACGGATTTCAGATTCTAGTCGAGGCGGGCTTCCTGCCGGGATTCCAAGGAATAAGCAAGTCCCCGCACGCCGCCTTGGCGACTAACCTGCCTGTAGGTTACAGATGCATGTGGATTCACTTGAAACACGAAAACAAAGGCAGATGCGTGTTCACGTCCAAAATCAAAGTAGACGCTGTCGTGCGAATTCCAGTTGCCCATGGAGAAGGACGATTAATATTCAGGAAAACCAAACAGAGCGAATGTCTCAAGAAGCTCTACGAAGACGACCAAATGGTTTTCCGATACTGCACTGAGCAGGGCGAGGTTGCCGAAGGCAGATTCCCAGTAAACCCAAACGGCTCGTTTCACGATATTGCAGGCATCTGCGATCCTTCAGGGACGATATTCGGTCTCATGCCACACCCAGAAAGAGCCTACTTTGGCTGGCAGCAACCAGACTGGACTAGAAAACAGAGACTCAACGAATACGGAGATGGAAAACTAGTCTTTGAGTCCGTTGTCGAGCATCTGACCAAGAAGTTCTAACGCTCGTTAATTTCAGATGCTTGTGGCAATCCTGTTCGGGCTCCCGTCTTCTCTATGCATTTTGAGGCTACGAAGTTTCCTAATCGTCCACATTCATACAAATCTCTATTCTTAATCAAACCGTAGAGGAACCCCGCGCAGAAAGCATCACCAGCGCCTGTGGTGTCAACGACTCTTGTCTCAAATGGCTTGATTAGATATTTTTCTTTTCCATCAGTTACATAGCATCCCTTTTGGCCGAGTTTGACGGCGACTATGTGCACGCCTTCCTTGAGCAGTGTGTTGGCCCCTTCTTTGAAGCCTTTTCGAATCATCATTTTCAGCTCGTTTTCGCTCGGCATCAAGACATAGCTTCGCTTTAGAAGCGGTCTAAGTTTGGTCAAACCTTTTCTGCCATAAATTTCGCCTATGTCAAGACTTGCTTTCACACTAGGCAATTCCTTCACAAGCTCCTTCTGTGCCTGAAAAGGCTTCTCGCCCATAGAAGTCAAATGCAAGAACTCCGTTTGCTTAGCATAGTTCAAGTTTATCTCCTTAAGGTTCAGAGTGTCGTTTACGCTTGGATGCACGTAAAGGGCTCTTTCACCCTTTCTATCAATGAAAGCTGAGACCGTACCGCTGCGCCCCATCTTGGCGATTATTACACNANCAGTGTTCACTCCTTCTCTTCGAAAATCATCCAGAAGCAGTTTGCCCTCGCGATCGCTTGCAACTTTGCCAATGAACCCAGTTTTTAGANCAAGCCTTGANAAACCAACAACAGTGTTTGCAGCCGAGCCTCCAGGCAGTTCCATCGTGCTCAAGATGAAGCCTTCTTCGCCTTCTTTGGCAATTCTCTCCACTCGAAAGATTTTGTCCACGTTGAGGGCGCCAAAGCCGATGACATCAAACCTCATTGTGCAAACGCCCACCCACATCTAGATTCAAGAATCGTTTTAAACATATGCCATAGCGTGCGCTAGTTTCCTTATGCCGTCGTATTCTTTACAGATATTTTCTACCTGCAACTCGTAGTGAGAAACAAGGAAATTCTGGGTCGTGTTTTACCCAAGATCTCGCAAGAATATTTTGTGTACGCCAAGCTGGCCGCCATAATTTCCTGCTGAAATTCTAATTACGCCTTCCATGTCTTTTACGGCATCTATCCCC
>JGI24422J19971_10000453_pt1 | contig 22904 bp, 17 predicted proteins | sample DeeMarSWOR152_54_FD_19971 | JGI IMG/M metagenome (IMG submission 19971) | reverse complement strand
AGCCCTGGTAGTATAGTCCGGTCTAGTATAGGCGGCTGTCGCCCGCCCGACCCGGGTTCAAATCCCGGCCAGGGCGCCATTTTCCAGAAAGCATATGAGAAAGTTCCAATTATCATCTTCATGATAAAGGTTGAAGTTTTCTCATAGTCGTAGAGGTAAAGGTTCTCCAACTATCTGGTTAGATGATGTTCCAAAAAACTCGGGTCATACATCTGACACAGACCGTAGTGAAAATTTCGTCGTCGCTAGGGCTTCAAAAAGTGGCTTATGTGTTGCATGTAAAGGCTCAAAATTATTATGCGGCAAAACGCGGTGCCCAATACTTGTCAAGGTTAACTACTTTCTGAAGAGTGCTCCGTTAATGCAGAGCAAGGACATCGACGGAGCTTCACCGCCAAGCGTTTTTGTGGGGAGGATTGGTTATCCGCACGTTTATGCTGGACCGTTAGTGCCGCCGGTTCATGAAGATACAAGCATGTATGATCTGCCGGAGCTTTGGTTTGGAAAAACAATAGACGAGATTGTTGGCTTTCGTTCAATGCTCATCCGCGGTAAACACCGTGTGCATGTGCGGGAATTTGAGAAAGCTGGAAAAATTATCGAGGAAACTCGTGAATTGGCTTTAGCTGCTAAGCCTGTAGATGTTGAGTTAGTGCTTAAGAAGAAGCCCAGCGGCTTCATCGCCTTGGACGGTGAGGTTCAACCGTTTGGGCCTTCAGCTCAAATTCAAAATTTACTTGTGGGAAATGCCCGTTGGGATGACCACGTAGAAAGAGCTTACGGAGACACTGATTTGAAAGCTGCTGAAGCCGTTCTAGAACTTTACGATAAAGGCGTATTGGTTACTAAGATTCAACGAGCCTTCAGCGTTGGTGCCTTTGGATTAGAGAAGAATAGGCGGCTTGTGCCAACCCGATGGAGCATAACGGCTATAGACAGCACAATCTCGAAAGATCTGGTTGAGAAAGTTAAGACTTTTCCTGAAATAAATGAATATCGTGTTTATGAGTCTCGTTACTTAGATAACGTTTTTGAGGTTTTGATGATTCCGGGGGCGTGGAGCTACGAGGCCATGGAGGCATGGTATCCCGGCACGATTTGGAATCCCGGTGGCAGAGGTATTGCCGTGTATTCCGACTGGGAAGACCATGGTGGACGGACGACCTACGCGGCGATAGGCGGATGCTACTATGCTGCGCGACTGGCTGTCTGCGAAAAACTCGTAAAGGAAAGACGACAAGCGACAGTGATTGTTTTGCGGGAAGCTCGTTCAGGCTACATAATGCCTGTTGGTGTTTGGCAAGTCAGGGAGAACGTGAGAAATGCAGTGCGCCAATCGCCGCTTAAATTTAACACGTTACAAGAAGCACTTCAGAGAATTGCTAGTCAATTTGATATTCCACTCGAATGCTGGATAAGAAAAAGCGAACTCCTTCGGAACGCTTTGTTTCAGAAACGGATTACAGACTTCTGTATGGAAAGAAGCTTTAACCAGCGATAATGTTATTTTTCTGTTGTAAATACTATGATGCGAGTAAAAAGCTATGTCGTACTTCACCCGTAAACAACGCTTGAAAATTGCTCTCGGAGGCTTACTGGTGCTCATAGGACTCGTAGTCTTGATCTTAACGTTCGTGGTGGTTACAAAAACCATAGATGTAGAAAACGTTTCAAATCTGACTTGTTAGTTAATGTTATGGCAGTTATAGGAGGTTTGGACGTTATTGCGGGAATTGTGTTGCTTCGTTCAAAGTAAACTCTGAAACTTTGCCATTTGCTTCCCATCAGAAACGACGATACTGGAGACATCTCCCGCAAATTTCCCATTTTTTCTTGGTGACGTGTTCGAGTAACAATGAAGCATACGCGATTTCTTAGAAATGAATTTCAGTCTCCAAGAAATGTCATGTTTGAGGGAGGAAAATTTGAGAAGAGCAGTTTCAGTTTTTGCAGTAACTTCACTCTTAGCTAGTGTTATTACATTAGGGTTAAATGTCGCGCGGGCTTTTTCCGTGTAAAGCATAGCCATTTGACTGAAGAATAGCTGACTGCGTGTTTGAAAATGTCCATTAACTCCTTTATCGAGTAGCCAAAGGCTTTGTATCATCCACTCCAGCGCGCACTAATTTAGAAAAACTGGCTAAAATGCTTTGCATAGTCGTAATATTAGCACAAACAAAAGTTCATCTGTTCTGGAAGAAATAGAAGATTATTACTAAAAACATTTATTATTGTTGACGGTTAAGAGCTCGCTTTAAAGAGAAGGCGAAGCGAGTTGAAAAAGAAATTATTGTCGGGAATCACTCTTGTTCTGCTTCTAACGAGCATGTTAACATTAGCGTTTTACGTTCAACCTGTTAAGCCAGATTGGGCTTGGACTGAAACCATTTATATACGGGCTGATGGAAGTGTTGACCCGTCAGATGCGCCTATTTCAACGGCTGACAAGGTTACTTACACATTAACAGACAACATCGTTGGAGACGTTCCATTTAGGTCAAGCGCAGTTGTTGTGGAGAGAGATAACATTGTGGTTGATGGGGCAGGCTACACAATTCAAGGCACAGTAGCTTCTGATTCCAAAGGAATAGACCTGTCATACAGAAGCAACGTAACAATCAAAAATATGCAAATCAAAGCATTCTACTATAGCATCTACTTCGATTCCTCTTTAAATAACACTGTTTCGGGTAACAACTTAACAGCAAATGGTTTCTATGGGATCTGTCTTTCTGAGTCTTCAGGTAACACTGTTTCAGGAAACAACGTAACTAACAACGGTAGATATGGCATCTGGCTCGATCATTCTCCAAACAATAGCATAGTTGGGAATAGCATAACAGACAACGAATATGGCATCTACCTACACATAGCTTCTAACTTTAACATTATTTCTGGAAACAACATAAAAAACAACTCTTTGTATAGCATCATACTCAGGTCGTCGTCTAATAACACTGTTTCTGGAAACAACATAACAGCAAACAACCATAGCATCTACCTCTATGATTCTTCTAACAATAACATTATTTCTGGAAACAACATAAAAAACAACAACCATGGCGTCACCCTCGTCAGTGGGATACCTTGTTATAACAACATTATTTCTGGAAACAACATAAAAAACAACAGCGATTATGGTATCTATCTCTCCGAGTCTTCAGGTAACTCTGTTTCTGGAAACAACATAACAAACAACTACGGTGGCATCGAGATTCGCGATTATTCAGATAATAACAACATTTCCGGAAACAGAATAACAAACAACGGCAACGATGGCATCTACATCCGCTGGCGTTCTAACTATAACACTGTTTCTGGAAACAACATAACAGCAAACAACGATAATGGAATAGCGCTCCGTCAGACCCACTATAATATCATTTCTGGAAATAGCATAGCAAACAACAACGAGAGTGGCATCATGCTCTCATCGTCGTCTAACAGCTCTGTTTCTGGAAACAACATAACAGCAAACGATATCTATGGAATTTACCTCTATGAGTCTTCAGGTAACACTGTTTCTGGAAACAACATAACAGCAAACGACGTCCATGGAATCTACCTCTCCGGAAAGTATAGTCCTTGTAATAACAACACTATTTCTGGAAATAATATAAAAAACAACCACTATGGTATTGACCTCTATTACTCTTCAAATAACATGTTTAGGAGTAACAGAATAGCCGATAACAAGTATAACTTCCATATACGGGGCGAGGCGATTTCAGATTTTGTAAATGATATTGACGCTTCAAACACTGTTGACGGTAAACCTGTTTGCTACTGGGTTAACAAGCAAGACTTGACTGTCCCATTAGACGCTGGATATGTGGCTCTCGTAAACTGCACACACATAACAGTGCAAAACTTGAACCTCGCCAACAACGGACAAGGTATACTACTTGCCAACAGCAGCAATACATCAATCCGCCAAAACAACATAATAAACAATGCCTTGTATGGCATCTGCCTCTATTATTCTTCAAATAATAACATAGTTGGGAATAACGTAACAAACAACGTCGACGATGGCATCCACATCTACTCGTCTTCCAACTCAAACACTATTTCTGGCAACAACATAAAAAACAACTACTATGGCATCCGGATCTTTGAATCTTCTAACAACTTTATTTATCTTAACAACTTCGTTAATAATACGGATAATGCTTATTCAGGTAGTTCAAGCAATANTTGGAATTCTCCACAACCAATAGCTTACAAATTTAATGTTACAGAATGGGTAGGCTATCTTGGCAACTACTGGAGTGATTATCCGGGAATCGATGCAAACAATGACGGGATAGGAGATACAGCTTACTACATAAACTTCGGAGTAGAAGATTATTACCCGCTCGNGCAACCATCTGANGCTTATTACCAGACTCCTACCACTACTGAGTCAACAATGAATGAAACAGCATCAATCACCCANGCTNTAACTGAAACGATTGTCAGTCAAAATGCAACTCTGAACACTTCAGTTACAGGAGATTTTAACGCTACTCTTAATTTTGCTAATCTTGAAATCGTTCTCATAAACTCAGGATCCTTTGCTGGAAAAGGATTTTCTAAAGGCACTTGGTCAACAAATATTGAAGGTAATCCCTATCAGGGAAGCTGGCATGGAATGCTATTCAAAAAACCCGAAGAAAGAAAGATTTACTTAAAAGGCATGGTTTCAGGCGGCCTGAAAGGGATTGTTGAGGGCTTCTTGTCAGAATCCGTCAATGGAAGCAACATCTATGATCAATATCAAGCCACTTGGACAATCAGCCACATCGGAGCTTACATAGTTTTCGCAAAACTGAACTTAAACGGAACAGTAAACTATCAAGAAAACGTTGAATATTCATCCGAACTATATGCCTTGCAAACTCTTATCCAAGGACAAGCTTCAGGATATTATGATGGCTCCTTCAGTGTCGTTCTGACCCATGTCCGAATCGATAATGCAACCAATCCCTACTACGGAGAAGGGTTCTCAATAATCTCTTACGTTTCTGAACCTGGGTCAGGTGAAGGATGGACTTACGATAAGACTATCTCGCCAAATATAGTAGAAATGAATGGTTTATCTACTGACCCCCTCATGGGCATAATTTCCGGAAAATTAGATGAGACTGGAACATCGAGAACGCTATCAATTACAATAGAAAGAATAAATCTTGGCTTACCACCAATGGCAGATCTGAAAGTCAAAGTATGGGGGCCCGAGAGGGTAAGTCCAGGACAGACGGTGAACTATATCATCGAGTACAGAAATGATGGACTGAAGGCAGTTGAAGAAGCTATCATTTTTGTTTCGCTTGATCCCTCCGTAAAGCATGTTTCTGCTTCTTCTGGGGCTTTCTACAATAACATCTTACATACTGTGAGTTGGAATCTAAAAAATTTAGCAACAAAGACAAGTGGAGATTTGAGCATTCGAGTCGAAGTCGATTGGGGATTGCCATCCGAAGCCAATTTAGAGAGTTCAGTTTATATAACCAGAATACAACAATTCAATAGTCCGAAGAATTGCTTATTCTTGAATGGAATCGGACTTGGCAACATCGATGAAACTACTGGCAAAGTGATTCGAGACCCGCACTACGAAAAAAAATGTAGGGAGTTCGCTGAAAAGATCGGCGCAGAGTGGATTCCAGTATATGATACTGGCTCTTTGTGGAAGGACACAGGGCATGTGAACGATGCGTTCTGGTATAGAGCAACTGATTACAATGGACTAAAAGATGAAAGAGTAATCGGTGGTCATTTCCACAACACAGTTTGGGGATATTCGGGCGGAACAAGGTCAGTGGTAACTGCCATCCTTCAAGATGGACTAAAAGCCAAAACGGTAGTTTTGATTTCTCCAGTTATGATCAGCAAATATGATCTAACAGATATGTTGGCCAAGGGCGTGGAAAAAATAGTGATTTACCAGTCTGAGAAAGATCACTTAACAGGTCGCGTGAAATTTGGTGACCTTTTTCAGCTAAAGATCGAAAAAGACGATCCTATTCGAAAGAACAATTGGTTAGATGTTAGAGACCGAGACAGTGTCAATCATAAAGGTTGGCTCGCATATCTGAATGAGAATGAAGATGGCGCGAAGTCTTCTTCGACAAATAGTACGGTTATTACAGCCGTCGATCCCAACATCAAACATGGGTCACCGCGTTACGTTTTGTCTGGTCAGACGTTGAACTATACAATAGAATACGAAAACGAAGGACAAGGAGTAGCCTTTGGAGTTTACATTACAGACACACTCGACAAGAATCTGAATGCTTCCACACTTACTATCGGTGACAATGGCACGTATGATCCGTCAACTCGAACCATAACTTGGCTAATCGGTGAAGTTAAATCCCACAAAAAAGGCTCCGTAGACTTTGCTGTGGATGTTAACACTAATCTTCCTGAAGGTACAGAAGTGATAAATTTTGCAACTGTCTACTTCCCAAGTGTTCCAGAAGAAACCAGAACAAACGGGATTGTGAACGTTGTTGCATATGCTCATGATGTTGCTGCTTTAAGTGTAATACCTTCTAATATCTTGGTTGAGAAAGGTAACCTCCTATTCCTTAATGCAACCATCGAAAACCAAGGCGTTAACACTGAAACATTCAATGTAACAATATACGCCAACACAACTATCATCCAGACAAGAAACATCACCCTAACAAGCGGTAACTACACAACCATCATCTTCGCCTGGAACACCACAGATTTTTCCATCGGCAACTATACCATAAGAGCGCATGCTTGGCCTGTTTATGGGGAAACGGACACATTCGATAATAGTGTAAATGCACAGGAGTACCCTCAAATAATCCCAGAGTTTCCCTCATTGCTCATTCTGCCATTATTCATGATGGTAACACTACTAGCAGTTATAGTCTACAGAAGAAAACGCACTTCAGAAGTCAAACAACAGATTTCCTAAACGATATCTGTTTCCGAATTTTTTTCGGGGTATCTCCCGCAATCCCCTTTTTTTCTGGAGGCTGGGAAACTGCACATGGCTAATATCAGGAATAATTATTCATACTTGTGCTGTAATAGTGTTTTTGGGTTTCCAATGATCACATATGAAGATTTCAGAAAAGTTGACATGCGGGTAGGTAGAGTCCTAGAAGTAGAGGATTTTCCTAGAGCAAGAAAGCCTTCTTATAAGTTAAGAATAGATTTCGGCCCTAAAATGGGAGTAAAGAATTCTAGTGCTCAAATCACAGGATACGCAGAGAAGGAACTAAGGGGAAGACTGGTCATAGCTGTTGTCAACTTTCCTCCCAAGCAAATTGCGGACTTTCAATCTGAAGTCTTGACTCTAGGAGTGGTAGATAGAAACAGAAAAAACAACTGGTTTCTAATTCAGCCAGACAGAGAGGTTGAATTAGGTACAAGAGTGGAATAAGTGGAGATGTCTACCGTAAACCCCCATTTTTCTCGCTAGGCAGGCAGCATTAGAGATGCGCTCGTATAAGGTAACCTTATTTCAAGCAATCAGTTAACATTCATGTTGATCTCGATGAACATAGAGCGCGCGCTAGTAGAAGTGAATGATGCAGGCCAGAACAGAACTGCTGCATTCTAGTTTGTTGCCATGGTTTCGTCTAAGGATTGAATTATTTTTTGTACCGCTTTAGTGTTGTTTTCCATTGTTTCCCTATATTTTTCGTCTATCGCTTCTCTCTTAAAATATCCGATTTTTCTTGTGAGTTGCAGTTTGATATAATCTATTTGTCTGGAGTTGAGTTTTGGTCTATACGTGCGAGAGTGTCTTTCATTCATTTTGCTCAATTTCTCCTTTCTTGTGGCTTCTTCCTCTAAATCAGTAGTTGTTCCTTTCCAATAGAAGATGGACGCTTCGTCATTTCACTCTGGAGTTCAATACCTCTGCAACTCTCTGATATCCGCATTTTGAGAAGAAACTCTATGTCTTTTTGTCAAACCCCCCCTCTATCTTTACTCCATGCAATTTTCTCTCCCTTGCATATTCTTCTGCAAATCTCAGTAGGGCTTGCCCTAATCCTCTGCTTCTATGGTTCATGTCAACATACAAATTGAATATATCTAACATAAGATAGTCCTGCTGCAACATTATGACTCCGATGATTTTCTCGTCTTTTTCGTAAACGAACGGTTTATAATGCTTGTCTAAATAGCACGAGAAAGTTAGTCCTAGAAAATCTTCATCTCGATACAAGTGTTCTATTTTCTTTCTATCCCTAGGTGTGTATTCTCTTATCATATATCGTTATTTGATATTCTGAGATTTAAAAACTCTAGGATGCATGCGATACGCGCGCGATTACGACCTTCCTATTAGTCTCTCAATCTTCTTTCTGTCGATCTTCGACGTTATCTCGGGGAACCATTCAGCTACTTCATCATATTTCTTCTGCAAATCCTCCTCGTCTTTAACAAAATAAAAACGCTTGAGTTTCTTGACTATTTCAGATGGGATTTCATAATGTACGTATCGCATCCTGAAGTCATAATGTAGAGGGTTATATTTGATCCTCAGAGCTTCAACCAACCAAGCAAGCAACATATGATAGAAATCTATAGCTTCGAGGTGATTACCTCTGTTAATTTCCTTCTGCACAAGATTTTGGAACATATCAAACTCGCCCTGAAGTCCCACTAACCTTTTCTGCAATTTCTCTACAAACGCATCCTTATTCAACGGTGATTGCTTAACCTTATTGGACTTGTTGAGATAGAATACAGGACTTCCATGTATCTCGGTTTCCAGAAACTTGTCTGGACTGCTGAGTTTAAAGACTGCAACGTCGATCACAAGATACTTGCTTGCATCTCGCAGTCTATAGAACGCTTGGAAGAGACCAGGCGATGGCTCAAATATGCCATGCTTCTGTTTAATGGGAGACAATAATTTAAGGGCTTTTTCTACAGCAAGAAATGTGTCATCCACCTTTTTGTCGTCCACGACCAAATAGAGATCAATGTCAGACCAATCATCAATTCGGTTAAAAGCTACCGCACCACCTTCCCAAAAGGCATGGACGTAATCGAGCGGTTTCAAGGCATTGACAAGGGCTTGAATTATGACCTCCCGAGTCAATTTTCTATCGCTTGTCATTAAATCGCCTCTTAAGAAAGCAAAGGAAATAGCATTTGAATATTGTGTACGCGCGCGCAATTATTCGCTTCCTATTAATAGGAGACCGCCAACAACATTCACTATACCTACAAAAATCCAAATCGCAAGACCTAAAAATGTTATTTCAGGCGATATTACAATCCAACTTGCGTAACCAGTTACCATTACATATGCAAACAGACAAAGAAGCAAAATCCCTGACACCAAGATTGAAGCGCTAAAGTACGTTCCCAGCCTATGTGAAATTTGAAGAACACCGAACCTCTCCTCCTCTAAAGCTTTCTCCGCAGCTTTTTCAGCCTTCTTTTCAGGATGAATAACAGGTTTAGATGGCGCTCGGACCACAATCTCCTTTTCATTCTTCTTCTTTACCATAGAAAACGCCTTATATCCTTCATTTGATTTAAGAGTGCAGGGTCTTTACTGTTAAATTTTCCCATTTTTGCCAAACTGTTTAGCCTACGTCAGAGTGAGATATGCGATGTCTGAATGTTTCACAAGTTATAAATCAGGCTTAGCTAATCTATTAGACGATACTGTAAACGGCGAAGAGCTATGTCTCAAAAAACTATAAGGTCCATTCTTCCATTCTCTACTCTATCCGAGAATCGTAGGAAACCGTTTACAGAAAAAATCGAAAGAGCTGCAATCTTTTGTCTAGCCGAACTGGAAAGAGTAAAAGGTGGAGGACTTGTTTTAAAGCAGCCTCCGGAGAAGTTGACTTTCATTGCCCAAGTTTGCTATCCGCTTTGGCTCGTCACTCTAGACAAGACAGGCCTTCTCTTTGACGCATTATGCACTACTTCCCAAACATGGACCTACTTGAGAATTCCAGACATACAAGTCTTCCTTGATAACGTGAAGAGAAGCTCCAAAACACGTCATGCCTACATGACATTTCTCTCAGACAATATTAATTACTTTCAAGTTGCAGGTAATGAAGAGAGAAAAATAATAGACGGACTAATTACTGATCCTGAATTCCTTCACGATTTCATTCCATATTTGTCTGAAGTTACACCAATTAAAACTTCATTATCCAATATGGTTACAGTTTCGCCTACCCTTGATGAATCCTCAATAGCCTCCATTATAGAAGGACTGCAGAGCCTAAAGTCGAAATTTACGCATGAACTGAACGCCCTTTACTCGAGCATGAAACTTCTCAGCGCGGAAACTGAGAATTTTATGAAAGCAATCCGTGGTGAAATTGGAAAAGTCGAAGACAAAATCAATACAGAAATTGAAAAACGTAGGGCTTCTATTGATAAGGAAGTTGATGAGATACGTAGAGAATATGATGAACGAGTGACGGGATATTCAAAGGAACTTGAAGAAGAACTTTTCAGTTTGCAGCAAGAAAAAATAAAGCTTGAAAAAATAGAGGAGCAGTTGACTGACGAAGTTGAACGTTGTGGAGTCGAGGTAAAAACCTCTGCGATCAGCAAAGACAGTGCCAGTGAACAAAGATGGAGGGAGGAGAAAAGTAAACTGAAAAAACAGCTTTCTGAAACTGAAACTGAATTGAGGGAGCTTGACAAAGGGATAAAAGAAGTCAAAGACGAGAAGAACCTGAAGATTTTTGAACTAAAGTCGGAGCGTGACGCAAAAATCAAAGAAGCCATGAAGGATTTGGTGGAAATTGAGTCTTCGCGTGATGCTAAAATCAGGGTCTATGAGGAAGAAATGGAGAAATTCGAGGAGTTAACTTCGAGTATAATCGAACAGATTGACAGATTGGCGAAGCTGAGGGAAAAATCTGTAGACGAGTTCGATAAGCTTGGAGTTCCGCAGAAACGGAGAAAGCGGGTATTGATTTACATGCCTTTTTACCTAGTGTGCTATCAGTCTGAATCAGGAAAGCGCTATGTACATTTTTCCCCATCAATCGTGAACAATGTAAGCTTATCAGCAAGGTTCAAGGGGGCATTTGGCAAGGCAAAAATCAAGCAGCTGCTTCAGCCCCGTTCCAAGAAAATGGTTTCCCTTCTGAACAAATTTCCTCTTTTAATGGAGCAAAACGCTGTGTTTAACCGCGAAATGACTGAGGCTTGTGTCGAGGCTAACTTAATGCGTACAGAAAAAGCGCGTGAATCAATAAAAGAAGGATTGGAAATGCTCAAAGAGGAAGGCTGGTTCTCAGAAAAGGAATATGAATCTTTCAGCCAAATGTTGACATAAAACAAGCTTTTCCACTATTTTTAACAAGACATCCGCCAAGTCTCTTTTTGCATTTAATAGATGTAAATCTCTCTTAGCACGCGCTGTTTCATTTGAACTCACCATGATTAGAAGCACAGATCAACCTCTAGATGAGTCAAGTATCCTACCAAACCATAAGATGGTACGGAAACAATCTCCGTAATGTCTCCAATTGAAATTGGNAAATCTCCAAAAGCAAAAAAGCTTGTCATATATTAATCGCGACATGGAGCCAAAAGACCCTTTCACTTCTTGATGGCTTAGCCTCCTCCTCACTCAAACCTTGTAGAGCAGATTTTAGGGCTTGCAAACTTCTTCAGGTTTTACAGCATGGAATTCCGAAGTCATGTGCTTATATTCCCTCGCGCGCTACTTCTGTTTTCTTATTACTCCTCCTTCCAATATTTGCACAAGACAATCTGAAGTGACTTGATTTCCTTTATTTTGGCCACTTCACATTCATATGGTGAGGTGAAGGGACATGTTTTATTGTAGTGCTCAGATTTCTTATTTGTGCAGCGCATTCTAACCATCCGCTGACTCGATTATGAAATCATAGGCTTATATGGTTTTTTCTGTTTGTTTCGAGTCAGCCCTCGCTGGCGTTCAAGTTTCTTCATCTAGAAACCTCTTTTTTAGCCGACTTCCTTCTCGTGACTATCTCTGTAGCGCAACGCGCGTACTTCTAAGAGCTCTCTCCCTCCCGCTAAAACTCTTCTTCTTTTCTCTTAACCGCCTGCAGTAGTGTTTAAGACACCTGCTATGATTGTGACTGCGCTGATAAGAAGCATGATGTAACTCGGTACATATGAAAAAATGGGGGACATGACCCCTGCTTCAACTAAACAGGTTAGCAATAATAAGAAAACACCTATACTCAAACCTGCTCCGCCTATAGCTATTTGCATGCGATACCGTCCAATCATTCTGAAGTAGTAAGCCATCAAGACCAGCGCTGTTACCCCAATACAAGACATCAACGCGACTACAGCTTCCGGGAAGAACATGGGAAACAGGAGAAGTGCAGTGGATATGATGACGCCGGCTATAGGTGTGAAAGGATACAGGGGAGTTTTGAAAGGTCTCTCCATATGTGGCTTTTTCCTTCTAAGCCTCAGAAGAGAGAGATTAACCAAAGCAAAAACTAGAAGCGATCCAAAGCTTGTTGCGTACGCAAGGAATTCTACGGCTTCTATAGCGCTTAAAAACATTACGAAAAGTGAACCAGCGATGATCGCGACGTACGGAGTTCCAAACCGTTGATGAACAGAGCGTAGAAGCCTTGGCAGATATGCGTCTCGGCTCATTCCTTGAAGTATACTTGCCTGAACGGTTAGAGAAGTGCCTAACGCAGAGAGACTTGCAAACATCCCAGCAACAGCGATCAAGGCACCTCCAGCCCAACCAAAGATTCCTTGAGCCGCAAGGTTCAACAAGGGAACTTGCCAACCTGCTTCTTGTCGCATGAGCTGCGCTTCTTCTAGCGAAACTATTCCCACAGCTGTGTAGGTAACGCAGATGTAAAGGGGGATTATCAGCAGCGACGACAGGAGTAATGCTTTTGGAAGGTTTCTCTCCGGATGCTTAATTTGCGCCGCTCCAGCTACAAGAGAGCGTACTCCGAAAAACATGGGAAACATGTAGACAGTAGCTGCGAAAACTTTGGGCATATTATTGGGCAAATCTTTTGGAAAGACTTCTATAGGAGTTAACCCGTGGAATAATCCGCTGCCTACGAAGATGGCGAATATTGTTATAAAAGCAAACACAACGGTGACGCCTACTCCTTTCTTTCCTTTCACGCCTAATACTGCCATCGCGATGACCACGATTACGGCGATAAGCGGCGCCTGTGTCAAATCAAAGCTTTGAAGGTTCAGAGCGACTCTTAGAAGGTATGAGAGTTGCTGTACAAAAACTATGGCAGCTAAAGCTGCGCCGAAAATGCTGGCTAGCCATCGGAAACAGCCAAAGATGAAGGGCACGAAGCCTCCGTAGGCAGTTTTTATGTAGGTATATGCTCCGCCTACTTCGGGAATGGCTGTACTGAGTTCGCAGTAGTTGAGCATGATCAAGAGGTTTACCAGTCCTGCTAAAAGAAGCCCAATCAATATGCTGGCTCCAAGTTCCAAGTCAAAATAAGGATAGTCCAGAAGCACAAAAATCTCAAAGCCTATGGCACCGCTTAATCCCATCATTAACGCATCGAAAAATCCCAATTCCCTTTTTGTTTTCAACATGCATAACACGCTCCTAACGTGACTCTAACAATCCATGAACAAGAAATAACCCGCTTACAATAGAGAAAAGCCCGAAAACAACAAGAACTAACACATGAAAGTGGGAATGCGCCGCCTCGTTTAGCTGTCCTTGAACACCAAAAAAGTTGAAATAGCGACAGCAGGCAAAAATGAACACCAAAGCAGCTGTAACACTCTGCATTAAGCCAACTACAATCGCAAGAATACCTCTGATGTTCATCAGCTAAACGCCAATCAGACCTTTCTTACCAAGTAATAAATAAATATTCAGCGACAGGAAAGCTGACGCCAATTAACGTCGACCGTCCAGTTGTTTGTTCAACAATCTTTTTTGCACTTGCGAAGCATTTTGGAACGGTCGAAGTCTGCCAACTCGTACTCTTCGCTGCCGATCGCTTTCACATCGCTCTTTCCTTTACCTTTAAATGAAAGGCTGCAACACAATTTCAGCTATGAGAAAAGTGAAAGATTTTGAGATAGAAAAGTCACGCGACTTGAGAGAGATTCTAGGGCAGATGGAAGAATTGGGGGGCTTCCAAGGAAACAAGGTAGCCGAAGCCGTGAACATCTTGGAAAGAATGATTAAAGATAAAAAATCCCTAAATTTCCTGTCCTTCCCAGCTTGTTTGGTGGCAACAGGGATAAGAGGCGTTTTTAAAGAGATGGTGAAGAGAAAATGGTTCGACTTGGTCATCACAACCTGTGGAACCTTAGATCACGATTTGGCGAGATCATGGGGAGACTATTACCAAGGTTCGTTCCAACTAAAAGATGAAGACGTAAAGAAAAAAGGTTTCAGCAGACTGGGCAACGTTTTGGTTCCAGACAAAGTCTATGCTCAACAGGTAGAGAAAAATGTTCAAAGATTTCTGAACGAAATCTACAAAGAGAAGAAAGAGTTATCAACTTATGAGCTGGTCTGGGAGCTCGGAGAAAGACTAGACTCGAAGAATTCGATAATTTATTGGGCGGCCCAAAATAGAATTCCGGTCATAGTTCCTGGCATAACAGACGGAATGATTGGATACCAGCTGTGGATGTTCTCCCAAGACAAAGAATTCAAGATTGACATTCTGAAAGACGAACAGCTATTGAACGACCAGGTTTGGCAGGCTGAGAAAACTGGAGCTCTAATAGTTGGCGGAGGAATATCAAAGCATCACACGATTTGGTGGAACCAGTTTAAAGGAGGATTAGATTACGCTGTTTATCTGACCACAGCCATTGAAGAAGACGGTTCTTTATCCGGAGCAAGACCGAGAGAGGCCGTGTCTTGGGGACAGATAAAAGAAAAGGCTGAAAAAATTTTCGTTATTGGCGAAGCGACCTCGATTCTGCCTCTCATGATCTCTGCCCTAGCAGAAAGACTGCAAAGCCCATGAATTCGATGCGGCCATCAAGAATTTTCTGAATCATTTCTTCTTGAAAAAGGTCTCTAACTTTCTGGTTTTCGATCTCCTCAATATTCCCGCACACTTTTTAGGGTCCAAAGCCCTGAAATCCAATCCGACTGTTACTAAGAGCCTTTGAACCCCCTTCGCAATGCTTGGTGCAACAAGAATTCCACGAACCTTACGATTTACCTTACTCTTAATTGCATCAACGTACTTTGAGAGTTGAAGCACAGCTTCGTTACCTGCTGTTTTACGTTTGATCTCTACAACAACAAAATTGCCATCTTTGTCCACACCATAAACATCCACGAAGCCCGGCTCAACCTTTTTCTCATAGCTCATAGGTTTGAACCCTTCCTCGACGAGCGAAGGCTCTAATAAAATTGCTTTTTGCATGTCTTCCTCGCTTGCATAGAGAGAGAACTCTCCGGAATCCGCGAGGCTTATAGCAGAAACCAGGTGGATTCTATCAAAAAACACCTTAACGGATTCGGCTGGCTTCTGCCTTACAGCATGGATTTCCAACGCGTTGTCTGTAACCCGAACGTGAAAAATACAGCCAGGAGGTTGCCAGTTGACAGGCTCGTAGCCAACTGAACGGTGGACGAGCAGGGAACCATCCTCTTTGATGATCAATATGCGTTCTCCTGGCTCCAGTTTTGAGCTGGCTCTTCCACGGTAATGAACCCAGCAGTCGCCGATGACGAGTATCGTTTTACGTTGAGAAACAGCCTTCTTAACAGCCTTCACTGCTTCCTCAACATTTGGGCTCAACAAAACGGTAAATGGTTTGGAATGTAACACTGTGTTCGCCAATAGTTTTAGAAGCTTTCTATATACATAAGATTTCTGAAGGACTCGGCTATGAGCGAGTGGGACAAGAAACGCGATGTGATGCATCGTTATGATTTAACAGCACATATTTATGATATGCGTTATGCTGAAGAGCAAACCACGAAGATTAAGACTGCTATGGAAAGCATCGACCTGAACAAGCAAGGTTTGGTTTTAGATGTAGGGTGCGGAACAGGGCTTCTATTTGATTACGTTTCAAACGAGGTGGATGCGATTGTTGGATTGGATATTTCGAGAGAAATTCTTTTGCATGCAAAAGAACGTGCGAAAAAATTTCTGAATGTACATTTAGTTTTGGCTGATGCTGATAACATACCTCTAAAAGAGGAGGTATTTAACCATGCTTTTGCCCTAACTCTTATTCAGAACACACCTAATCCTCTGAAAACTTTGAACGAGATTGAAAGAGTTGCAAGAGAAAATGCTGTAATTGTCATTAGTGGTTTAAGGAAGAAGTTTCCCGTGGGGGCTTTCAAAAGGTTGCTGCATGATGCTGGTTTGGATGTTCTTGCTTTGAAGAATGAAGGCCTGAAATCTCATGTTGCAGTCTGCACCAAATCCCTCCATTAAAATCATACTTGGTGTGAACTAAACTATATATGAAAGTAAAATCTTAGAGCATGCTCTAATGCGGATTGCGTCATACGTGACTGGTGGTTAATGGATGCCTCTGAAATCAATGAAAAAGGACACAGAGGAAGCATTAACGTTAGAATGGATTTTGCATGTCAGAAACTACAAGCTGACCCTTGATAAGAAATTGTGTGTTGGCTGTCAAATCTGTTCTCTTGCATGCCCGAAAGAAGCTATTAAACTTGAAAAGCAGCCAAAAGTTCCCGGAGAGAAGGCTGAACATGCAGAAGTTGATGTAGATTTAGAAAAGTGCAATTTCTGCGCCATCTGCGACATACTGTGTCCTTACGGAGCGATAGAAGTAACCGTGAATGGAAAGCACCTTCTTTCCGTTGTGGAAAAGGAAAGCTTTCCGCAATTGATTCGAGACATCCAAGTAGACGCAAGCAAATGTCCCAAGGACTGTGTTGAATGCGAAGAAACATGTCCCCTGGACTTAATCAAAGTAACAAGGTTGACGGCTGGCGGAAAAACCGTCGAAAATGTGAACGCCATGAGTGAAAAGGAGAAGGTTGGACTTCAAGTCAGAATCGACATCAAAAAGGAACGTTGTCCATGCTGTAGAGTCTGCGAATTCAAAGGTCCTGAGGGAGTCGTAACGGTGCGAAAAATCTTTCACGGAAAAATAGACATTTACCCGGAAAAGTGTCCGGAAGGCTGCACAGACTGCTTAGATGTTTGCCCAATAACAGGTGCATTATACCTTTCTGATGAGGACAAAAAAGTGCATGTAAACGAAATGTTTTGCGTTTATTGCGGAGCATGCAAAGTCGTTTGTCCTGTTGACGAAGCATTAGAGCTTAAACGTACTTCGGTAAGACATACCCCCGTTAGTTCAGGGGCGTGGAACAAAGCACTCGAGAGGCTGGCTTCACCCATTGAGATCTCTAAAGAGTTGAAGGCGAAGGGGTCTCAGAAAGTGTTGGAATCTGTTGAGAAGAGATTGGGATGGAAGGCGGTGTAGATGGCTCAAACGGAAATTCAGAAGCAAGCAGAAACTGAAGAGTTGCGAATAGGGGTTTTCATATGTCACTGTGGCTTGAACATAGCTGGCGTGTTAGACATAAAGGAGCTGGTTGAATTTGCGAAAGCTTTGCCTGATGTTGTCTATGTGAAGGATAACCGTTACACGTGTGCAGACCCTGGGCAAGATGAAATTAGAAAAGGCATAGAGGAGTATAATCTTAATCGTGTCATTGTAGCAGCGTGTTCGCCCCGGATGCACGAGCCCACGTTTCGAAGAACAGTTTCTGAAGCCGGTTTGAATCCTTTCCTTTTTGAAATGGCTAACATACGGGAATTCTCATCATGGTGCCATCCGAGTACACCGAAGGAGGCCACTGAAAAAGCCAAGGACCTAATAAAGATGGCTGTTGCAAAAGCGAGGCTGTTTCACCCGCTTGAGACGATGGAAGTTCCAGTAACCAACAAAGCGCTAGTCGTGGGCGGTGGCATAGCCGGAATGAACGCTGCTCTGGACTTAGCTGACATGGGTTTCAAAACGTATTTGCTTGAGAAGGGAGAAAGCATAGGAGGCCACATGGCCCAGTTGGATAAAACGTTTCCAACTCTTGACTGTTCCATATGTATTGAAGGTCCAAAGATGGTTGACGTCGGACGGCACCCGAATATTGAGGTAATATCTTTTGGCGATTTGTTGAGTGTCAGCGGTTTTATAGGTAATTTTAAGGTTAAAATTCGAAAAAACCCACGGTATGTGATTGCCGATAACTGCACGGGTTGTGGGGAATGTAGAGAAGTTTGTCCAATTGAGTATCCAAACGAGTGGGACATGAATCTGGGCGTTAGGCAATCCATATCCATCCCATTTGATCAGGCAGTTCCACTCATCTATACGATAAATAAGGATTATTGTATTGAATGCTTCAAGTGTGTTGACGCTTGTGGAGCCAGACGGGCTATTAACTTTGAGCAGGAACCTGAGGAAATCGAGCTTGAAGTTGGTACGATAGTTGTGTCAACGGGTTATGACATTTACTTGCCTTATGATGATCCGCTCTATGGATATGGTAAATATCCGAACGTGATAACTTCTCTTGAGTTTGAAAGACTTATACTTGCTGCTGGTCCAACCGTTGGAAAAGTTGTTAGAGCCTCAGACCAAGAGAAACCTCACACCATTGCTTTCATCCAATGCGTTGGCTCACGCGACGTGAACAAATACCCATATTGTTCAAACTTCTGTTGCATGTACACCTTAAAACATGCCGTCCAGCTTAAAGAGAAGTACAAAGAAGACATAGAAGTCTACGTGTTATATATGGACATGCGGAGCAACTTTAAGGGTTTTGAAGAATTCTATCAACGCGCAAGAGAACTCGGTGCAAACTTCATCCGGGGAAGGGTGAGCCGAGTTTTTGAGGTTTCGGAAACAAATAATCTGAAAATACATGTTGAAGACACTGGGCTTGGCCAACCCATCGAACTTGAGGCTGAAATGGTTGTCTTGGCAACTGCAGCCATACCGAAGAAAGGTACAGATGAGATGGCGCGTATACTCAACGTGACCCGTGGAGCAGACGGCTTCTTCATGGAAAGCCACCCCAAGCTCAAGCCTATAGATGCCCCTACAGACGGAATATTCTTTGCTGGGGCATGCCAAGCACTAAAGGACATACCATACAGCGTTTCACAAGGCAGTGGTGCGGCATCGAGGGCGGCAACTGTGCTTTCGAAGCCAACGTGGAAGATTGAGCCGATAATAGCTGTTGTAGATCCGGACAAATGTAGAAACGTCAAAGTGAAATGTGGCATATGTGCTCAGAGGTGTCCTTATGGGGCGATTAAGGCTGAGGAAGGAAAACCGGCTCAGGTGACAACGGCCATGTGCCATGGATGTGGAACATGTGTAGCAGAATGTCCGACAGACGCCATAACGCAAATGCACTTCACGGACGCCCAGATTTTCGCTCAGATAAGAACTGCTCTTGAGAGCGAACCTGAAGAAAAGATTTTGGCTTTCTTGTGCAACTGGTGCAGTTATGCAGGGGCAGACCTAGCAGGCACAAGTAGGTTTGAATATCCGCCAATAATAAGGCCTATTCGAGTTATGTGCTCGGGAAGGGTTGACCGAGACTTTATTCTGGAAGCGTTCAGGCTTGGTGCGGGCATGGTTCTTGTTGGTGCGTGCCACCTGCCCTATGACTGCCATTATATTAGTGGTAACTATAAGATGAAGGCTAGAATGGACGCCCTAGCGCCTATGCTGGAGAAGCTTGGACTAAGCCCAGAAAGATTCCGCGTAGAATATGTTTCCGCTGCTGAGGGAGTGAAGTTTGCAGAGGTCGTGAGGGAGATGACTGAACAGATGCATGCTTTGGGCAAGGATAAGATTAAGGTTGAAAATGAGAAACTGCATCCGATATTGGAGAAGATGTTGAAAAGAAAAGGTCTTATCTAAGCCACTTTTGATGCAACTGTCCGAGGCTCAGTAAAATTTATGAGACTGGGAGGTTAATTGTAGGCTATGCCAAAGCAAAAAATAATGGATCTGCTCTACGAACTTATGAAGAACTCGAAACGAAGCGATAGAGAACTCGCGAAAGTTGTTAAAGCATCACAGCCAACAATAACAAGGATGCGGAAGAACCTAGAAAAATCCGAATACATCCGCGAATACACGATAATGCCTGCCCTTGAAAAACTGGGATTCGAAATCTTGGCATTAAACTTTCTATCAACGAGCACAAGGCCAAGAGACATAAAGGAAATGCAGGAATGGATTTCCGAAAGCCAGAAGATAATCTCCTCAAGCTTGGGTGAAGGACTTGGCGGGAAAACGCTTTTGCTGGTTTCAGTTCATAGAGACTTCACAGATTTTTCAGAGTTTACCCGTGAACTCAAAGGCATTCTTGCCTCAGACGCTTCTTCGATGGAAAGCTTTCTGGTTTCACTAAAAACAGATATGATCAAACATTTTTCCTTCTCAAATCTAGAAAGAATTTAACCCGTATTTTAGAATCATTCTTATGCTGACGATGATCAGCACTAAGCCGAAGATTCTGCGAAGGTTTCTGCCGGAAATCCTCTTGGAAGCGTAAGCGCCTAGTTGAGCGCCAAAGATTGTACCTATAACCAGTAGAAGTGCATAATCAAAATATATGTGTTCGAGCCTGAAATGTTCTATGACGCCGGATGTTGAAGTGAAAATCATTGTGAACATGGAAGTCGCCACTGTAATGTGCATCGGTATACCCATAGCCAACACCATTATCGGCACCATAAGTGAACCTCCGCCAATGCCTAACAAGCCAGATGAGAGCCCTCCGAAAAAACCTAACACCACGCCCAGCAAGACTTTGTTCTTACGTTCGAATAATGAACTCTCAGAATCTACGGGATTGCTTTTTTCTGTATCTGAGCGTCTATTTTTGGAAAAATTCAGTTTGAAGATCATGCGTAAAGCAACGAGTAGTATGAAGGATCCGAAAATTAAGCCTAAAAGCTGTGCTTCTATGATTGAGGTAAGATGTGCACCTAGAATGGCTCCTGGAACGGTTGTTATTGCTAAGATTAAGCCAGTCTTGTAGTAAATTCGCTTTTGCCTTGAATAATTTGCAGTTGACGCTAATGAAGTGAAGACAATCGTGGCCAGACTGGTTCCAACAGCATTAGAAGGCGAAAAATCAAACACTAAAGTCAGTAAAGGCACAATGAAGACACCGCCTCCAACACCAACCATAGAAGCAACAGTTCCAATAAGAAAACCCAATATAGGTAACAAGATTTCCATCATTCTGCTACACCACGGTACTTGCCTATCTTGCTCAAAGAGTCTGTTCTAGAACTCATCCGATTATTAAAGCTTTGACATGTTAAAGATCACTGAGTTAAATCTACTAGGGTTTTTGAGCAATTGTAAATAGGCTTTGGTTAAAACAAAAACTGGCGCGCGAGTCTATGCAAAGTCTTTCTTGTTTTCCCAATATTCTCGCGTCCGTAGATATTGGATTTTCGCTTTTAAAAGGTCCATGTAAAATTCATCTTCCTTCTGATGCATTTTCCCCAGAATTCTAAAGGCAGTTTCCGGACCTACGCCTCTAACTTCCAAGGCAATAATGGCTTTTCTGCCATAACTCAATATCAAGTCAGCAGTATGCCTTGTATAGGTTANATCCTTAAGCTCTTCTTCTGTCAATTCCTTGTTTTCGAGTCTTCTCTCCAAAATTTGCTGTAGATTCTCTGCGTCTTGGCTGAAGCGAACCAGAGCTAGAAGCTTTGCTCTGCACTTTTTACATGAAGGATGTTCCGGCAAGTTCCTGATTCTCTCTTCCCCAGTCCATCTGCCGCATGAAAGACATAGCAGCGTTACTTTTCTTGCTTCTATTGCCCTCTTCATCCTTTCTATGTTACTTAAGAGAACGCGTTCAGGAGCCATCAATTCTGAAATGTCTGAGTGCTTAGCCAGTATGTGGTAAGCTAAGGGCGTGGGTTTTTCCAACCGATGTAACGTGCTAACTTTAATTCTGTCGTTCTTGACATCTTCCACGATTCCCTTGACCTTCCGAATGTCTACTTTTTCAAGCATCGTCTCCCTTAGGGTCTCATCAAAAATAGGTGTTTTCCTGAACTGGTCCGACAGTTGCCTCAATCTTTCAGGATTTAGGATAGTCTTTCCACGCGGCAATGCCCCAAATCTCTCAGCCACAAACTTCATCTTGTAGGCAAAAGGAAATCTAGCCTCCAAATAATCATTAAAAGATTTTTCCACATCTCGAACAGATAAACTGAAAAGAGCTGCAGAGAGTTTCCCCATTTCCTTTGCTTCTAATTTCCGAGGTGTTTCAATCAAGATTCTGTAGCCATCATTCCACCATCCTGTTATAAGTTGCCGGTCTGAAAGTATAGCGTCAAAAACGCAGCCTAAGGTGCGATTCACAATCTCTCCAAAGCAAGCGTGAACTACGATGTACTTGTCATAGACTTCAAGGAGAACATGATTATGTGTTGGTATTGGCGCGCCTTGTTTAATATGTTCCAGAATTTCTTCAACAGCCTTGACTAGAGCTGACTTATCTATGGACAACTGCTCTGCAAGATTTTGTGTTGCAGTTTCTTTTCCAGTTCTCCTCAGCTCTTTTGCGATTTTTTCTCGCATTCTTCCTGTTTCTTGAGCAAGATTGTACGGTACAGGAAGCATTTCCCCGTCCCAGCCTGGAATCGCCGCCAAGGGATCTTCTGAGGGAACAACGTAGACAGTGCCTGTTTCGTCCTCTATCTGGACTATTCGCCAAACCTTTCCTCTGCAAATGAAGTTCAGTCCCACACGGACTCTCAGAGCCATGAACTCGTCGCCTAAAGTCCCTATTTTGCGGTCCGAAATTATGTTCACAATTGGGTAGCGTTTCTCATCTGGAATCATGGACAAGTTTTCATAGTAGTAAATCCTAGTCTTCCGAGTTCTCCTCAAAACCTTAC
>JGI24422J19971_10000451_pt1 | contig 22928 bp, 15 predicted proteins | sample DeeMarSWOR152_54_FD_19971 | JGI IMG/M metagenome (IMG submission 19971) | reverse complement strand
AGCCCATAAAATGAGAAACCGGAAGTGATATCCTGACGGTTCAATTATGTTACATCTGACCAGTACAGAGGACAGAAAACAGCATAAAATCTCCTTTTTTCTCTGGAATGAGTTGGCATGCCGTTTGCAGTTGTATTTGTCTGGACAACACATAAGTGTCCTTTTCTTGAACAGAGTGTGAAGCAAAGACTGGTTTTAAAAAATGAGGAGGGAGGAAAGCATGAAAAAAATTAAATTAATCGCATCTTTCATTATAGTTATCTTATTGGCAGTATCTTTAGGGTATGCCCAGCAACCGTTTCAAGCCAGTGCCTATTTTAGTCTCGGATTTCCTCAAAGCGAATTCAGGAATAATGTCGATCGAATCGGATTCAGTGGTGTGGGGCATTTTGCCTATAATTTCCGTAATTCTCCTTTCCTGGTGGGAGTGTCTCTCGGTATTCTTGTCTATGGACGTGAGACTCGGACGGAACCTCTCAGCCTAATGGTTCCGGATGTGATGGTCAATGTGACAACCACGAATAACATATTCCTCTGTCATTTTCTGTTGCGCGTCCAGCCACAGAAAGGGATGATTCGTCCTTATCTGGATGGATTGATCGGTTTCAATTATTTATATACCGATACAGGAGTTAAAGGGAGAAGCGACATTGGATATGAGACGATTGCCAGCTCCAATATTCATAACGACCTCACGCTGAGCTACGGAGCTGGAAGCGGATTGATGATTCAGTTATTCTCAAAACAACGGAGGAAAAAAAGCGGATCCTTTGCGATGTACCTGGATATGGCCGTTCGTTATTTGAAAGGGGGAAGAGCCGAATACTTGATTGAAGATTCTATTCGCTTGGAGGACGACCGAGTGGTGTATGATGTTTACAGGTCTGCCACCGACCTTGTCACCGGATATATCGGAGTTTCTTTTTCGTTTTAGTCATTAAAAAAGGGGATAAGTCTAAAACTGACAGATATTGTTTACACATGGAGCGATTTCTCCTAAGATAGAAACTTGCATTTGAAAGGAGTCGCTTCATGACCAGCTATGAGAAATTAAGAAATCAGAGATGCCGGGTGATGTTAGATACTCAGCCACCCTGGGCATTTTTGAAAGTGTCCCGTTAGCTGGAACATTTGGTTGTATCTCGATCGACTCCCTGTATACTTTCGGATTGATGCGTTTTTGGAAAGCCTCAGTTATGAAAAGTAAAAGGCTAGAAACGAATAAAATCATGAAAGAAAACAAATGCGGAAATAATGACAGGAGGATCACATGAATGTCGTCGGTATTGATTGCGGGGCGAAATATGTCAAAGCCCTGGTTCTGGAAGACGATAAAATCAAAGCCAAAAGCTCTGTCCTCAGTGGGTTTGATCAGAAGGCTGCCGCTCAAGAAGCTCTGGACAAGGCTTTGAATGAAGCTGGCCTGAAAAAGGAAGAAGTGGTCCATATCACAGCCACAGGAACGGGAAAAGAGGAAGTCACTTTTGCCAAGAGCACGATTACCGAAGTCGGAGCAGACGCGAAAGCTGTGAATTTTCTTTACCCCTCTGTCCGGACTGTAATCGACGTCGGAGCTGAAGAGGGCAGGGCGATTAAAGTCAACAAAGCCGGGAAGGTCATAGATTTTGCTATTAATGACAAGTGCGCGGCTGGAGCCGGGACGTTCACTGAGACCATGGCCCGTGCTCTTGAAGTCAAACTGGAAGAGATGGGAGCCCTTTCTCTAAAGTCTCTAAAATCTGTTCCGATGAATGCCCAGTGTGTGGTTTTTGCTGAGTCCGAGGTGGTCAGCCTCATCCATGCCAAGCATACCAAGGAAGATATCGTCCGGGCTGTTCATGATGCGATTGCCGACCGCATCGCTTCAATGACACGGAGAATCGGAATTGAAAAGGACGTGGCCCTTGTGGGTGGATTGGCCCGGAATATTGGTTTTGTGGATTCATTGAAACGAGACCTGAAGCAGGAATTGTTGATTCCTGAAGACCCGGAATATTCGTGTGCTTTGGGAGCTGCTTTTGCAGCCGCGGAAAAGGCCAAAGGAGGCTAAAGTGGAAAAAGAATACTGGAGATGGCCAGAGTCAAGGTGGACTTCCCCTGATATCGATTGGAAGGATGGAGATATCATTTCAGCCGGAGTAGACGTCGGTTCGGTGAGTTCCCAGGCTGTGGTTCTTGTGGATGGAAACCTTTATGCCTACAGTAACTTTCGCACAGGCTCGGGCAGCCCGGAGAGCGCTCAAAAAGTTATGGACAAAGCGCTGGAGGAGACCGGCCTGACTTTGGATAAGATCCATTGCATTGTTGGTACCGGCTATGGAAGAGTCAATGTCCCCTTTGCCCAGCGGGCCATCACCGAGATTGCCTGCCATGCCCGGGGAGCCAATTTTATGTACGGGCCCACAGTGAGGACCATCCTGGATATGGGGGGCCAGGACTGCAAGGCCATCCGCTGTGATGGCGAAGGTAAAGTCACGAATTTTTTGATGAATGATAAATGCGCGGCGGGTACAGGTCGCGGCATGGAGGTCTTTGCTGACCTTCTTTCGGTTCCTATCGAGGATTTGGGGCGACTCTCTTTTGAGGTCGATAAAGAGCCAGAGCCGGTCAGTTCCACCTGTGTCATTTTTGCCAAATCTGAAGCTGTGGGGCTTTTGCGCAAAGGCTGGCCCAAGGAGAAGATTTTGGCCGCCTACTCCTCGGCCATGGCCTACCGTGTTGCGAAGCTGCTGGAGAGGATAAAAATTGAGAAAGACTTTGCCATCACAGGAGGGATTGCTAAGAATGAGGGAGTCGTGAAAAGGATAGAAGCGGAGTTAAACATAAAGGCGCTCGAGCCCAAGCATGACACCCAGATCGCCGGAGCCTTGGGAGGCGCTCTGTTCGCCAAGGCGCTTGCCGAAAAAGAAAGAGGATTGAGATAAAATGCTTGCCCATTACGGTTATAAGGACGGGTCAGGCGAGTACTTTATCGTCATCGACACAGACAAATGCGATGGTTGTGAAGAATGTGTGACAGCCTGCCCGTATGGCGTCCTTGAAGTCGGAGAGGACGAGAATGACCCTTTCCGGGAAGAGCCTGTCGCCAGAGTGACCGAAGAGCACCGAAAGAAGATCAAATACAGTTGTGCGCCCTGCAAACCAACATCCGGGCGGAAACCTCTGCCGTGTAGGGAAGCCTGCGGTCCGGGAGCCATTTCCCATTCCTGGTGAGGCACTTGAGAAGCCAACGAAAATATTGATATATCAGAGAAACTCGATTCATGCATAGAAAAACTGATGAGACCGGAAAAATACATTAGAAGCTGCGCTTGGAGCAGGCGTTTATATTCATCATCTCTGTTATCATCCAGAATTACCTGCCTTCAAAAGTGTACAACCGGCTGGCTCCTGCTTTCAGGGAAAGGAACGGATTCAATCAGATTTCCAGGAAGAAGGGTACAAATGATAGAGGGGAATTATACAGAAAGATTTTAAGAGATCAATTTCCCTATGAGAAATGGATACGGAAAGAGGGAGGTCATAAAAAAGAATACGGCTTATCCGTAGAATCTCACTTCTTTCCTCGTCCTAGCTTCTGACCTGGCCAATCACTCTTCGGGACCAGTTTCTTAAATCATCCAGCAGAATATAAATCGTTGGTAGAATGATCAATGTCACCAGAGTAGAAAGGACCAACCCTCCAACAATGGCACGCGCCATAGGGAAGTACGGAGGGCCATTTCCCCCGATCTGAGTTCGAGTTATACACAAAGGTAAGAGACTGAACACAGTGGTGGCCGCAGTCATTAAAATCGGACGGAGCCGGTCACCCCCGGCTTTAACTATTGCCTCATGACGCAAGAGACCTCTGCCACGGAGCTGGTTGATGTAATCTATCAACACAATTCCGTTGTTGACAACAACTCCTATCAAGATCAGGACGCCAAACCAGGCCATCAAGTCAAAAGTGGTCCCGGTCATCAGGAAAAACCACCACACTCCTATGATGGCAAAGATTATAGATGTCCATATGGCAGCTGGAAAAATCAAGGATTCAAACAATGAGGCCATAACGATATAAATTAACGCGAGCGCCAGGAGCGTGTTGACCATCATCATTTGTATGGCTTCATCTTCAAAACTGAAACTCCGTCCGAAGGTCCATGTGTATCCCTCGGGGAAGCTAAAATTTTTCAAAACGCGACTGATTTCTCTCCTCGCATCGTTAAGGGTCAAATCTTTTAAGTCGATGGAAACCCCGAGTGAGGTGATCCGGTTCTCGCGATAAATGGAGTTTGGGCTGTGGGTCAGCTTGAAATCCGCTAACGCCGCGAGTTTGATAGGCTGGCTGGCATCTTTAAAAAGAGTCAGGTCCCGAAGTTGCTCAAGGTTTCGTTTGTCCTCCTCCTGAAACTCAACACGGACCAAAATTTCTCCGTCTTCGCCCTGAATTCGGCGAAGATTAACACCGCGCATGGCGACAGCGATGTTCCGGGCGATTTCCTGGGGACTAAAATCGTATTTTTTCGCCCGCTCACGGTCAACGATAACATGAACTTCTCTTCTGCCTGCGGCCGCTGCAGAGCGGACATCTTTGAATCCCGGAATTTTCCCTAATACCCATGCCACTTCATGGGAAAGCTCTATCAGCTGTTCGGTAGAGGTCCCGGTGAGCTGAATGCTCAGAACGTCTCCGCCTCCGCTGTAACCTCTTCTTTCGAAGCTGGGCCTGGCTATGGGCAGCTTTGGGAGCCCGTCTCTTATTTCATTTTTAATGCGTTCCTTATCCTTGACGGCTCCTATTAACAAAATTATCGTGGATTCAGCATAGTCGCCTGTGTAATAGGTATAAACCGATTCGATTTTTAATTTTTCCTGGTTGGCTAACAGAAATTCTTCGACTTTGTCAACCGTCGCTTCAACCCTTTCTACTGTATAGCTGTCATTTATGTTGTAATAAAGGCTGAGCTCGCGATTCTCCATTTGGGGAAACATATCCTTCTTTACGATTGATACGGGGATTGCGACACTGAACAGGACTAGCAGAATAATTGCCACAGAGGTTTTGCGGTGAAGCAGGAGCCAGTTGAGTACCCGTTTATACCGTTTTATTAAGCGGTCAATCACTGTGTATTTTCTGTCATTTGGGGAGGATTTGATTTTTGATGCGAGGAGGGGAACAACGGTTTGTGCCAGAATCAAAGAACAAGCGAGCGCTATACAGAATGATATGGCCACATGTTTGATCTGGAGTGAAATCTCACCCTGTTGGTTGAGAACATTAGGAAGAAAAACGATGGCCGTTGTCGAGGTCCCCGCTGTAATAGCCAGAGCCACTTCATTGACAGCTGTCTTGGTGGCCTGATTTTTATCTGGGTTGAATCTCCGATGGCGATAAATATTTTCACTCACCACCACGGCGTTGTCCACCAGCATACCGACCGCAAGCATCAGGCCCACCATGGAAAGGATATTCAAAGACATATTCAAAAAATACATAAACGCAAGAGTGACAAGGAGGGAAATAGGAACGGCCATGGCCACAATAAAAGTCGTTATCCACTGGCGCAGGAAAATAAAAAGAATGAGGATGGCCAGTGTGGCCCCGATTAATCCCGCCTTGAGAAGTTCATTGAGAGAGCTCACGACTGCTTCGCCTTGATCAAACATGACGTAAAGGTTGATCCCTTCCATTTTAGGGTCTTTGCTGATTTCTGCGATCTCGGCTCTCACGCGCTTGGCGACATCAACAATATTGGCCCCTGACTCTTTGAACACATCCAGGCCGATGGCATATTTTTGATTGAGATGCCTTCCATATTCCAGTTCCGGATGTTCATAGCTGATCTTTGCGATGTCCCGCAGCTTGAGGTTGTGCTCACCGATGATCAAGTTCCCGATCTCTTCAGCTGTTTTGATCTCTCCAATGGGGCGTACTGTGAATCGTTGGTCGGCATCCGTGATTCGGCCTGCAGTGACCGTGAAATTGCTCGTCCCAAGGATTTGGGATAGGCGGTTCAGATTGACCTGGTGAGCGATTATACGGTTGGCCAGAAGCTGGATACGAATCTCCCTTTTTTCAACTCCATACAGTCTGACGCTGGATACTCCATCGATTCTTTCCACTCTGCGCTTGAGGTGACGATCGAGCAAATCATAGGAATTGGAGAGATCCCGGTTGCTGGAAATACGCACCACCAAGACTTCTATGTCAGACATGGATACACGGCTGACGTAGAAACGTTCAAGATCGCCCGGCAGCTGGTCGCGGATACTGTCAATTTTTTCTCTGGCTTCGATGGCTTTAACGTTCGAGTCAGCTCCCCAATCAAATTCAAGATAGATCGAGGAGTTGTTTTCACTGGAGTTGGAGATCATCCGTTTGATCCCGCCGATGGTTGCCAGGATTTCCTCGACAGGCCGGGTGATCTGGCGTTCGGTTTCTTCAGGAGTGGAATTGGGGTAGGGAATGTTAATATTGACATAAGGATATTCGAAAGTCGGGAAGAATTCTAAAGGAAGCATTCTGGAAGCAATCCATCCGATGACGATAAATGAGGCGAAAATTGTCAGGGTAGTGACAGGACGACGGAGCGAAAATTCTGTGATTCTCATTTTTTTCTATCCACCAGACTGTACACCACAGGAATGACAATCAGGGTGAGCAGAGTGGATATGGTTAATCCTCCGATAACTGTGATGGCCATCGGCGCTCGAACTTCAACTCCCTCTCCCATGCCGATAGCCAGAGGCAGGAGTCCGAGTGTTGTGGTCAGCATGGTCATGATAATGGGACGCAACCGAGATTTTCCGGATTCAAGGATGGCTTTAATCTTTTCTTCTCCCGCGGCTCGCATCTGATTGATCCGGTCTATCAGAACAATGGCATTATTGACGACGATGCCTGCGAGAAGTATGGAACCGATAAAGACCACGACACTGATTTTTGAGCTTGTGATCCAGAGAGCGAACACAGCCCCTATTATGGCCAGCGGAATCGTGAATATGATCACAAAAGGATGGAGGAAGGATTCAAACTGGGACGCCATGACTAGATAGACCAGGAATATTGCTAGAAGCAACGCAAACTTCAAAGAACGAAAAGAAAGGTTCATCTCCTCGTTCTGTCCGGAAATCTGTGCCGTTAATTCATCGGGAATATTTAAATCGCTGATTATGTTCGTTAGTTCTTCTGCGGCTCCCCCAAGGTCACCGTATCTCAGATTTGAAGTGATCAGAGCCACTCTTTCCTGATTGACCCGGCGAATCTCACTCGGGCCGATTCCGACCACAATATCGGCCACTCCTTCTAAAGGCACAGGGCGTTCACTTTCCGGATTAATAATCAATTGACGGATATCTTCGATGGAGGTGCGGTCTTCTTCTCGAGAACGGACGAGAACATCGATTTTTCGATCGTGCCAGGAATAGCGTGTCGCTACTTCGCCCCGAATTTTTTTAACCACTCGGTCGGCAATGTCATAAACGTTCAATCCCAATGAAGCCGCTCGTTCACGATCAAAGTGAATCTGGATCTCTGGATGCCCGGCTTCCATGGTTGATTTAATATCTGCAAACCTTCCCGATTCCTCCATTTTTTCAGCAATGTCGCTGCTGACTTCCTTTAGTTTCTTAAGATCAAAACCGGCAATTTCAACTTCAACAGGCGTTTTGAAGGTAAACAGGGTTGGCCGGTAAAATTTGTACTGCACTCCTGGCAATCCTTCAATATCTGTGCGCAGCCTTGCGATCGTTTCTTCTTCCTGCACTCTTTTTGATTCAGGTGTCATGGCCACACTCAGCTCCCCCCAGTTTTCACCGCCTTGCTCTGGATTGGCATCAAAGCGATTTCCTGTTCCAGCGACTGAAAAAGTGGTTCGTATGTGGCTGATTTCTTCTGCAGATGTTTGCATGGCCGCCATGATTTGATCGGTTTGATTCAAAGGAGCTCCTGGAGGCAGTCGAAACTCTATCCGGAACTCTCCCTGAGAAAGCTGTGGAATCAATTCTATTCCCAGCTGAGAAATGAGAAAGATTGATATCAGGAAGAGGATAACAGCTACGCATAAAACTGTTCCTTTATGGCTTAATGCCCATTGCAGGAAAGGAGGATATGATTTTTCAACTTTCGAATAGCCCCAAGTGAATGCTTTTAATGCTGGTTTTATGACAAACCGGATTCCTCTGGAAAAGGTTCGAATCATCACAAATAAAATTTTCAGGATAAAGACAGGAATGACTGTAAAAATAAAATGACGAATGGCTCGTATCCGTTTTCCAAAACGGGTGTGCGGTTCTGAGGGCTGGAATTCTTTTTCGCCAAGATGTTTCTGTTTTTTCGTAGAAGCCAGCATGGGAATGAGTGTTAAAGCCACCATCAGCGAGACCAATAAAGCAAAAGTAATGGTTAGCGCCTGGTCCCGAAAAAGTTGGCCTGCGATCCCCTTGACAAAGACCAATGGAAAAAAGACTGCGATTGTGGTCAACGTGGAGGCGGTGACGGCCCTTCCGACTTCACTGGCGCCGTCGCGTGCGGCGGTGATAATGTCTTTACCTTCCTCACGATGACGGGAAATATTTTCCAGAACAACAATGGAGTTATCCAGCAGCATGCCTATGCCCAGAGCGATCCCTCCCAGGGACATGATGTTGAGGGAAAGGTCGGCGGCATACATTAAACAGAATGTGGCAATAACCGATACAGGTATGGAAAGAGAAATAATCACTGTTGTCCAGAAGTTACGAAGGAAGAAATAAAGGATACCTATGGCTAATAATCCGCCTATCAGGCCGGCATAAATGACTTCATTCACAGCTTGTCGAATAAAGACTGCCTGGTCGTAGACTTTAACAATTTTGAGCTCTGGATGAAGGGTTTCTCTGACTCTCAAGAGGCGCTCTTCAACCTCTTTGGCGACAGAAACCGTGTTGGCATCTCCTTCCTTGTAAATGGCGATTTCGATAGCTTCCATGCCGTTCATTCGCGTTATGGCTTTACGTTCTTTATAGCCGTGACGAACTACGGCAATATCCTTCAGGTATATCGGAATTCCATTTTTATTGTCTACGATCACATTCCCTATTTCATCGATGGACCGGAACTGGTTCAGAGTTCTAATGAGAAACTGATGCGTTCCCTCTTCCAGGCGGCCGCCGGAAAGATTGACATTCTCCGCCCTGAGAATGCTTGAGATGGTTTCAATAGGCAGATTAAGCTGGACCAGCTTCATCTGGTCGATTAAAATCTGGATTTCATCTTCCAACCCGCCGCTGACTTTAACCGCGGCCACACCCAGAGCTGATTCCAGCTCCTTCTTTATCTGTTCATCGGCGAAACGCCTCAAGGACTTCAGCTTTTCTTCATCAAATGTTTTCAGGACTTCTTCTGTATCCCCTTCTGACTTCTTATAAAAGCCGAAGCGCATGATAGGATCTAAAGAGGGATCAAAACGCAGGATGACTGGCTTGGTCACTTCCAGAGGAAGCTCGAGCGCATCCATCTTCTCTCTCACTTCCAGGATGGCGTAGTCCATATCCGTACCCCAGGCAAACTCGAGGATAACATCGGATTGACCGGAACGGGAGATGGAGCTGATCTTCTGTACATTTTTAACCACACCGATGACTTCTTCGATGGGTTTTGTGATCAAGTTTTCGATCTCTACGGGTGCGGTTCCCTCGTATTCTGTCCGGATAGTGAGTGTGGGATAGGATAGCTCAGGNAGTAAATTGATTTTTAGNCTTGTGAAAGAGACATACCCGAAAAGCAAGACGGCAATNGTAAACATTGCCACTGTGACACGGCGNTNAATGGAAGTNTGTATGACTTTTTTCACTGGCTGACAATATTGACTTTTGAGCCGTCTTTCAGNCTGCTCAGTCCGGTGGAAACGATTGTATCGCCCACATCCAGACCTGAAAGGATTTCAGTGTGCGTCGCATTATTATACCCAATTTCTACAATTNTCTTNGACACGNTATCTTCATTGACNACAAAAACCGATGATTCTGAGTCNTCTGTNANAANGGCATTTTTGGGGACAAGCAATNTATTTTCGTGTGTGTCGTATATGATTTGGACTCTGGTGAACATTCCNGGTTTCAGTTGGCGAGTTCTGTCATCTACGACAACCGTTACCTTAACAGTNCCTGTGCTGGCATTCACAACCGGGCTGATCCGCAGAATTTCCCCTTGGAATTCAACGCCAGGGAGCGCATCTGCAGATAGATTCGCAGGATATCCGANTTGTAATTTACTCATTTCTTTTTCTGGAATATATAAAACAGCCAGTAAAGGATCAAAATCTGTGATATGGAAGGTCNGCTGGTTACTATTCACCATGTTTCCGACTTTGATATGGCGCAGAGAGATAATTCCGCTAATGGGNGCCTTNATTTCAGTGTAGTNGAGTCTCAGCTGAGCTAAATCGCAGGCGGCTTTTTGGGAGTGGTACTCTGACTTTGTCTTCTCGTATGCTTCCTGGCTGGTGATCTTATTTTTGAGCAGGTTCTCATTGCGCTCGAACTCTTTGGCTAATTGTTCCAGTCTCGCCTTGGCTTGATTGAGCTCGAGTAAGAACTGCTCATCGTCCAACTTTGCCAGCACTTGATCGGCTTTGACTAAATGGCCTTCCTCTACGAAGATCTCTTTCACCACACCACCAACTTTTGCGACGACCTCTGCTTCAGCTTCGGCTTCTAAACTCGCAGATCCCGTATAGGTGGCCGATATCGATCCCTGAATGACTTTTGCCGTTTCAACAGGCACGCCAGGGTCTTCTTCTTGTTCATTATTTGCCTGGGAATTAGATGAGTTGCCGCAGCTGTTAAATAGGATTATGACCGCAGCAATGATTAGGAATGAAATTAGTTTTTTCAATTTTACACTCATAGTTCTGCCCCTTATCTAATAAGAATCAGCATTCTTGCATCCTGCAGATATCTCCATTTATATATTGTACGAATAACCGTATTTAAATGTTTCAATATATCTTATAATTTTGATTCCGAGGTATTATGGGTCTGGTCTCTGTGAATTTAACGTTGTCAATTATATTTTCAGACTTTTTTTCTTTAATTCTCTGATGATTTTTTCATACTCAACGGAATTTTTGATGGATATCAGGTCTTCCTGATTTTCTATCGCTTCGATATCGTCAAAGCCGTTCTCGACAGCGCGCTCAAGCATTTTTAAGGCTTTTTTCTTCTGGTTATTCAAAGCATAAAAACGGGCAAGTTCAAAATGGATGTACGGAAGACGGGAAGGCTTATGTTCGCTGGCTTTGGCTGCGATTTCGTGAAACACAATGGCCATTTTATAATTCCCTTTTTCGTAATACTTCCATCCTTCTTCAACAGAATGGATGAATAATTGTGTGAGCAAGCGGGAAGCGAGGTAGTGTTCGTTGATATTCTTTTTGTTTTTGACTTTATTGAGCAGGGGGCTGATCCCAAGTTCTGAGTATATGTTGGCGAGATTCATTACCATTTCTGGATATTTCATGATTCGGGCAAACGTATTGATAAACCTTTTGCGATAGAGATCCTCTCGTTCATTTATTTCCTTTTCAGCGTTCATGAATTTCCTGTATTCTTCACTCTGCTTGAGATGGCTTATTCTATCTGAAATGTCTTTGACATCCTTCCATTCCTGAAAAGCAGAGGCAATCGCTTCATACTCAGAAACAGCGCGGTAAACTTGACCTTCCTCTTCCAGCCGCTGCGCCTTTTCCAGTTCCTTTGTGTATATTTTTTCGATCAAGCCGTTATCCAGAGGCCTTAACTTTCGTTTCATCGCCAAAACTTCCATCCATTCGACGGCCTCTGTACAGATTTCTTGAGGGGGCCAGTTATGCTCTCCCTCATAAACAAGGAACCTGTGTGGAACTTTCCAGTTGTCAAATTCATTATCGAGCCTCATCATCGGTTGATAATTGAAATCTCCGATACCAACGATTCCAAAATAAGCGGATGGTTGGACTTGTGCGGGCTTCAATTCCTGGGGGAGTCCCGCACCGATTCCGATAATGCCTGTAACGGGATGATTAACGAATTTTGAGAAAACAGCCGCGGCCCTGGAACCCCCGGAGAAGCCCGTGGCGTACACTCTTTTTTTGTCTATGGAGAATCGTTTATTGGTATCAGTCCAGACGGCCATTGACGCTTCCATCACGGGTGGCCAGGGACCGTTCCTTGAATTGTTTGAACCCGCAACGATGAAACCGAATTTTTGCGCCGCTTCTTTAAAGTGCTCAAGGGGAACCCTGCCTCTCGCCTCTGGGTCGAAGGCATACAGTATTGGCCACTTCCTTTCTGGCGTGTAGCCCGTAGGAAGAAAGAGGGCATAGCTTTGATCTGGCTTGTCTTGGCATATGACCTTGTCAATGATTTCACCTTTTTGGATGTCTTGGAGGGGATGAGTGAAAATGTTTGACTGGGCCAACAGTAAGAGGAAGGCCAGAGAGGAGATTCGGATTGTGTTTCTTCCCATATAAAAATCTTAGCACCTTGCATAGTGAGGGGTCAAACCAGCAGAAGAAATGCAAAAAAGTGGAAAAAATGGAAAACAGGGGACAGGTGGTTATACTCAGCAATTAAGTAACGCTTTTGTTTGTGATGCTGAGGATAAAAGTGTCATTGCGGGCGAAGCGCGGCAATCTCGTTGAGAGAAGTCATTTCATTACACGAATGAAAATATCCTTTTTATGAGATTGCCGCGCTTCGCTTGCAATGACATCCAAAAAGTGTTGCCAAATTACTGAGCGTGTTCAACAGGCCCTTTTCCGCCGTGAATGATGAATAGCATTTGAGAATCTTGAGGCCGGTTGGTACAATTAGAATGAAATACGATGGGGAATAAAGATTTTATAATCGAAGCATGTGTGAACTCTGTGGTGTCAGCCATTGAGGCCGAAAAAGGAGGAGCCCACAGGGCGGAACTTTGTGATAACCTGCTGGAGGGGGGAACGACTCCCAGTGCAGCCAGTATTCAACTGGCCAGTCAGTGCCTATCCGTCGATTTGAATGTGATCATCCGTCCTCGGGGCGGGGATTTTTGCTATTCCGATGTGGAATTTGAGATCATGAAGAGCGATATCTTAGCTGCCAAGGAATTGGGTGCGGATGGTGTGGTGACCGGCATTCTGGACGTGGATGGACGAGTCGACAAGAAGAGAACCCAGGTGCTGATTGATTTGGCCAAACCTCTGAGCGTCACTTTCCACAGGGCTTTTGATATGACTTCCGATCCCTTTCAGGCTCTCCACGACCTTATCGAATTAAAAGTCGATCGCATACTCACATCCGGCCAGAAGAATGCTGCCGTAGAAGGCATCGAACTTATCTCAGCGTTGGTCAAAGAGGCAGGAGACAAGTTGACTGTCATGCCCGGCTGCGGAATCACTCCTGAGAACATAGAAAGATTAGCAGAAGAGACCGGAGCCAAGGAATTCCATATTTTCGCCATGAAACGCGTCGAAAGCCCGATGAAATTCAGGAATCAAAAGACTTTCATGGGAGCGCCCTTAGAGGTTTCAGAATATGAAACTTCAGTCACTGACGCGGAAGTGATTCAGGGGATTGTCTCCAGGTTGATGAAAAAATAGAATCTTTTTAGGATTTCAGTTCTCTCTTTTTCTTCTCCAGGGTACGCATGACTTTTGTGAGTGAATCCAGATAAGGGGTGGGAATGCCGGTTTTTTCCCCGTAATCGATGATGGGCTGGAAGACGTATTCGATAGGATTTCCTGCTTCCAGGTCCATTGAAGTCGAAGGCTTGTGGTCGCCCGCATTGGATAAATAGGATACGCCCTTTTTAAAAAAATCATCTCCAAAGTCGTATCCCAGTTGCTCAGCCACCTGGATACATTCCTTAAGGATCCGCTCGCAGAGGAACCGAGTCTCTTCTCCCTCCATGGCTTCTTTCATCGTTGTGCCTGTGGTAGCGCAGACCGGCATGAGAGATGCGTTGAGAATCGTCTTCTTCCATTCGTATTTCTTTATATCTGGGGTGCATTGAGTCTCCAGACCGGCTTCGGTGATGAATTCGGCAATCTCTTTGGCAAGAAGTTCATTTTCAGGGGAAAAAGCGCCTATGTAATTGGGGGGATTGAAAAAGGACATTTTAAAGAATCCTGGTTTTTCGATCATTCCTGCATAGTTGATGACGAATCTGAGAATATCATCTTGACTGAGTTTTTCAGCAGCTCTGTCTTCGTTATCGATTCCATTCTGAATCAGAAGAATTTTTTGACCAGGCTTAAATATTGGACTGATTTCTTCCATGAGGGTGTCAAGGTAATTCAATTTGATTGCGATAAAGATAAGATCCACGTCAAGCTGGCCGAGATTGGCTGCTGAATATCCTGTTCCCTTGACCGGGACAGTGAAGTTATCCCCAACACCGGTGAGAGTGATTCCGTTCTTTTCTATGGCTGATATGAGATCTTTTTTTATATCAATAAGAAAAACATTTTCTTTATTTCTGGCGAGATAGGCCGCCATAATACTTCCAATGGGGCCGGCTCCGATGATTGCGATATTATGGTTTGCCATGGGTTCTCTCTTTCCACCCTTCGCTTTGCATTTTTGTGCGGCTATTATAGCAAATTTACGGATTGAAAATAAAGGAAGAAAGTATCCTCAAATCCTTGATAACAGGATATACAATAGATCAGACTGAGTGCATCGAAAACACGCAGCCTTTGCCCCAGCAAAATCAGCAGTTCTATATTGCGAAGGCTTTTGGGTGAAAAAAACCGTTTGAAGGCGGAGCGGGCACGGTTCCTCTCCGAAGGAGAGGAGAGCGGAGCCTGAAACCGAGCAGGCTTTGACTCGCCGGGGCAAAGGCTGCGTGTTTTTGAAACCAAAAGCCGGGGCACACGGTTTTCTCAACACTCAGTCTGATCTTTTATAAGACTTCGCCCTAGCTTTATCCATCGAGAAAATAAAGATGCTTTCTCTTAAAGAGATTTGCCTTGACTTAAGAATGAGCGAGAATTAGTTTAAAGGTACAGTCATACTCCCAGATTTCTTTCAATCGATTGATAAGGAGAGTCTATAATGGAGAGGGGGAACAAAATTTTAAAAAATGGATAGCGGAAGATGATGATAAAAGATGGCACAGGTGCGCCAGCTCGAGTTTTCGCCATTCTGCCTCACTTCAAGGATCCTTAACGCATAGTTTTTTGACAATAGCGGTTTGCTGTGCTATAAGCTTTTTTTAGTAGAAAGAATGAATGTTGTGTTTAGGTGCATCGCACACCTATAGAAGTTTCAGCCTGCGTTGCTTTTGCTGATAACAAGATAATCATCGGGAGGGTGTTTGACTGAAAAAATTGTTCTTGAATACGAGAAGAAGTGGATTAGAATAATGAATTTGTTTTCAATAAAAAAAGTTTTTCCTCTTGTTTTGATCTTCGCTTTCGCCTGGAGTGTTTCCTGTCAGTCGTCATCAGAAAAAATTTCGTCATCAGAAAAAATAGTCCTGATACACTCGAACGATACTCACGGGACTTTTAAGCCTTACGAATATAATATCAACGGAGAAGATAGATTAGTGGGGGGGATGGAGGCAGTCAGTCACTACCTAAACAAGATCAAAGCCGAAGAAAAAAATGTTCTCGTCATCGAAAAGGGAGACCTGTTGACAGGAACTCTTGCCTCAGAAGTGAAGTATAAAGGTGTGGTCGGCGGAACGATGATGGAGTTCTTGAACAGATTAGATTACGATATATGGAGTTTTGGGAATCATGATTTTGATAAGGGACTGAAGAATGCTCTAGCCCTTTCAGAGTTGGCCAATTTTCCTACAATCATGGCCAATATTGTTTATAAAAAAAGTGGCAAGCTCTTACCGGTTAAGCCTTATCATATTTTTAAAATAGGGGGATTAGGGATTGGAATCATTGCTGTTATGGAGGAAAATTTTTTAACAGAAGTGCAAAAGGACAGAGTCGAAGGTTTGGATGTGCTGCCAGTCGTTCCTACTCTCAACTCTTATATTCCCGAATTGGACAAACAAACCGATTTGATTGTCGTCGTATTTCACGGATGGTTTGAAAAAGGAGTGAGAATAGCCAGAAATGTTCCGGGAATCGACATAGTTTTAGCAGCTGCGGAAGATGGAAAATTTGAAGATGTCAAAGGAGTCTTGGTCCAGTCGATTAAGGGGCACCTGAAAACACTTGGGTATATCAAAGCGGAGGTAAAAGACGATAGAATAGTGAGTTATGAACAGCAATTGATCTGGCTGTGGGCAGATGTGGATTTGAATCCGTCCGCCCAGGTTTCGGCTTTAGTCAGAGAGGTCGAAGCATCTATCGGGAAAGAATACGAAAAAGTGATAGGAGAAGCCAAAGTCGACCTGAGCTTTAGGTATTATCCCAGAGAAAGCTCACAACCAGAAAGTTCTCTTGGAAACTGGATCACTGATGTCATGAGATGGAGGACCGGGGCTCAAATCGGAATGCATAACAGCGGTGCAATCAGAGCGGGTATAAAAGCTGGGCATGTCACCAAAGGGGATATTTTTAATGTGGCTCCTTTTCGCAATACTCTTGTCGTATTCAAGCTGACTGCTCAACAGATTAAAAACGTGCTTGAGAAAGATGTGGAGCGAGGATGGGACAGACTTCAGGTTTCGGGAATAAAGTATAAATATTATCCAAAAGATGTCCGGCCTTTCGGAGAGAGAGTTGTCTACATAGAAATCGGCGGAGAAGTCATAGAGAAAGACGGGAAGCTCCTTGAGCCAAAAAAAGTCTACACCGTTGTCAGCAATGATTATCTGGTTGGACACGCGAAGGACAAATACTTCGGTTTCCCCGTGAATGTCTCACGCAATACTGGTCAGCCTTTGGATAAAGCCATGATGGAATGGCTGATAAAACACAAGCTCCTCGATTACAAAATCGAAGGAAGAATCATCGAGATCAACTCATCCTATTAAAGCTTTTGTGATTCCATCCTTTTTTCTGCCTTCTTGATTTTTCCCGGTCAATGAAACTGGAAATGAGGATCTATCCCCAGAAGATGAGCGTGCATCGTCCTTTCTTTAGCTTAGCGTCCCTTAAGAATTTCTTTCTTACTTTTTACTTCCGTGAATTTCCCTCATAGGCAGATATATCCAGAAAGCCATGGCCCGAGAGGTTGAACAGTATCACTTTTTCCTTATTTTCTTCCTTGGCCTTCAATGCCTCATCGATGACCGCAGCGATTGCATGAGCAGACTCAGGAGCAGCGAGGATTCCTTCTGTTCTTAAAAAGAGCTTTGCCGCATCGAAAATGATATCTTGAGAGTAAGCCCTGGGTTCAATTATTCCTGTGTTCACAAGATGGCTGACGAGAGGAGCCATCCCGTGATATCTGAGTCCACCGGCATGGATTGGAGGAGGGATAAAGTCCATCCCCAGAGTGTACATGAATAAGAGAGGAGTCATCCCGACGCTATCGCCATGATCGTATCTGAGTTTTCCGTTAGTGAGTGTTGGGCAGGCTGTTGGTTCGACAGCAATAAAGCGGATGTTTTGGTTTTCTGTAAAATTTTTCTTCACAAAGGGAAAAGCCAATCCAGCAAAATTAGAGCCCCCTCCAACACATCCGATGACTATATCCGGCTCAGCTCCCAGTCCCTGGATTTGTTTGTCCGCCTCAAGCCCGATAACAGTTTGATGCATCAAAACGCTGTCCAGTACTGAGCCTAAGGAATATTTGGACGTGTCATTTTGCACAGCCATTTCCACTGCTTCTGAGATAGCTATCCCGAGGCTTCCCGGATGGTCGGGGTTTTGTGAATAGAATTTTTTTCCGGCCTCCGTTAGTTGGCTGGGGCTTTCTTCCACAGAGGCTCCGAAGAGCTCCATCATAGTTTTTCGTCCCGGTTTTTGCCTGTAGCTTATCCTGACCATGAAGACTTTAACATTCACACCAAAAGCTTGACCGGCGTGGGCGAGTGCTGAACCCCACTGGCCGGCTCCGGTTTCGGTGACCAGGGTTTGGATTCCTTCCTTGGCTGCCAGGTAAGCCTGGACGAGAGCTGTGTTGCTTTTATGGCTTCCTGTCGGTCCGACACCTTCATATTTGTAGAAAATGTGTGCGGGAGTCTGGAGGTTTTTTCTGAGAGCTGAAGCATAGACGAGCGGAGTCGGTCTGTAAACAGAGAAAGCATCCAGAATTTCCTCCGGGATGGGGATAGTGCTTTCTACACTTCCTTCCTGTTCGATCAAGCCCTGGGGAAAAATGGGGGCAAGCTCTTCTGGCTTGAGAGGCTCATGAGTTCCTGGGTTCAGGGGAGGTTTAGGAAGCTCTTTCAGGTCAGCCTTGATGTTGTAGAAACTCTTAGGTAAAAAATCTGAGTTTCGTGATGCGTATCTTTTCATTGGGATATCTCCTTATTGAATTAGTTAATTAGAGTTAGTGGATAGAAAATAGAAATATAGACAGATTACTGGGCGGAAGGGCCCGCCCACCAGAGAAGGAGGGAAAAAGGAGCCGTATGGCTTATTATTCTTTTCTCTGTCTCAAACATTGGAGGGATTATAATCATGAAGCAGTTGTGTTGTCAACGAAAATTTAAAAATAATTCAGAAGTGTAAATTCGAAAGATACACGATCAGATCTCTTTCTTTTTTTGCTTTTCCTGACATAGAATGGCAGAGCTGTATCTTTGGAATCACAACACCGTATAATAATCTATGCTGAGCTCAATTGTATGGAGTTATAATTATTTTTGAATAAATTTGAAAAGGAGGAAGTATAAAAAGATGGAACATGTTAAAAACTTAATACCGGAGGATAAAGTGTGCAAGAAAGTCATCCTGATTCTCGTTATTATCTTTCTCCTCTTTACTTTCCTTCTCTGTCAAGAGCCAGATGATCCCCCTCAAACGAACAGTCAGAAAAAATTGTACCTTTACTTCATGGGAGAGGAAGCCGGCTATGAAGAATACGAATGGATCGAGTATGAGGATAAATATGTCCTTCGAGCGAAAGGCGAGATGACCAAGCCCGTTTCACTCATTACTGAACTGATGATGATCGAAGTGGACAAAGAATTCAGGCCTCTGCGTTTTGTTTTTAAGGGAAATGTGCAAGGTGTGGTTCAAGAAATAGAGAGTACAGTGAGCCAGGGAATGGTGAAGAACACAGGTCGAGCCGGGGAGAAGACTTTTGAGACAACATCCAAGATTTCTTCCGATGCTCTCATCCTGCCGAACAGTTTTTTTTCTCCGTACTTGATTTTAGCGAAAAAAACAAAGGGATTAAAAGAAAAAATGACCTTTAAGGCCTTTGTCGTGCCCCAAATGGAATTGAATATTAACGTCGAGCCGGACAGCGAGAACGTTAATCTTTTCCACATCAACTTTGTCGGACTCAAGATGGAGTTGATGACGGATGAGGAAGGATATGTCAGTTTGCTTTCCGTCCCTTCGCAGATGATGGAAGCGCGGGCGGAAAAAATGGAAATAGAAGAGCCAGTCGAAGAGGAAGAAGGGATAAAACAAGAATGGTATGTTCAAGGAAGAAAATCAGGAAAAGGCTTTTACACTATCGTCCAGGAAGGAAAAGATATATTGGTTCAAGGGGAAACGCAGCAAACACTGGGTCAGACAAGCCTCCAAGTCCAATTCGAGGAAAGGTTATCACAGAACTGGGATTTAAAGGAAGCTGCCTTGAAAGGGAAAGTGAACAACGAGGAAGTCGAACTGAAGGCAAAAGTGGCGGGCAAGATTATCGATGTTTACCTCAAGGAGGGAGATAAGATATCAGAAACACAGTTTCCTTTCAGGCCTGATATTGTTTTTGCCACTGAAAATCCTTTCGTGGATAATCTCCTTTTGATCAAGAAAGGATACAATCAGCCCAGAAGCAAGTTCTATACTCTTGCGGTGCCCTGGGGAGCGTATTACTTTGAGGGAGCTCTTTTAATGCCTGCGCTACTGTCTAAGGATGGAGAAGAAATTCTCGATTGGGAGGGAAAAAAATTAAAAACCGAGAGATACTTTGTCAATTTTGCGGGCACGAGTGGTGGGTATATCTGGGCGGATAAAGACAAGGTCATGAAAATTTCCTTTCCGTTTAATGCGACGGATATCTATCACCAGGATTTTGTCGACCTGAAAACTAAAAGGATTGTTTCGCCGGCTATCACTTCAGACAAGTACATCTCCAAAGATGTGACGTATTCTTCGGGAGATATAAAAATGGCGGGGACTCTGACGATACCTGATGATGGCAAGGACAAGCATCCCGCTGCAATCCTGATTTCTGGCTCGGGTCCTCAGGATAGGAATGAAGATACGGTCGGACCTGGCGGACTCAAACTGGGAATTTTCAAGCAGATCGCGCATGTTTTGAGCGAAAACGGAGTCGCGGTTCTGAGGTATGACGACCGGGGAACCGGAGAAAGCCAGGGAAACTTTGCCGAAGCCACTCAAGAAGACCTTGTCCGGGATGCCGAAGCGGCGGTCTCCTATTTACGGACGCGGGAGGATATCCGGTCTGACAGGATTGCTCTTGTCGGTCATTCCGAAGGAGCGATCATCGCTCCCCGGATAGCCGCGCAAGACCCGACGATAAGAGCCATAGTTCTTCTGGCTGGCACAGCCAAGACCGGGGATGAAGTCCTCAGAGAGCAGTTTAATTTTGTCCTGGACTCCATGGAGTTCCCTGAAGAAAAGAGGGAGAAAGCTCTGGCCCGGTATGAAAATATGCTGAAAATCATCAAGGAGGAACCCGTGGACAAGGAGGCTGAAGAGAAGCTCAAGCCTCAAATCGAACCGCAGTTGAAATGGCTTCAGTCTTTTGTCAACCATGACCCTCTTTCTGTTCTCGATAAGATAGAGGCAGATGTTTTAATCATCAACGGAGGCAAGGATAAACAGGTTCTTCCTGAACATGCCAAAATGCTCCACAAGAGACTGAAGAAGCTCAAAAAGACGACCACCCTCAAAATATTTCCGGATTTGAGTCACTTGCTTATCCCTGCAGAGACAGGCGCTTACGCCGAATACGCCAGGATTTCCATGGAAGAGCAGAGAGTCAGCCAGAAATTACTGGATTTTCTCTCTGGATGGCTTTATGGTGTTTTAACTCCGGAAACATCCCCAAAACTGTGATAACAAAATGTGCTATAGATCAGGCTGAGTGCATCGAAAACACGCAGTCTTTGCCCCAGCGAGTCAAAGTCTGCTCGGTTTCAGGATTCGCTCTCCTCTCCTACGGAGAGGAACCGTGCCCGCTCCGCCTTCAAACGGTTTTCTCAACACTCAGCCTGATCTTTCCTGAGACTTCACCCTAGTTTTGTCCATCACGGAAATAAGGATGATTACTTTGACTCCAGAAATGTAGAGAAGTATTCATAGATATAGTAAAATTACATATTCGGGTTTTAAAAACGCGGAGTGATGTAACAAATTCAACTGATTTGAGTATTATTTAGATTATGGGGACTGATAGGCAGTTGAATGGGTATTTGTTGAGAGAAAACAATAAATTAAAAGTTTTGCACAGGTAAAATAGAGGAGAACACAGATGAAAAAACTATTTTCAGTATTTCTGGCATTCCTGCTGGTTTTCTTCCTGACCAACCAGGTCAATGCGGATCAGACAAAAATTAAAACCGTCGATGGAGTCCAAGTCATAGAAAACTCAAAAAAACCTGCTCCTCCTGAAGGCAAGATGAGCAAGGTGACTTTTAAGGAGGAATTCTCTATAGGAGAAGGCGAATTTGATGAGGATATGTTTGCGGAGTTGACATCCATGGATGTGGATAGCGATGGGAACATATATATTCTGGACCGCAAGGAAAAGAAGGTAAAGATTTTTGACAGCGCAGGGAAATTCGTGAAGAAATTCGGAGAAGAAGGCCAGGGTCCAGGAGAAATGTACGTTCCCGTGTCCATTCAATTAACTCATAACGATGAAGTGGTTATCGGGGATGCTGGCAACCAGAGATTGGCGTTTTTTTCTCTTGAAGGAGAGTTCCTGAGAGAGATGTCTACAGCCGCAAAAGCGACAGCTCTGGCACTTCCTATGATCGATTCTCAGGGAAATATCATTGGACAAGAGCTTGTGCCTGTGCCGGACGAGAGCAAACTCTTCCGGGAGGTCAGAAAGTATGACAGCGAATTGAATACGCTCTTCACTATCGCTTCTATCGACAACACAAACCTTATCCAAGGGAAGATTAATCCGTTTCAAGTCGTCATTTCTTATCAACTGGGAAAAGAGAATTCTATTTACATCAGCAACCCGGATGAGTATGAGATCAAGGTCTTCAACTCAGAGGGAAAACCAGTGAAAAGGATCTTGAAAGACTATGAATCTGTTGGAGTGACTGAAAAAGAAAAAGAAGAATTTTTTGAAAGGGTGGGGGAGGTACCCGCTCAGGTAAAAGATAGGATAGAGTTTCCAAAAGTATATCCTCCTTACCAGAATTTTACTCTGGATGAGGAATGGAGATTATTCGTCAGGACCTTTGAGAAAGGAAAAGAAGAAGGAGAGTTTTTCTTGGATGTGTTCGATATTGAGGGAAGATACATAGCCAAGATCCCTTTAAAGGCAGAACCAAGAGTCTGGAAAGCCAAGAAGCTGTATGCGGTTGAGGAAGACGAAGATGGATTTCAAATCCTAAAGGTTTACAGCGTCCAATGGGAATGACTACTGTATTTTAAAAGATTCTCATCCATTTTGTGTGGGTAAATGATTAGATAGTATTCAGGGATGTCCTTGCTCCAGTCAGATTTTTCACGCCATTCCCTCATAAACCTTTTCTGTGTATAAGCGGAGGGCAGTGGATGAAAAAACCGTTTGCTCCGGCTTTTGGATTCAAAAACACGCATCTTTTTCCCCAGCGATGAAAAAGATGCTCGGTTTCAGGCTCCGCTCTCCTCTCCTGCGGAGAGGAACCGTGCCCGCTCCGCCTTCAAACGGTTTTTTCCACCCAA
>JGI24422J19971_10000450_pt1 | contig 22930 bp, 26 predicted proteins | sample DeeMarSWOR152_54_FD_19971 | JGI IMG/M metagenome (IMG submission 19971) | reverse complement strand
AAAGGAAGATTAATCAAAACTTCTACAATTCGATCATGCTCAACCCTCTTCTCAGCTTGCCGTACGTGATCTTCAGTAACACAGGGGGCTCCCTCCCGTTCTGCTAATTCGCCTGCAACGCGAAGTAGATCTAAGGCACGTCTAGCATCACCATGTTCCGCGGCAGCTAGGGCAGCGCATAAACCAACGGCACCATCAAGAAGCACTCCCTCGAAAAAGGCTAGTTGAGCACGCTCCAAGAGGATATCCTGAAGCTCAGCCGCGTCATAGGGTCTAAAAACTATTTCCTCCTCGCTTAGGGAACTTAAAACTCTAGGGTCCAGAAACTCCTTGAATCGAAGGTCATTTGATATTCCCACTATAGAGGTTCTGCCGTGACGAAGAGTTTCATTTACTCTGGTCAACTCGTAAAGCAAGACATCGCCTCGAACCTTTATTAGCGCATCGATTTCATCAAGAACAGCGATGAAAATATTTTTCCGTAAGTCTAATCCTTCCTTAAATCTGTCAAAAACTTCTCCCACAGCCAAGCCAGTGAAAGGAACCTTCACGCCCAAGGCATCACATAAGCTTGAGAGGACCCTGTATTCTGTGCCAGCCAAGCGACAGTTTACATAACAAACCTCAATGGGCGCCTTTAACTCCCTTGCCTTAAAAGAAAGCTTATTCAACACATATTTCGTAGCCGCCGTTTTTCCAGTACCAGTTTTACCGTAAATAAAGACATTGGAACATCGAGAACTTCTCAAAACAGGAGCAACTATTTCACCTAGACAATGAAGCTGTTCTCCACGATGCGGAAGCTTGTCGGGAACATAATCGTGTCGCAGCACTTCTCTGTCCTTAAAAATATTAGTTGTCTTTAGAAATCGTTCAAAAACATCGTCGAGTACGTCAAGTTCGTCCATATAAAGATCACACCTACGGGTAAGTGCAGAGGCAATGCCTTCATTTCAACTCCAGTAGATAAAAACTCCCGTACAAAAAACTAGACACACCACACACAATAACCTAAAGAGAAACGAAGCTTTCTCAGCAAAAACAATTTGAAGCTATTTTGTTGATGTAAGAGCTGACTCCCACGCCCTCGCACCCCTATATTTCTTTTGGAGATAAGTTTCGAAAGAATGTTATATTCTAATTCTTCTGTAAGAAAAAGTCTCCGCTAGGTAACTAATTTCTTTATATTTAATAACTATTGTAAAAGACTTTTGAGTGTACCCTAAAAATTTTTGCTGAAAGATTATTCTCAGGTGCTGGGCCACGAGTTAATGACTCCAATGGAAATCAAGGGGTATGAGTATTAACCTTGACAGAGAACGGGTATGGCGAAAAGGAGACAACGATCCTTAACATCATGCTGGCCGCTATTAAATTCAAAGGTAAAATTCTCCCTCTAATGATTAACTACCAAACATTTAACTTCTTGTAGAAACTTGTGAAGTTAACTTCTAGATATCCCTTTTTACTTCCTTTACTCGAAAAATTAACTCTATTCTGTATTTTTACGAGTAGAAATACGTCCCCTAGGCTTCTACTGGAAAACAGAGTTCATTAACTCCCCATTCTTCATTTTAAAAAAGTGAGCTTGAGTGAAGTTTGTGAACCTAATAAAATGCAAATTTTTGTTCATTTCTGTTTTGCGGCAATTTCTCGGTTATTTTATTTGCATCTTCTTTACCGCAATTTCTATAACTTGCGAAGCGTTAACTTGTAAAGACTTTTGACAGCATGGGTGCGTGGAATGCCCGCTAGAAAAATGCGCGTGGAAATATTCAACGGCAGTGGAGATCGCTACACCATAACCTTTGAAGGTCAAGTGACGAGGGAAAAAGCTCTTCGCCTACTAGACCTTGTTGAACTCTTAGGTGGCATGCCTACTGTAAATCCTGGATGGAATCGTCCTACATCCGAGTTATCTAAGATTGACAAAATTCGCTTAGTCATTGAGAAAAGCTTCCCAATCGGATGGTTTTCTTCTAGGAATATTCAATCTGCATATGAAGAAGAGTTTAAGGAACCCATCAGTTTGAGTACAGTTTCCACCTATCTGTCTCGAATGGCTGATCGTGGGATTCTCACTAAAAACAATGTTTCCAACCGCCGACGTTATAGGATTCTGACTGAAGTATCAAAGGTATCGAGTTTTATGAAAGGTAATAAATAGCGGTCAGTTTTAATGATAAATGGCGTTTCAGTTCCGAATTATATACAATCTTTGCATGATTCTTGAGGGAGAGATCAAATGAGCAAAATAAGTGATGATTTAGCAGAGATGAAGAAAAAACTTATTGAATACGTCGACAAGGGGCGCGTAATAGGTTTTCATGAGACTAAGAAGGAGCCGGTTATAGCAGTTACGCCTGATAAGTCTAAAATAAAGCCTTTGCGAAAAATGAAAAGGTGCGACGTACATTTCATGGCTGTAGACTGTTCAACGAGGACTTTGAAGAGAGCTAATAATTGGGGAATTTACCTATTTCGTACCGCCTACGCTCTGGTGAGGAGGCGCGACGTACATTGGGATTACGAAGAGAGAATTCACACCGTGGTGGGAGATGCCTATGTACGTCGCAAGATTTCGCAAGGTATTAGGCTTAATCTGGAAAGCGAGATAGCTTTAAGGTTGGTTCGTGACGCTGGTGAAAGTGAGTATCTACTCCTAGATGGCGCTAGTTACTTTGGTGGAGAGAGAAAGTTCTGGGTAGAACTATACGAAAAATGTAGAGAAGAGGGGGTAAAACTTTTAACAATAAGCAAACAGTCTCCAATGCTTCATGATGAGAAAGGACGAGACTTGATGGCTGCGACGTACATGCTTTCTCCCTCTTATTCTACATGGATCTACTACCCAGTCAAACCAGCAAACATACATGAACATCAGTATGGCGACGTATCTATGGTCAAACTTAGTGGAGAAAGTCCGCGCATTTTCCGATGTGATATAATGAAGTATTTGAGCAACTGTGAAATCACTGAATTGCTTTCTCCACTTACATTCATATCAGAAGATCCTAGATGCCTTGGCTATCCAGTGACTCTTTGGCTTGCTCACGATTTCTCTGCTCCATCTGACTCAAAACTCCTTCACTATCATGACCAAGTTGAGGAAACGCTAGCTAGCGCCGGGTTGTTAAATGTACTTCGCGTTGAAGAACTATCATGCAATTTTCCAGACGAACTTCATGGTGTAAAACACCCGTTTCAATGGGAGCGGATTGAGCATGTCTGAGCCTGTAGGGTTTATTCGTGAGGTAAAAGGGGATAAAGTTTCTTTCTTCCTTAATCGAGGAATCAACCTTTCGTTTGGCCAGATGGTTAGGATAGACTCCGGCAACAGGAGCTTCTATGCACGTGTCGTTGATGCTGGGAGTTCCTCTACATTAAAAACGGATGAACAACTTCGGGAAGCGGAAGGGAAGGAATCCTTTGGTCCTTACTCCAGCTACAGGCATGTTGACGCTATTCTTTTTCTTGAGAAGGATACTGGAAGGATTCGTTCTCCAACCTTTAACCCTGATTATATGGATAAGGTATATACAACCAGTCAGGAAGACTATTCGGTTTTAAGGCTTGCAGGAGAGTTAGAGATAGGGCGTTTACGTTCTGGAGAGCAAGTTCTTGGTTCTGTGGGCATAAGTGTCGAAGCCATACCTTTGATGATGGGCATGTTTGGAATGACAGGCTCTGGGAAAACGAATTGTGAATTAATGCTTAACGCTCGCATCATAGATTCTAGCCCAAAGACAGTCGGTCTCATTTTCGATTTTGCAGGTCAACTTCTTGAAGGAAAAGGGATAAGACCTCAACAAGGTCTGCGAAATAATCCTCTTTTCCATACCAAAGTTCGCTACTATTCAGTTAGAGAAAAGAAGATGCTCATTGGCTTGTATACAATTCAACCCCAAAAACTTTACACATTTTTCCCCGACATAACTCATCATCAGGTTAGGCTAGCTCATAAACTTTACAAGAGATTGGGAAGCACCTGGATAGAACAGTCGCAAGAAGCCTATGGTAGAGACGGGTATAAAGGAGTGGCTGCGTTCACTGATTACAAAAGCAAAGCTGTGATAGACGCCCTTATGCTCAAGCTTTCAAGTTTGTCTCCAGACCTCTTCCCGCCTTCTGACTACAGTTTTGTCGATGATGTAGTTCAAAACGTAAGCAAAGGCGTTACCTGCCTCATTGACATTTCCGGGATCAGTTTTGAGGAACAACATCACGTGACCTGCCTTACTGCTTCCACTGTGGCTTTCCACTACAAGCGTATGTGGGAAAGGAATTTTGAAGAGTGGAAAAAGCTTCCAACCCTCCTGATAACCCTTGAAGAAGCCCATGAATTCCTTGACCCCAACCTACCTAAAACCATATTCTCTGACATCGCCCTCACATACCGAAAATATCGTGTCGGACTGAACGCTGTGACTCCGCGACCTTCAAGAATAAACCTTAACGTCTTCGCTGAGCTTTGGACCAAGGTTATTATGAAGACGGAACTGCGCCGCGACAGGGATTACCTTACCCAAAACACACCTTATCTTGAGTACAGCGATACCGAGATAAAAATGCTTGATGTTGGAGAAGCATTGCTTATCTCAGAACCGCAAATCCGATTCGCTGTCCCGATAAAGGTCATTCACTACCCCAACTACCTAGACGAGAGGGGAAGGGTCGAATATGATTTGCCGCCGTCAAAACCGCTTTCCGAGATGGACAAAAAACTGAAAATGATTCAGCAGGCTGGAGAGTCTCTTACTGCGAAAGGTGAAGGCTAAGCCTTAGCTTCCCTCTTCTTCAGGATTTTCTGCATTTCTTCTTTTAGGCGGTAAGTATAGGGCATTTTATGGGTGTATCTCTCCAAATAACCGTCTTCATAAAGCTTTTTCATTAGACGAGCACTGTGTTCCCTCGTAAGTTTTATCTTTTCTCTGATTTCAGGCGCCGTTTTTTCACCCTCTTTAGCGATGATCTCAAGCACGGTCAATTCGGTTTCTGTTAACGGAGCCAAGGCCTTTTCCTTTTTGATGGGAATAGCCGCCTCTATTTTCGCTTCAGGCACTTGGACTTTATATTTTATTTTTTCAACCTCCACAATTCTTTCTATAATTTTATCCTGCGCCGCTTTTATTCCATCAACTTTCTTGTTCATATCCTCAATCTGCGTAGACAATTTCTGTTTAATTGTTGGAACATCTTCAATTCTGTTGACAAGATTCGCTAATCGCTCATCACATTCTTCTACCTTCTTCACAACTTTTTCGTTCTCAGAAGAAATCATCTCTATTTTATGGGTGACAGCACGGAGTCCATCCTCTTGTCTTTGAAATTGTCTGTTGAAGCTCATAGTGATGTCACCCACGGTGCTCTTCGCCTCTTCATATTCCTCATGAACTCTTCTTATTCGCTTATAATAGAGGGCAGATGCACCCATTGTGACAAGCAATAGGACTGTTACAACTATTAGAAGAAGATAGGGGTACACTAGGATTCCTCCTCCAACAGCGTAGAACAAATGAGGAGAGGCAAGTTGTAAGGCATGAAATACGGCGTTGACGTGGTTGTGATTTGAGTGTGATCTTCTGTGATCTGCATAATGTGATCACACGTCACATTATCATATAGATAAACTTAAGTTTTATGTTAGAATGCGAAAAATGGCGATGTTCAAAATCGTGACATCACACGTCACAACATTGCGCCGTAAAAACTCGCGAGGACAAAGGAGCACAAAGGCACAATTTCTCTTCAACATCGCTCTAATTCTTGCTCCATTTACCGGACTGAATCAACGCGAAAGATGCTTTATTATTAAAAAGAAATCAAATTTGAGCCTAAATTACCATGGTCGGTGTTTACCCTTTGTGAAGTCTTCCTCTTCTGATACTGTAGGATTAGTGCTTTGTGTTCCCACTATTACATCATTGTGATTTGTGATATCACAACTTTTCTGACATGCTTCTTGGTTTAGATAATTGTTCTAGACTCGTTTTCAGTTCTTGATGAAGCATGTTTATGATTCTTAAATGTTCATCCGTTGCTTTTTTTCCTAGATCTCTGTGCGCTTTCATGTAGCTTCGCAGTTTGTTTGAAACTTCCAGATAAGGGTCTAAACGCGTGTCCTCAAGAACTCCCAAATATCCGAGAAGAAAAATCGTGTAGATGGATTGAATGACGTTCCATCTCGCCTGTCTCAAAGTTCTGTTGAAAGCGCCACGACTTACGGCTGAAAGCCTTATTCTGGCTTTATCGTCGTATTTTAATGTTTTTACGGACATATTTTCAGCTAAAATGTCTATTAGAAGAGTTTCTAGCTGTGTATTAGTTAAATTGCTGTTTTTTGCCAGTATTTTTGCGATTGGGTCATTCAATGAGTGTTTTAACCATTTTTGAGCCCCCTCCTTCAAGCGCAATATTTTCCCCTCAGAGTAGTGTTCAAGGGATACAATTTTGTATACAAGCATACAAAAGATTTGCGGTTTCTTCCTTAACGGGCCGCATGCACTTGTTTAACGTAATACTTATCAAAATATACAAATGTTGAAAATTTTTTATATATATAAAAATATATTAGGTAACAAAATTATTCTTTTTTAAATTATGAATAACGGTCGTGAAGCGTCGTGTCGTTTGGTGTTCGTTACTCTTTCTTCCTCACGCAATCTGTTTAGCGCTATTCGCCATCTGGGGGTTGGGAATTACGAAACAATATGACTTGGCGGTTTCCTGTTGTAGAAACGAAAAGCGATCTTTATTGTGTACCTCGAAATAGTGTAGCGATGCTCCAAGTGTGATGTCATATTTCAGGAGAACGCCTTTAGAGTAATGTGGTCCTGTGATTTTCCTGATCACGAGAAGATCACGTGTGATTATCACAAGAACCAAAACTGTGATATGCTTTGGATAGAGAGCTCCCCTTTTTCAAGAAGCTCTTTCAGTTCTCTCTCCACATCCTCGTTCTTTCTAGCTGTTTCGAGCAATTGATGTACCGCGTATCCATCTTTTTTTAGATCAGCCGTTAGCTTTTCCATTTAAAGCTCTTGGGCGCGAATATTCGGGTGGGTTTTCACGGTTATGTATGCCCGCAAGATGTTTGCTATTGTGGCTTCTTGAAAAATTAGAATTGCCCCGTTTTTCAGTTTCATAGAGATTCGCAGATGCTTATGACCTTCCGGTACTCCTACCAATATTTTGTTTACGTCCTCGTTGCGAATTATGCAGTTTTTGTTCATGAACCTGCCTCACAGTTTTTCTGCTTGTTCCCGTAGGGAGTCGAATAGTTCGGGTCTTAAGTCGCGGAGTGTGGGCACAAAGGCTTCTGCGCGTTTCAAATCTGCGTAGTCAATGTTTCCTATGACTAGATCTTCCTCATCGTACTTGGCTTTTGCAAGGATACTTCCGTCAGGGGCTATTATTCTGCTTCCTCCCCAAAATTGTAATCCGTTTTCAACTCCAACGAGGTTCACGTAGGCTAGAAAAACGGTGTTTTCAAGAGCTCTCGTAGCGGTAAACGCCTCAAAGAATCTGCTCCTCACAGCTGGCGAGGCTGATATGCAGATTATGAGTTGTGAGCCTTTCAGTCTTAACAAGCGGGGTATTTCTGGGAAAAATATATCGTAACAAATAGCCAGCCCCAATTTTCCGATTTTTGTTTCGAAAACTGGCGCTTCGTATCCTAGTCGAAAATATCGTTTTTCTTCAAAAACGCTGTGGGTTGGTAGGTGCATCTTTCGGTACTTGCCGATCAACCCGTTAGGACCCAGCAAAACCGCTGTGTTGTAGAGGACATTGTGTGCCTTCTCGCTTTGTTCTGGCATTCCAAAAACTATGTATGTGTTCTCTTTCTTTGCTATCTCTTCCAAGGAATGAATGGAAGGGCCTGGAATGGGCTCCGCCAACTCATATGCGAGGTCTCGATTTAAGTACCCGGTTAATGAGAGTTCTGGGAAAATAATGAGGTTTGCACCTTTTTCCTTTGCCTGCTTAATATTTTTCTTCATAGTGTTAATGTTGTGTTTCTTATCTCCAACTTTGCAACTTATTTGTGCGAGAGCTACGTTAAATTTTTCTAGCATGCAATCTAACTCCTAGTTTTAATTTGTAGAAGTTTAGAAAAAGTTTAGTATGGTTTATGGGGAAGTCTAAAGTCTTTTCCAACGGTTCTATATCCAAGTTTTGTTGTTAAAGGTAGTCGCCGCTTGTGTTCTGTGGCTAGCCATCTTCTCTTTACGTCCTCAACGAGTTTTATAGGTAGGTTTAGTTCTTTGGCGATTTCTTTGGGCTCCATAAAATGTTCTAAGCCGAACAGAATTAGATCTAGGATCTCATACTTAATTCCTAACTCTTTTTCTGCTAGTTGGTTTGGCCAAAGTCCAGGAGAAGGAGGCTTCGCCACGATTTCAGCGGGGACCCCTATATGTAAAGCCAACTGCCTAACTTGAGTCTTGTAAAGATCCATGATGGGTGAGATGTCTGCGGCTCCGTCTCCCCACTTTGTAAAATATCCCATCATGATTTCAGACTTATCTGAAGTGCCGCACACCAGTCTGTTAAGTTTGTTGGCATAATAGTAAAGGTAAACCATTCTAATCCTCGCCTTTACGTTGCCCTTGCTAACTTTGTCTGCGACATCATAAATTGGAAGAGATTGAAAGAATACTTTCAATGTGGAGGAAATGTCAACTATTTGCAGATCGAAACCGAATTTTTTTGCAAGAAGCTTTGAATGTTGAATATCGGTGGCGTTATACGTTTCCTCCTCAGGCATTGCGATACCTAACACCTTATGACCTCCCAAAGAAAGGGAGGCTAGAGCCGCCGTTATGCAACTGTCAAGCCCACCTGATACTCCTAAAACCACCCCATTCGCTCCGCATTTTTCCACATAATCCTTGATAAACCGCTTGATTCTAGCTTCAACTGATGGCATGTCTAATCTTAAAGCGCCACTTGTCAATTTCAATAAGTCCACCTTGCATCTCTACTATTAAGTATCCTTTTTAATAACTCGTATTTTTCTTTCATTTTTTGGTTCCGTTAAATACTGCGTTTAGGACAAATATTTAAGCCATTACAATCTAATTGGACACGTATGTCGAAATAGCGGACCTTAACTGTTATGCTCGTAACAGAGGACTTAACATGGGTAGAAGGCGAAGAAAAGTAGTTCGCATCCCTAAAAAACGGTTGCCCAAGGTTTACCTATGCCCCAAATGTGGAAAAGAAGCAATTAGGGTCGAAATATTGCCAGGTCGGGAACGCGCTAAGGTGCTATGTGGAAGTTGCGGCTTAACGGATGAACTGTCAATTAGAAAGGCCCTTCGAGAAATCGACATATACTGTCAATTCACCGACAATTTTTATTCAAGAACAACTAGTGCCTAGTGGGATCATGCATGGTTGGTCAAGTGGAAAAATATCTGCTAAAGAAAATTGAGAAAGAAGGTAATGTTCATATTACTCTTGTTGATCCCGAAAAGGTGACTCCCTCCTCCGCATCCCGCATAGTTCATGAGGCTGAATCTTGCCAAACAGCAGCTATCATGGTCGGTGGATCAACCATTGTTTCAACTTCCCATTTAGATAGAGTTGTAAAAGCGATAAAAAAAACGGTGAACATTCCTGTAGTTCTTTTTCCCAACAACGTAACTGGCATTAGCAAATACGCTGATGCCATATGGTTTATGTCCCTCCTCAACTCTTCAGATCCCTACTTCCTCATAGGCGCCCAAGTTCTGGGTGCGCCTATTATCAAAAAATTCGGTTTGGAACCGATTCCTCTTGGTTATATAATTGTTGGAGAGGGCGGCGGTGCAGTAAGTGTTGTAGGAAGGGCTGTTCCAATTCCATACGACAAACCTGAACTTGTTGCTGCCCATGCCTTAGCGGCAGAATATTTTGGTATGCACTTTGTTTACCTAGAGGCAGGATCCGGTGCTAAACAACCAGTGCCCAGCGAAATGATAAAAATTGTGAAGAGCGTTATTAGGCTTCCATTGATTGTAGGTGGTGGCATAAAAACCGGTGAACAAGTGAAAGAAGTAGTGGAGGCTGGAGCAGACATCATTGTGACTGGCACTGTTGTCGAAGAATATAAGGTGAAAGACAAAATCAGGGAATTAGTGAAAAATATGAAACCTCCATGAGAATTGGCGTGGAGGAGCCTCTGCAAATGAACTGTTAACTTTTATTTTGAACCCACAAAAAGTTGTGTTCCGTTTTTTATCTATTTTGTGTTAGAAAGACTCAATATCTGCTTCACGGAATCCTAGTGAAGGAGAACGCTTTTGGGCATCGAGATGAGCAAGGAGTATCAGCAATACACGGCTGTTTTAGAAAAAAGCCTCGAGAGCGTATACGCCGTTGCAAGAAAGGCGAGAGAAAAGGGATTAGACCCTGCCGTCAGCCCTGAGCCTGAAATAGCGAAGGATCTAGCCGAACTCGTCGAGGGACTTGTTGGTCCCGCTGGAGTTGCTGAAAGTATACGAGATTTAAGTAAAAAGTTACCTCGAGAAGAGCTTGCTTTCAAAATCGCTGAGCAAATTGTTTATGGAAAATTTGGGCACATGGATGCACGTGAAGCAGCCGAGCAGGCAATAAGAACAGCCCTCGCCATATTAACTGAAGGAATTACTGCAGCACCGCTGCAGGGTGTGGCGCGAGTAGCCATCAAATCTAACCCTGATCGAACAAAATATCTCGCGATTTATTATGCTGGTCCAATACGTTCTGCCGGTGGCACCGAGCAGGCTTTAACCTTAGTGATAGGAGATTTTGTTCGCCGCTTGCTTGGGTTGGACCGTTACAAACCAACCGAGGAGGAGGTTAGGCGTTTCATAGAAGAAGTGCGATTATTTGAGCGAGCGGTAGCTCGGTTTCAGTATCATGTTTCAGACGAGGAATTAAGGAGAGCTGTTCAGTTTATTCCAGTGGAAGTCACTGGCACAGAATCCGATCCAGTTGAGGTTTCATCCTTCCGCAATCTACCTCGAATTGAAACAAACCGAGTTCGCGGCGGAGCACTTCGAGTTGTGAATGATGGGGTTGTGGGACGCTCTGCAAAAGTGTGGACGATCGTTGAGAAACTTGGAATCGAGGGATGGGATTGGTTGAGAAGAATAAGGGAAATCGAGGAAAAAAAGACGGCTGGTTTCATGGAAGACGTCATAGCAGGTCGTCCAATCTTTTCATTTCCATCTAGACCCGGAGGCTTCAGGCTTCGCTACGGAAGAGCAAGGAACACAGGCCTTGCAGCAGTGGGCATCCATCCCGCAACCATGGTGGTTCTCCAAAACTTTCTCGCTGCAGGAACGCAACTGCGCATAGAAGGGCCTGGAAAAGCCGGAGTTGTTGTTCCCGTAGATACGATAGAACCCCCGATTGTGCGATTAAAAAACGGATCTGTCGTCCGCGTCGAGCTTCAAAATTTTGAACAAATCCGAAACATGATTGACAAAATTCTATTTCTTGGAGACATTTTAATCGGATTTGGCGACTTTTTATACAATAATAAACCTCTCCTTCCGTCTGGTTTCACCGAAGAATGGTGGCGTGAAGAGGTTCGTGCGGTCATCAAACAAAATTTTGATGGTAGTTTAGAAAAGGCTGCTGCAGCCGTCAAGATTTCCACCCTCCGTCTTGAAGACTTGTTAAGCAACCCGTTTAGGAACAAGCCAAGCGCCAAGGAGGCAATAGCACTATCTTCAACGTTCAATGTTTCTCTTCATCCCTTCTTTACTTTTTTTTGGTCCAAAATTTCCTCTGAAGATTTCAAAACGTTAAGGAAATGGCTCTTTAATTCCGAAATTAAAGTCGAGAACGACGTTGTCCAAGAAATAACTGGCGTGAATAACGAAACGATAAAAGGTCTGCTTGAAAGAATTTGTGTTCCACATGAAGTAGTTGAAAACAAAATTAAGATAAAAAAAGATGAGGCATATATCTTCGCTTTTTGTCTTGGGCTGCACGCTCCCAAAACAAGGATAGTTCATTCAAAAACCGTTTTTGAAATCATGCAGGACCTCACAGGTATCGCTATCAGAAAAAAAGCTCCTACACTTCTTGGCGCCAGAATGGGTCGCCCAGAAAAAGCCAAGAGGCGAGAGATGCGACCACTCGTCCACGCATTATTTCCTGTCGGGCTGGCTGGCGGTTCTCGACGAAACCTTACAGAGGCATTGAAAAAAGTTGCGATAGAAGTTGAACTCGTTAGGCGTCGTTGTTTGGAGTGTAACGAGTTAACCTTCAAAACAAAATGTTCTCGGTGTGGCTCAGAAACCGTTGTGGAGATTTTTTGTCCCCAATGCGGGAGGCGTCTAAAAGAAGGTTTCTGTCCCGTTTGCAAGGTTCCAACAAGAAGCTACGAGAAACAATTAGTTAATCTTAAAGAGTTGATGGACGAGGCTTGCAAAAAGCTGGGTCTTCCCATTCCTGAACTCGTGAAGGGTGTAAAGGGTTTAATGAATCAAACAAAGATGGCGGAAATCCTTGAAAAGGGGATTTTGCGAGCGAAATATGATCTATCTGTTTTTAAGGATGGAACAATGCGGTTCGACGTTACAAACGCTCCATTGACGCATCTTAAAGCAGTGGAGATAGGTATGTCTGTTGAAAGGCTTCGACAATTTGGTTACTACTATGACTGCGATGGAGACAGTTTGACCGATCCTAGTCAGATATGTGAGCTTAAGGTGCAAGATGTGATCATTCCGTTGAAGAGCGCAGAATACTTTGTTCGCGTTGCCAACTTTCTAGACGAACTTCTGGAAAAGGTGTATGAGCTTCCTCCATACTACAACGTTAAACGAGTTGATGACCTAGTTGGGCATCTCGTTGTGGGCTTGGCCCCTCACACCTCAGTAGGCATCCTCGGAAGAATCGTCGGCTTTACCCGTCTTAACGTTTGCTATGCCCATCCTCTGTGGCATTCGGCGAAGCGAAGGGATTGTGACGGCGACGAAGATACGCTAATGTTGGCTTTGGACACAATTTTGAATTTCTCTAAGGCTTATCTGCCTGCTCAGATAGGGGGAATAATGGACGCTCCACTGTTCATTATCCCGGTGGTGAATCCAATGGAGGTGCAGCGGCAGGCTCATGAAGTTGATGTTGCTGCGACGTATCCATCCCTGTTTTATGAAAAAACTTGGCAGAAGGCGGCGCCCCAGAAAGTGAGGGAACTCATTGATCTCATTGAGCATCGACTAAATACTGCCGCGCAGTTTCAAGGCTTCAAGTACACGATTCCTGTTTCTAACATTAATATGGGCAATGATGAGAGTGTGTACAAAAAATTGGGGCGGATGATTAACAAGTTACATAGTCAACTTACGCTGGCGGAAAAGATTGAAGCTGTCGATGTTGAGATGGTTGCGAAGAAGGTCCTGACTACACACTTTGTTCGCGACATAGCTGGCAACCTAAGGGCTTTCACCACCCAAAAATTTCGATGCAAATCTTGTAACAAACGGTTTAGAAGACTGCCTCTTCGTGGCAAATGTTCAGGCTGTGGAGGCGCTTTGACCCTAACAGTTTATCGCGGAGGGATTGAAAAATATTTGGAGGCGGCGCACCAACTCGTTCAGAAGTACGGTCTCTCTAACTATTACGCTCAACGTCTTTATCTGGTTGAAGAAGAAATCAGGTCATTGTTTGAAGGTAAAAAACCTAAACAAATCAGCCTCACAGATTTCGTTTCTTAGCAAAACTACTGGAAACCTTTTTTGTGTAAAAGAAGAATTTGTTTTGAGGAACCATGTTTAAGATAGCCCGCCATCCTAAGGCTTTTCTAACTTTAAAGAGAAACGTTCAACGGGGCTTATTGGCTAGAACGCGGATAATTTTGATTCTTGAGAAGGAAGCGTCCTATGCCAAAAAACTTGCACAAGATACAGGTTTAAACTATGCATCTGTTCTTTATCATCTTCATCTTCTCAAAGCTGAAAACATCCTCACATTCAAGGGCAAGAGACCATATCTTTGGGAGTTAACTGGCGCTGGACAACAGAGACTGACGAACGTAGGCAGAAAGAAATGAAGTTATGTAGGCTGTGAAGTTTTAGTCCTCTTTTCACCCTTTTCGTAGTGCAACTTCAAACAGCAACACCAAAAGGCTTCTAACAACAATCGACAGCCCTATGAACACAATGAACCAACCAATAAAACCGGGCCAATCAATGGTTCTAGCCGCCAACAGGTTCGAAGCAAAACCAACACCCAACCAAAACACTAGACCCGAAAACGTTCCAGCCACTTTATCCACTGGGTCCCTAAAAAAGACCCTTAAAACCAAAATGAAGATCTGGAATAGACCAAAGGCAAAACAAAACCGTGCGATAGCTGTATAAACCTCTGTATGCCAGTAAGTGTGTTCCGGCGAAGGAAAGGGGATGTTTAGAAAAATCTTCCTTTCGAGCGTTAAGTCTTTGAAGAAGTCAACAACTTCTTGGAAGAGGTTTGGATTAATTACCCAAATCACACCGATAAGTAAGAGGAAAAACCCAAAGGAAGCGAAGCTAAGTTTGTCCTGTTCCTCATGTCGTCTTTCATGTTGAGGCATCAGGTATCTCTCTCCAGTGTACGCTAAAGGTATCTGGCGCTTGTCCTATTAAATTTTCTATAGTTCCATATGTGAACGAAAAAGTAATCAGTAAAAGAATCAAGTTAGGTAATTATACATTCATTAGGCGAGATGGTTCAGGTGAAAGTGCTCTTTGTGGAACCTCCGAAGGATTACTGGTTCGTTATGGGAGAGTACCTCCCACCTCCCTATGGGGTTCTTCAACTTGCGTCTTTCCTTGAAAGTCAATACAAGGATTTGGAGATAGATGTGTTAGATTGCAATGCTAAGCGTTTGGATTGGAAAGGATTAGAGAGACATATTGAATCTTTTGATCCCGATATTGTGGCTTCGAGCGCTCTTGCTACCTGCAATACCTATGTTGCCGTCCGAGCCTTGGAAACAGCGAAAAAAGTAAAGCAAGATGTTTTGACTGTCGCCGGGGGGCAACACTTTACGGTTATGGCTAATGAGAGTTTGGAGATGTATCCAGAGATTGACGTAATTGTGCGTGGAGAAGGGGAACAAACCTTTGTGGAGCTGGCTCAAGCGTTTGCTGAAGATAAGTCGTTTGCAAGGATAAATGGCATCTCATTTAGGCACAACGAAAAAATCTTACACAATCCATCAAGACCTTTAATCAAGAATTTAGATGAGCTTCCTTTTCCTGGATATCATTTTGTCGAAGACATCATTCATGAATACCATTTCACCGCAATGGCAGGTCCCAAAACCAGGTACGCTTTAATAGAGGGGTCTAGGGGTTGTCCACACCGCTGTACATTCTGCACTCAATGGAGGCACTGGGGAGGAAAATGGAGGATAAAGTCGCCGAAACGAATTGCTGACGAATTTGAGTTTTGCTACGAAAATTATGGAAGCAGATTTCTATGGTTGACTGACGACAATTTTGGTTTGGGCAAACGTGCAAGAGAGCTAAGCGATGAGCTTATTCGAAGAGATTTTTCAGATGATATGATGTGGTTCATGCAGGTTAGATGCGATGACGTCGTAAAGCATAGTGACCTTCTGCCGAAGATGAGAAAATCCGGTCTCCGCTGGGTTCTCTTAGGGGTAGAAAGCCACAGACCATCTACCCTTGAAAATTTTAACAAAGAAACGAATCCCGAGCAAGCTAAGGAGGCGGTGAAATTGTTGAAAAAGAATGACATATTTGCCCACGGAATGTTCATTATCGGGGAACGCAAAGATTCGGCTGAATCAATAGCTGGGTTGAGGGAATTTGTAGATGATTTGGATCCTGATTTGGCAATTTTTGCCATTCTCACACCGTTTCCAGGCACCAAAGTTTTTGAGGAGGCTAAGCGGAATGGATGGATCGAGGATTTGAACTGGGCAAATTATGATATGATTCACGCCATTATGCCTACGGAGACGCTGTCGCGAGAAGAAGTGCAGGAAGAACTCTATAATTGCTATAAAAGTTTTTTCGGTTCTTGGAGTAGAAGATTTCGGGGAATTTTTTCAAGGAAAGAAATGAAGAGAAGAGTCTATTGGTATATGGCTGCTCGAGGTATTGTGAACCAGTTTAGAACGTTGTTTTGAGTAGCGATTAACAATGTCCCAGAATCTATCTCGCAGTTTCGAAATAACATATCTAGTTATTGTATCATTTCTCGGATTGTTTCTTGCAGGTATGCTGACGGTTTACCCGCCAAGCGTGCATGAAAACCTTTTTTGGCGAAAACCATTGGTTGGTTCAATTTTCGGATTAATCTGCATTTTTGGAATTCTGGTGGTTTTTTCCCCAACATGGTGTTCAAGAGTTTTCGATTTCGGAAGAAAAAAGAAACCCAGTCGCCCCTACCTCAGTAAGTTTACTTCTTACGGAGCTTCCTCCACTCTGCAAGGCCATCATCCTGATTGCGAAAACTTCAGTGCTCACGTGTTTCGAATAGGCGACAAGACGTTTTGTGCCGCGTGCACAGGTTTGTTCTTGGGAGGGCTTTTAGCTCTTGCTGGAACCATTCTATATTTTTTCGGTAACTGGCATGTTGAGCAGAGCAGTTCCATGATGACTTGGGCTGGGGTTCTGGGAGTTGGTTTTGGTTTGTTCCAGTTTAAATTTAGGAGTTTTATCCGTTTGTTTTTGAACATTTTCTTCGTTCTGGGAAGCTTTTTCATATTGGTTGGAGCCGACAAACTGGTTCAAAGCGTGGCGGTTGATCTTTTTTTGGTTGCTTTGACTGTTTTTTGGCTTTTTACTCGAATATCGCTTTCACAATGGGATCATGAAAGAATTTGTCACGCTTGTAAAGTTGCTACCTGTGAATTTGCGGATAGAAAAAAGAGGGTAGGTTAGCGTCTGCGGCTGTAGCTGTAAAGGGCTCCGGCGAGAATCAGCACTCCAAGGATGATTATTGCGAGTGCCCATATGTATTTCCCAAGGTCTATTTCAGGCAGTATTCCAGGCACCTGGGAGATTCCTACAAGTATTATTATTATGCCAATGATTAGTCCTACGATTGCGCCGCCGTGGGGGAGTCCAAAGCATTCTTGTTCTTCTTTTTCTCGTCGCCTGCGTTCACGTCTCCAAGCTGGACGAGCGACTAGACTTGCTCCGCACTTAACACACACCGCCGCATCTTCTTCATTTTTGGTACCACATTTAGTGCAATAAACCATGGATCATTCCCACCATTCGCGTTCTTTCTCTCTTCTGACGCGTCCGCTGACAGGAGTGCCACACTTAGGGCAAAATCTTACGTCTTCTTTCATTTCAGTTCCGCACTTCCGACAATAGGGCATTTTATTGTTGCACCTCTAACATATTGTTTGTTTCATGTATAAAAATGATTTTATAGCTCTGCATGCGCATAAGTTTTTTGGGTTGTTAGCTCGTACTTTATCAGGTATTCCTCGTATCTACATCAACTCCGCCCGTGGTTGTTGTCGCATCGACTAAAACATCGTCTGTAACAATCAAATTTTTCTTAAAAGGAACATTTACATGGTGTTTGCCCACACTTAGGACATTTATTACCATATTTTGTTTTTGCGGCTTTCTCCAAATCTATGTCAACAACGTTTGCTAAAGAAGCCAACCAAGCGAAAACATCGGCAAACTCGTCTTCTATGGCTTTCATATTCTTTTCTTTTAAAGCTTCTCTCAACTCTTCCATTTCCTCCACAAGCCAATCGAATGTTCCAACCACTCCACGCTCAGAATCTCGGTGAAAATAAATCCGACGCATCATGTCCTGAAACTCACGAACGTGCACATCTTCTCCCTCTCATAATAGCAGTTCATAAACCTAAAGGCTGTTCTCTACTATTATGTCTTTGAATTCAATAAGACCTACCTGTCCTTTCTCAAGGATATGCGTCACTTTCACACCTTTTCTTTCCAAGTATGCGGTTAGGAAGCGACGGTGACAATATTTCGGATTCTTCTCCATACACATTATGCATACCCGTCTTTTTCTAGCAACTTCAAGAAGCTTCTCTACACCTTCTCTAAACAAGTCAGTTTTCATGTGAGCTTCGTATCCACCTCTACGATACCCACCCAATTCTTTGCCAAGCCAAACATATCTGATTCCACTCTCAGGCAACCATCTTTCCATCTCTTCCCTCTTGAAATGCTCAATTTTAGACGTGGGAAAACTACGGACATCGACTAAAGCCTCAATTTTATGCTCCTCTAGCAAAGCCACAAATTGTTCAATAGACCTGTTACTATGCCCTACAGTCCATATTACTGTCCGCCGCTTTTCCAAAGCAACAACACACCTTCGTCAACCTTTAAAATCCCGATATTCCTTTTTCATCTTTTCTACTTCTCAACAGCACCAAAAAAGAGCATAAAGCGTTAACGAGTAATGACCGCAAATGCGCCTTCAATGTTGAAAATTATGTTAAAAAAATATAGGAGGTCTCTACATCATAACAACAGACAATTTCAGTATTTAAAGAAAAAACTAGAGGGTCTAACTACACAGAGACAAAAACAGCCTAACATAAATCTTAATTAACAGAACCGTCATTAAACTAACAGAGCCAACAGACAGGGAAACCAAAACATGAGCAGGAGTAAAAAGAAAAAAGGCGAAAGAACGGCACCTATGCCCAGCCAAAGCGCCGGACTATTAAGATTCTTCGAAGAAGAAACTAGAGGCATAAAAGTGAAACCCGAACTAGCCATAATCCTAGCAATAGCACTAATAGTAACCTGCATTTTGGCCCAAATCTTCTTCTAATCAACCTCAACTTTCATGCAAAACTTCGATACGTTGAACCGAACTTAGGTTAATAAAAACTTCACTTCTATGTTCCCTACTCACCACCTGCGGCACCGGCTGCGCTATTGTCGACCGCAATGTCACAACCTCAGCGTCAGAAAGCCAAATGCCAGGCGGTTCTAGTATAACAGCGGCTAAGGTCCCTTCAAATCCATACGAAGAATCTAATATGGCCACCATTCTTCGACCTATGTTTCGCTCGAGAATATGAAATACCGTTGGAGGCGGACCAGCCTTAGACATAATCCTCTACAAAATGGTACACCTAACCACAGCATAAAAGCTTTTATCCTCACCTTTCAGGTTGCATGATCAACGTTTTAGAGCTGCTTCTGGTCACACACATTCTTTTTCGCTACTTTTTTCATAAAAGTAATTGCGGCAATTTCCTCATATCTTCCAAATTCATGTAAATTCTGCCCCTCAATTCTCTTACACTAGATGTCTGTAACCTCAAGATTTTTGAACTCTCCCCCAGAAGGATATAGACGAGGAATATTTGGTTGACCTACAATTCATTGGATGAAAACATTAACAAGACTGTAAAGCGTTATTCGTCGCTCTTTACATTTCCTTCCCACATTACAATCGCTATATTACTTGGCGCCTTATGTTTACTCGGCGGAATTCTAGCAATCCTACCGTTACAACCCTCTTACAACGGACTTGCTCTAAGCATAACGTTCGGCGGAATCTTCCTTTCCTTCACCTTAGCATCCGACTTTATAGTTAGCCACAGTTCCATGAAAAAAGACCCTATTTTCAATCTTAGACGTTGCTCTGCCCTTTCCCTTTTCTCCTGCCTGATATGGTTTGGAATAATTTTTATTGGCAGCTTAATAAGCGCCCTTCTTGAAAATCCAAACCTTTGGGTCAAAATTTTCTTTTTAGGTTTTTGTGGAGCACTGATGCTGCGTTTGTTGGTTTTTTCTACAACATCCTTCGCTGACTTCGGAAGAATGTTTTTCTCCTCCCTCTTACAACCCGCCTTGTGCACCATCCCAGTCTTTTTCATGGGGTCCATAATTGGATATAACCTAGACGCACAACTTCCCATCTTTATTATAGTTTCAATCCTCATAGCTGTGTTAACAGTGCTTCTTTTCACCTACTTCCTAGATCGCGTTGGCAAAAGAACCCTTAGAATAGCTTCTTCCTCCCTTTTTAAAGCCTTTTTCGCCAATTGGACAGAAGGCTTGAACGCGCCCCTTGAATCCTTCTTCGAAAAGCTCGGTAGTAAACAAAACGTAAGGATTTCCATGCTGACCTTCAAAGCCAACAAAAGGATAAAGGCGGTGATTGTTGTTCCAGCTTTGCATCCAGGCCCCTTCAAAAATCTTGGAAGCAGCCTACTTCCCTCTTTAATTCAAACCACGCTGGAAAACAAACTTCAATGCGTAGTTTCTGTTCCCCACGGACTGGTTGGACACGAACTCGACCTTTCCTCCCAAATTCAAAACCAACGAGTTATAGAAAGCATACTTGACTTTACGGACTCTTCATCTAACCATTCTAAAGCTACTCCCTTCGTGCGAACCAGAAAAAACGAGGCAACGGCGAGCTGCCAAATATTTGGAGACTGCTCTCTTCTTACGTTAACTATAGCGCCAAAATCCATGGAAGACCTTCCCAAAGAATTAGATTCATTCATTGTCGAGGAGGCTGAAAAGCGAGGACTTTCTGCCCTTGTCATCGACGCACACAACAGTATCGAGGGCCCCTTCAACATCAACGAGTCTATTGTTTCTCTCAGAGAGGCTTCCGTAGCTGGTCTTAGAAAAGCGCTAAGTTATGAACGTTCTCCGTTCGAAGTAGGAGCGGCAACGGTTATTCCTAAAGAATTCACCGTTAAAGAGGGCATAGGGTCTGGGGGAATAAGCGTGATTGTAACAAGGGTCGGCGACCAGAAAGCAGCTTATGTAACCATCGACGGAAACAACATGATATCCGGACTGCGAGAAAGAATTCTTTCAGCGCTTGGAGAAATTGGTATAGTTGACGGAGAAATTCTCACCACCGACACTCACGCGGTTTGTGGTGTCGTGCTAACAGGTCGTGGCTACCATCCCGTAGGCGAGATCATAGATCAATCAAAACTGATTAATTACATTAAGCAAGCTGCGACAAACGCATTAGACAATGTAGAACCTGCAGAGGCATCGTGGCGCACAGAAATAATACCTAACGTCAATGTCATTGGAGAGAAACAGATAGAGACGCTGTGCCTTGTAGCCGATAAAACAGCGAAACAAGCCAAAAGACTTGCCGTATCTCTGTTCTCAGCGGCTAGTGTTCTTTTAATTCTTCTTTTTACGTTTCTTTAGCAAGAAGATGATCCCCATCACGGATATGTGAAGTTGCAGATCTAAGCGAGCAACTTGTGGATGAACATAACGAGCTATAAACACTTTTGCATATGCGGTTGCACGCTCATCCTTTCAGACTCAGGAGGGCAATTAGGCCAAATCCAGTAATGATTATGCCTGAAATTCTGTTTACCCAACGCAACCTGCTAGGGTTGAATTTTGTACGAAACACGGTGACACCGTAGCTCAAGATAAACCACCATAGAGTTGAACCAATAAACAATCCTAAGACCAATATTGCCGCAGAAACATAGTTCCCGCCAGCGCCTCCCACTCCCAATCCAGCAAATATCGCCGCAAAAGAAAGAATTGTCATAGGGTTTGTGATCGTCAGAAAAAAAGTTGAGACATAAGAGCCAACGAGTCCCTTTCCTTTAGCTGAAGTCGCTTGTTCGGCAGGCTTAGATAGGAAAGTTCTGATGCCCAAATAGCAAAGAAAACAGCCGCCAATAAGGCGAAGCCATACCTGCTGGCTGATCAATAGGTCAGAAATAAAAGTCACCCCGAATCCAGCAATGCACCCATAGACTGCGTCAGCAGTAGCAGCTCCCAGACCGGAGAACAAACCAGAGGCTCGTCCTTCTGCTAATGTGCGTCGTATGCATAATACACCAATTGGTCCGACAGGTGCGGCGATTGAAAAACCAATTATGAATCCCCTAAGCAAAAAACTAATGTCTATAGATCTCTCCTCTCCTTTGTTAGAACGCAATCATAACTATCTTATTTTGGATAAAAAAAGTTGCGTAAAGCAATTTGGAAATGCGCGCGCAGACGCTTAAATCCTAGACTATCCCACATAATTTTAGAAGTTTTTGCCAGCGTCTATCAACATTTTTCTGAATTTCCTCTATCAACTGCTTGTTTTGTGGCGTAAACAAGTGCCTAAATCTTCCCTGCGTTTTCAAGTATTCCTCCACCGGCTTTTTCCTTTCCGGTCTCAATGCTATCGCTTTGCTTGCTGCGGATAGTTGATATTCGCCGTTAACAGCCTCCCACAACGGAAAGATACAGGTTTCCACAGCTAGACGTGAAATTTCAATTGATTTGCTTATGTCGCTTCGCCACCCTCTTGGACAAGGCGCAAGTACGTGCAAAAACGCTGGACCGTTTACTTCAATTCCTTTTCTAGCTTTTGTTATTAAGTCTCTCCAATAATGTGGCACCGCCGTTGCAGCATAAGGTATGTCATGAGCGACCATAATGTCTGCTATCGGCTTTTTGTATTCTAGTTTTCCAGGTATGACTGTGCCAGCTGGCGAAGTAGTTGTCGAAGCGCCATGAGGCGTACCACCGCTCCTTTGTATGCCTGTATTCATATAGGCTTCATTATCGTATAATACGTAAAGAAAGTCGTGTCCTCTTTCAACGGCTCCTGAGAGGGCTTGAATGCCGATGTCGTATGTGCCACCGTCTCCGGCGAATGCAATGACATCCACCTGTTCCTGCGGTATTCGTCCCTTCTTCTTTAATATCTTGAGCGCTGCTTCGATTCCTGAAGCGTTTGCCGCTACGTTTTCAAAGGCGGTGTGTATCCAAGGAACCTTCCACGAAGTATACGGATAGATGGTTGAAACCACTTCCATGCATCCAGTTGCAAAGGTCGCTATTGTGGGTCCTCTTAAAGCCTTCGTGATTAGTCTGAGAACTGTTGCAGGTGCGCAGCCTGCACATGCTCTGTGTCCAGACATGAACAAATCTGGTTTTTCAGCTATGTCTTTTGCAGTGAATTTCNATTCAGAAAA
>JGI24422J19971_10000446_pt1 | contig 22959 bp, 14 predicted proteins | sample DeeMarSWOR152_54_FD_19971 | JGI IMG/M metagenome (IMG submission 19971) | reverse complement strand
CTCCCAAAGCATTGGGAGGAAGAAAGGTGTCCGCGGTGTATTCCGCCGCATTATTCACAAGGATATCAACGTGACCAAATGCCTTTTCTGCCTGTTCAAATAAACGATTCACGTTCTCAGGTTCGCGAAGATCCCCTTCCCAGGATTCCGCATTACGACCGGATTCTCGAATTGATGCAAGCACTTCATCAGCCGTTTTCCCTTGTTGTTTAAAAAAGAACGCCAATCCTGGATCCTGTGGCTCATGAGCCTTCTGATCTTGATCCGCCAGTTTGGTAGTCTGACGGAAGTAATGAATAAACACCTGGACACCATGGGAAGCCAATGCCCGTGCGATGGCCGCACCAATACCGAAAGGGTTATTCCCTCCGGTGATCAGGGCTACCTTATCCTTCAAACCAGGATCGATCATTTCAGCCTCTCCTTCCTTGGGGATTCTAGCGACCGAAGTGAGCGCCCACCGCCGACAGGAAAGGCGGCGCGTGAGGGGGACGAGTAAACAGTCTGACCTGCGCTCGATCTCCAAGCCCATCATTTGAACCGGCCAGGCCGACCGATAGCGGGGGCCTGCTCCAGTTGCACAATCATCAACGCTGCGGGCTGGGTGCCCACCGTGCCGGAGCGGTGACCCTTACGCCCTTGGGCGTCCGGCTTGCAGTTCTGGTCGTTCCCGAACGAAGCCTCGCCCGGCCCCATCTCTACCCGCGTGCCGTCCATTGTTTCCACGAACCAATGGCCAGAGAGGGGTATGATCCACTGTGGCTTCGGGTTTTCGTGCCATTCGCCCACCCAATCCACCGGTTGGACAGCAACGATGAGTGTAGCCTCTGAAGTTATCAGTTTATCGTTCCATTGCGGTGCAGCACCGCCCATGCTCTGCTGCTCGAAGGCACTTAACTCGCAGCGAGTCTGGTGGCTCACACCCTTCTGGTCAGTCCAGACATGCCAGTACGACACGGTGGGTTGGCTCTGTGATTGCTGTGTGCTCATTTCGTTACTCCCTGTGGGAATGTGGCGCAACGGTGGAGATCGGTTGCCTGGGAAATGCGCTCGCATTTACGAGGTCAACTGCATTGGCTGGTTAGGCCAACTATTCAATTTCTTCCGTTTCAAGGAGTGATCCTTCCCCTCTAAAGATCAAGTCAATATTGGTAGCCCACCCGGGTACAGGCTCGGTCCGCAAAAGGCTGCCAGTCTCGATATCCCAGATTCCTATCCAAGTCCAAGCGTAACCTTCTATGTTGCCATAGTGGTAAGCTGCCGCGAATTTTTTTGAATCTTGACTAAAAGTACCGGCCTTCACCTCATTAGGCTTGTTATACTGTGCATGGGTGGTCAGTACTGTACGATCCGTATCAATTTCTTTAAGTTGGTAATGTACGTCTGCACCTGTGCCTACTTTTACTGCTTCATATCTTCCATCTGGTGATCGGAACCCAGCTGTCTCACCCAAACTACCAGAAACTCCCTGATCTAATGTTTTTTCCTCCAGTCGCACAAATTTTCTTTCTACAAGCTGAGTAATTTGGCTATTAAGATGTGCTACTTGGGTATCCAATTTAGCAATTTCTTTACCTAAAAGGAGAATTGTTCCAGCTGTGCCAATAATTGCACCAATAACGATTCCCCCAATAATTTGCTTCCAATCCATTCCATACCTCCTATGTTATTTATGAGTAAGTTAAAAGGGGACTAAGAGGGGACGGCTCTATTTTTTATCTTACCTCGATTTTTTCCCTCGACTCTACCATATCTCCTTCTTGGTCAACAAATGGAACCGCCCCCTTTAACAGATGGTTTTTTTATGGAAGGTGCAATAAGGCCTGGTTGGAGCTCCAATTTCAGGCTTGTGAGGTCAAATCTCGGCTATTTCATGTATATGGTGTCAGGACTCCAGATACAGCTTTGAGAAGCCCTCTTTGGGTTTGATGGGATACTTACCGGTAAAACAGGCCAGACAGAAGCTGTCTTGTTCAAGGCCAGCAGCTTCAAGCATTCCGGGCAGGCTCAGATAGCACAGGCTATCCAGGCCGATGAAGTTCTTGATCTCCTCAATAGAATGCTCTGAGGCGATCAACTCGCCCCTGGTTGAAAAATCAATGCCATAGTAACAGGGATACCGATGGGGAGGACAGCTAACCATCATATGAATCTCCCATGCCCCTGCTTCACGCAGGGTCTTAATCCTCATCTTGCTCGTTGTACCACGTATGATGGAGTCTTCAACGATGACGATCCTCTTCTGGTTGAGGATATCCTTGACTGGATTGAGCTTCACCTTGACGCCAAAATCCCGCATGGATTGGGCTGGCTCAATAAAGGTCCGCCCAACATAGTGGTTCCTGATGACCCCCATCTCTAAGGGTATGCCAGACTCCTGACAGAAACCGATGGCCGCGTAGTTTCCGGAGTCAGGGAAGGGCATGGCAAAATCTGCCTCAATCGGAAATTCTCGGGCCAGCATCTTTCCGAGCCTCTTTCGCACGGCATACACATTCTGGCCAAAGATGTTGCTGTCTGGCCTGGCAAAATAGATGTACTCAAAGATGCAAAATGTCGTTCTGCGTTCTGCAAAAGGCTTTATTGATCTCAAGTTGTCCTTATCAACAATCAGTATTTCGCCTGGATCAATATCCCTGACATACTGAGCTTCTACCAAATCAAGGGCGCATGTCTCAGAGGCTATGATATATCCTTCGTCAAGCAATCCCAGGCACAGGGGCCTGAATCCGTTGGGATCTCGGAAGGCAATGAGCTTATCTTGAGTCATCAGGACACAGGAATAGGCCCCTTCAACTCTGGAAACTGCCTTGACCACAGCCTCTTCCATTCCGAGATGAATATTCTGGGTCAACAGATGAACGATGATTTCGCTGTCCATGGTAGTTTGAAAGATTGAGCCTTTTTTCTCGAGTTCCCTTCGTATCTCTCGGGCGTTGGTGAGGTTTCCATTGTGGGCAATGGCAAGCGTTTTGCCACCATGGGAGGCAATAAAGGGTTGCGCATTCCTGGCAACCGAAGAGCCGGTCGTTGAGTATCTCACGTGCCCAGTGGCTATGTGACCATGGAGCTTATTGAGCGTGGATTCATCGAATATCTCCGATACCAACCCCATTGCCTTGTGTTCGTGAATTGTTTTTCCGGTGGAGCTCACTATCCCGGCGCTTTCCTGGCCTCTGTGCTGTAAGGCATAGAGCCCAAAATATGTCAATTTCGCGGCATCTTTGTGCCCGAACACGCCAAAGACACCGCATTCCTCTCTTGGTCCATGAAAAAAGCTCATTCCACTCAGCTTATGACGCCTGCCTCTTTTGCTATGTCAGCCATAGGGGAAATGTGGGGATGGGAGATTTCCCTATGGTATTCCTGAAGGGATCGTACGCTCAGGTTTCCTCTTCTCAGGGCTTCAATGCCTGACGCCATGGCCCGGGCACCTGACAGCGTAGTGGAGTAGGGGAGTCCATATCGTAACACAGCGCGCCTGATGTTATGCGAGCCTCCTGCACTTTCCTTACCCGAGGGTGTGTTAATAACGAGTTGGATGTCCCCATTCTTGATATGATCGATTATGTGGGGGCGCCCCTCGGCGATCTTCTTTACCGGTTTATTTGGAATTCCGAGGTCTCTCAAATGCTCGGAGGTGCCACGGGTAGCGAGAATATTGAAGCCCATTTCGTACAGCTGCTTTGCCACCGGATACACCTTATCCTTGTCTGCATCCTTCACGCTCACAAATACCGTTCCCCGTGTCGGCAGGAGCTGAGCGGCAGCCAGTTGTGACTTTGCAAAGGCCCTCCCAAAGTCTGCATTTATACCCATCACCTCACCTGTTGATTTCATTTCAGGACCAAGAAGGATGTCCACACCCGGAAAGCGGTTAAAGGGAAATACCGACTCCTTTACCGAAATGTGTCGCGGCTCTACTTCTCTCGTGAGCCCAAGCTCTTCCAAGGTTCGCCCCACCATAACCTTGGTGGCCAGCTTTGCCAGCGGTACCCCTATTGCCTTGCTGACAAAGGGAATAGTCCTCGAGGCCCTTGGATTGACCTCCAGTACAAAGACCTTTCCATCCTTGACGGCAAACTGAATGTTTATCAGGCCAACTACTTTCAGCTCTCTCGCCATGGCCCTGGTACTTTCCTTGATTTGTTCAACAATAGAAGGCATCAGGCCCTGAGGCGGAAGTACGCATGCGCTATCCCCTGAATGGATGCCTGCCTCCTCTATGTGCTCCATGATTCCGCCGATAACAGTCTTTTCTCCGTCGGAGATAGCGTCCACGTCGATCTCAACAGCGTCCTCAAGGAATTTGTCGATGAGTATAGGGTGTTCTGGAGAGGCGATCAAGGCCTTTCGGGTAAATTCCTCCAAAGATGCCCGATCATAGACAATCTTCATGGCTCGGCCGCCAAGGACATACGAGGGCCTCACCATCACGGGGTAGCCAATAACCTCCGCTACTTTTGCAGCCTCCATTACGCTCGTGGCCGTACCATTGTCGGGTTGTGTCAGCCCCAGCTTCTTGAGGAAGGCCTTGAAAAGCTCTCGATTTTCTGCCAGGGCTATGCTTTCTGGTGGGGTGCCGAGTATTGGCACTCCGGCCTCGGCCAGGGAAGAGGAGAGATTGAGGGGGGTTTGTCCTCCAAACTGCAAAATAAGCCCCATAGGCCTTTCGGTCTCAACAATGTTTAATACATCCTCTTTTGTAAGGGGTTCAAAATAGAGCTTGTCAGAGGTGTCATAGTCGGTGCTGACAGTTTCGGGATTACTGTTGACCATAATACTCTCAACACTCTCTTCTCTCAGGGCAAAGGATGCCTGCACACAGCAATAGTCAAACTCAATCCCCTGGCCAATCCTGTTTGGCCCGCCTCCCAGGATCATAACCTTTTTTCTATTGGAGACCCTCGCCTCGTTCTCCTGTTCATACGTGGAGTAGTAGTAGGGTGTCCGGGCCTCGAACTCGGCCGCACAGGTGTCAACTAATTTATAAACTGGTTGAAGACCGGCTTTGTTTCGGTAATCCCGGACCCCATCCTCATTTGTTTCAAGGAGGTGGGCCAGCTGAACATCGGAGAAGCCAAAGGTCTTGCTCTTTCTGACAAGTTCTGGGGACAAAGACGGACCAGTTGTTACGATCTCCTCCTCAAGGTCAACAATTTGTTTTATCTGGTACAGGAACCAGGGGTCGATCTTGGTAAGGCCACAAATATCACCTGTACTCATCCCGGCCCTTATAGCATGCCGGATATGAAAGAGGCGTTCGGAATTCGGGTTGGCGAGCTTCTCCCTGATCTCCTCCGATGAAGGGGGGGTTCCACTTTTTTCCACTTGGCTCTTGGCATCTGCCCCGAGACCAAAACATCCAATCTCAAGGGACCTCAGCCCCTTCTGGAGAGCCTCCTTGAATGTTCTGCCAATGGCCATGACCTCTCCCACGGATTTCATGCTTGTCGTCAAATAATCGGCAGTATCAGGAAATTTCTCAAACGTCCACCGGGGGATCTTGACCACGCAGTAATCGATGGTTGGCTCAAAGGAGGCCAGAGTTTCCCTGGTGATGTCATTTGGAAGCTCGTCCAGGGCATAGCCCACAGCTAGCTTTGCTGCGATCTTTGCAATCGGAAACCCGGTAGCCTTGGACGCAAGGGCCGAGCTCCTCGAAACCCTTGGGTTCATCTCTATGACCACCATTTCCCCATTTTCCGGGTTAATGGCAAACTGGATGTTGGAGCCACCTGTCTCCACGCCGATTTCCCTGATCACCGCAATGGCTGCATCCCGCATCCTCTGGTATTCCAGGTCACTCAATGTTTGAGCAGGGGCCACGGTAATACTATCACCGGTGTGGATGCCCATGGGGTCAAGATTCTCGATGGAACAGATGATGACTACGTTATCGTTTTTATCCCGCATTACCTCAAGCTCGAACTCCTTCCAGCCAATAACCGACTCCTCCAGCATGATCTCGTGTATCAGGCTGGCATCAAGTCCCCACGCAGCCAATTTCTCAAGGTATTCCCGGTTAAAGGCTACCCCTCCTCCGGTTCCCCCAAGCGTGAAGCTGGGCCTCACGATAATCGGGTAACCTATCTGATCGGCAATGGCCTTGGCGCTTTCCATGTCCTGGGCAATGCCGCTTTTCGGTACCCTCAGCCCAATGCGGTTCATAGCGGCCCGAAACAGATCACGGTCTTCGGCCTTCTTGATCACTTCAGCTGAAGCCCCAATCATCTCCACATGGAATTTATCCAGGACACCCATTTCTGCCACCTGGACAGCGGTATTCAGTGCGGTCTGCCCGCCAAGGGTGGGCAGGAGCGCCTGCGGCCTTTCCTTTTCGATAATCATAGCCACTATCTCAGGCGTAATGGGCTCGATATAGGTATGATCGGACATGTCGGGATCGGTCATGATGGTGGCCGGGTTGCTGTTTACAAGCACGATCTCATAGCCTTCCTCCTTGAGGGCTTTGCATGCCTGCGTGCCCGAGTAGTCGAATTCGCAGGCCTGGCTTATGATGATGGGCCCGGAACCGATGATCATGATCTTTGAAATGTCATCCCTTTTTGGCATGCTGGTCGTTGGTAGATAGATTCATTAAAATATTCAAAATAAGCATAGCCGTGTGATCACGTTCTTGCTTTTTCAAATCCGAAATCCGAAGTACCAAATTCGAAACAAATTCAAAATCCGAAATTCTAATTTTCTAAACTGTGTTTTGAATTTTGGTCATTCGATATTCGGATTTATCAAAATTGTATATTGAATGATATTGTCATCGGTTTTGTGTAAGTCTTTTACTGAAACGACATACCGGTGTACTCTCCCTCTTTCATCATCTTTATGAACTCATCAAACAGATAGCTTGAATCGTGAGGACCGGGTGAGGCCTCGGGATGGTACTGTACTGAGAAAATGGGCAGGCTCTTGTGCCTCATACCCTCAAGGGTCTGATCATTCAGGTTGATGTGCGTGATCTGGATCTCTGGATCCTTGATTGATTCCATATGCACACAGAAACCGTGGTTCTGTGTGGTAATCTCTACCCTGCCCGTCAAGAGGTTCTTAACAGGATGGTTCGCCCCCCGGTGGCCGAACTTCAGCTTAAAGGTCCTTCCGCCAAAGGCGAGGCCTAGAAGCTGATGGCCCAGGCAGATACCGAAGATGGGATACTCCCCTATCAGATTTTGGATGGTACGAACAGCATAGGTAATTGGTTCAGGGTCTCCCGGGCCATTAGAGAGGAGGATTCCGTCAGGCTTCATGGCCCTGATCTCATCGGCAGTCGTCTGGGCTGGCACTACAGTCACATTGCATCCCCTTAGGGCCAGACTTCGAGCTATGTTGAATTTCATTCCGCAATCGAGCGCAACGACTTCATAGCGAGCCCCTTTCTCTTGCCGCCACTGGTAGGGCTTGCGACAGGTGACCTCCTTCACGAGATCTCGGCCAACAAGGCCCTCAGAGGCCCTCGCCTTTCCGGTCAAAGAGGCAGTGTCGAGATCTTCGGTAGAGATAACACCCCTCATCGCCCCTGCCAGCCTGATGTGTCTTGTCAAGGCCCTTGTGTCTATGCCTTCAATGCCTATTTTTCCCTCCTCATTGAGATAATCGGCCAAAGTCTTTTGAGAGCGCCAGTTGCTGGGTATGGGCTCATACTCCTTTACCACAAATGCCTCAACCCGAATCCCGCCTGATTCGATATCTTCGCTGTTAATACCGTAATTGCCGATCAGGGGATAGGTCATGGTCACGATCTGGCCTTTATAGGAGGGGTCTGTCAGGACCTCCTGGTAGCCTGTCATGCCGGTATTGAAGACGACCTCACCTGCTATCTCCCCCTCTCCCGCAAAGGTGTTGCCATAAAACACAGTCCCGTCTTCTAAGGCGAGTAAGGCTTTCATCCCGATCACCAGGCCATCCTTACCTTCACATCCCTTGCGTGCAGGTGTTCCTTGATTTGTCTGATCGAATAGGATCCATAATGGACTATAGAGGCGACAAGGGCGGCATCTGCCTTGCCCTTTGTAAGTACATCATAAACATGGTCGATATTCCCGGCACCACCGGATGCTATAACCGGAATATTTACATTTTCGGATATAAGCGAGGTCAATTCCAGTTCATAACCCTCCTGCACGCCATCTGCATCAATGGAATTCAGGCATATCTCACCTGCACCTAATTCGTCCGCCTCTTGGGCCCAGGCCAGGGCATCCATACCGGTAAATGTGCGGCCCCCGTGAATGACAATTTCATAACCGGATGGAGTTTTATCGGTTACTTCTACGTTTTTGACATCCATCCCGAGCACAATACACTGACTGCCAAATGCCGTGGCCCCATCGGTGATTATCTTTGGGTTCAGGACTGCGGCAGTATTAACACTGACCTTCTCTGCCCCTGCCAGCAAGACCCTGCGCATATCATCTATCGTCCTGATCCCTCCACCAACCGAAAAAGGTATAAAGATCTCCTCGGCAACCCTGCGAACCACATCAATCATAATGTCCCGCCGATCACTTGAGGCGGTGATGTCGTAAAAGACTATTTCATCTGCTCCTTCTTCATAATAGAATCTGGCCATTTGCACAGGGTCACCAACATCTATATTGTCCCTGAACCTGATGCCCTTGGTTGTTTTCCCATCTCTGACGTCCAGACATGGTATGATTCTTTTACTCAGCATGGTAATCCTACGAGTCCCTTACTCTCTCGCCGCGTTTCCTCATTCCCCGAGACCAGTGGGCTCAACCTCATTTTCCTTCGGTCTTACCTTTCTATATACCCTGAGGGGGCTCATTTGTCCTCCATTAACCGTAAGGAGGTCTTTCTCTATGGAGATGCCGAACAATTTTTCATTCTCCTTCAGATAAGGTAAAATTAGTAACCAGTCCCTCTGTTGCAGGCTAACGATTTCACCCCCGTTCAGTTGCTCCTCATCCACCTGTCCGAATGGGTCCCTCACATAGATGGCGCCGCCGGAAGCAAGTGAAAAGAGGTTGGAGCCAGGATATGGTGTGGGCTGCGGACGGACTTGACCGGAATCATCGAACTCCACCCCATTTAAGACGACAAATCCCCCACCATTGAGTGGATCCCCGGCCATAAAGGACTCGGCGAGGTAATCCAAACAGGTCCCGTTTATGAGTACCCGGGGCTTGCCAACCGCATTGATAAGAGGCCTTCCTGCTGCATTCCCCATTACATAGACCTCGCCTCCCTTGGCGCCATACATAAAGGTCTGACCGGTATCTCCGTAAATGACCATCTTGCCGGATTTCATAATTTGACCCACTTGGTCCTGGGCGTTGCCATGCACATATATGGAGAGGCCATCAATACCTGAACCGAGGTAATCACCGGAGCTGCCGTAGATATCAATCCTGACGGCACCTGTGTGTGGGCCCAGCCCACAGCCATGGAATCGTTGCCCCTTAAGCCCGAACACTATGAATTGCGTCCATCCCCTATGATATGCCTCTGCTATCAAACGGCTGTCACCATCATTCCCTTCAGGAGGAAAAAGGGAGGAGTCGACGATCATAACCTTTTCGTTTCTGATAGGTCCTCTCAGGAGTTGTCTGGTTTCCCAGTCAATTAACCGATATGTCCCATTCTCTTGCGCATCAAGATATGGGAAATGGCGAAACATGCCCTCCAGTGCCTCATGTACCATCTGGAGGATAGTGCGCCGTCTCTTGTCATACGTAGGGTAGCGGAGGTCCAGCAGTTTGGTTAAGGTCCCTAACGCCACCTCAAAGTAGGCATCGTTTCTGAAAGCCCAGCGTTTTATCTCCTCAAAAGGATCTATGAGACTATTATAGGCCCAATCCCTTGCCTTATTCGTGAGATATTCATACAGAAGTTCCGGCTGCTGATGATTGAAAAAACGCGATATGGTAACCTGGCTTCCAGGTCCATCGTCTGCTCCATGGTATATAGGGTACTGCACGTCACCCTGAGGTGCCTTGATAGGCTCGCCAAACTTGTCCACACATGTCAGTCGCCGTTCAGCGGCGATTGAAGGGATCTCATCGAGGTTGAAAATGAAGGCCCCTCCATCCGTATGGCTGCCCCCCCTGGCGTTCCAGTACCTATCAGCGATGGACCCAATCCTGGAGTCCTCTTGTGAGAGGCTCTTTAAGGTTGCATCAATGGCCTGCTTCTCGGAACATACGAGCCCAACCTGTACCTCCCCGTCGTGAAGGGCGAATACCTGGGGCCTCAGCATGGAAGTATCGGTGATACCAATAAGCTGGAAGCGCCGGTTCACGGTATCGTTTCTGGCGATGATAAAGAACCATGGGCCGTCGGGGGAACCATGAATGTGGGTTGCCTGGATTGCACGGTAGATTCTCTGCCTTTCGGGTGGTAACTGATCAAAATCCCTCTCCATGGTTGGGGCGAGGGCCTCGATGACATACTCAGGGGGATAGCCATAGATCCTGCTGTAGAGGTCAAACAAGAGCGCAGAGACCTCTGTATCCGTCAAGAAGAGGGGGTAGATGTTTCTCTGTCGCAAATATTCTACCACTGAGTAGTAGTTCGCGAAATCGCCGTTATGTACAAGGGCCTCGTTGAGGCCGATAAAGGGATGGGCGCCCGCCGGATGCCAGACCCTCCCCTTGGTTGGATAGCGCTGGTGGGCAATCCATATATGGGCCTTGAAGTCTTCAAGCTGGTAATACTGCACCACCTGTTCTGCATATCCCACGATCTTTAGGATAAAGAAGTTCCGGCCATGGGAAAGGACAAAGGCTGACTGATTCCCGAGGACATCGTAGTACGTTTTGTTAATCTTGAAGCTGTTTTGAAAGACGAATTCATCTTCTGCCTGCCTCTCGGTTAACTGGAGGAGATTGTTTCTTTCCTTAAACTCCTGGAGCACCGGAGGCTTTACCCTCACAAAATAGCGCCAGATATTAGGTGGTTTAATGGCGAGGCCGGGGATATCCCTGAAGTCCTGCACATGGGGGAGACGTTCGTTAAGATCTACCTTGAAGTACGGCTCGATGAACCGTTTTTCCAGATCCCCCATAACGCCTTGTTCGAGGACTGCTATTTGGAGCATATAATCATCTTCTAAGATCCCTCTTGAGACGTCAAGCATATCGGGATCAAGGCCCATGGCAGCTATACCCCCTCCAAGTCCATTCCCTCGGTTGTGCATCTGTCTGGAAGGCTCAAAGATGTGTTTTCCCCTGACAGGGATGCTCGAGGCAAACCCGGTTACCCCGCAGCCACCCTCTTCCTCTTTCTTATAGCATTTCCTTGTGGGCAGATCTTCCAGTAGCGATCTTCTTGACCTCACTATATTCTCTACTGTGTCAGCGTTTTTCATCATCCCCGATGCCCTCTTTTACTCTTCATGTAATCCAGGTGCACCAAGCAGTCTGTCCTGCCCACAAGTTCCGTTACGCTCTTCATGCCCAATCGTCCTACTATCCTTACTAGCTCTTTCTTCCAGGCACTGAAGAGGTTGATGATCCGCTGGGTTCCCCAATCGAGATCAATCAACCTCGTCAATTCAGGGTCCGTAGTAGCAATACCCCTTGCACAGCCCCTTCCACTCTCACAGTTGTGACAGCGAACGCATTCAAGCGCTACCAGTTCAGCTGTTCCCGTGCACACCCCATCTGCCCCCAGCGCTATAATCTTGGCCACATCATGGGGAGTCCTGATGCCACCGCTCGCAATCACTGTCATTTTTTCCCTGACCCCCTCTTCCTGCAGGAACCTGTGTACCATGGGCACAGCATATTCAATGGGCATGGCAATGTTTTTTTTGGCGATATCTGGAGCAGCCCCTGTCCCCCCGTAGCTGCCGTCAAGATGGATAATGTGGGCGCCGGCGTAGTAACTTCCAACTGCAACCATGTCCACATCGGTAGGTGTGGAGACCTTCACCGATATCACCGCCGTAGGATTGATTGCCTTTATCCAGTCTATATGTTTCTTGTGATCCTCAACAGAATATACGCTGTGAAAGGGAAAGGGTGAAAACAGGGGATAACCAACTACTGCCTCCCTCATGTGGGCAACAGCAGGCGTTACCTTATCCCCCAGCAAATGTCCGCCCAGACCAGGCTTTGCACCCTGGGCATACTTGAATTCCACTATGCTGACCCTTTGAATAGTCTCCTCTCGCACGCCGAAAAGACCGGTTGCCACCTGGGTGATGACATGATCGTCGTATGGTTTCAATTCGTCAGGATACCCCCCTTCGCCAGTACAGCAAAAGGTGCCAAGGGCCGCCGCCGCCCTGACTCTACTGAGCATGGCCATAATGCTTATGGATCCATAGGACATGCCTGCACCGTAGAAGGGCACCTCTATCCTGACCCTGTGGGAGGTATCGTCTCTTCGGTTCAGCTCAATCCCGACATCCACTTCCTCATCTGGCGGTGCAGATTCATTCCTATGGGAGGGGGGTAGAACCAGACGCAGCCTGTCAAAGCCGCCAACGGATTCCCCTATCCTGTATTCGAGCCCTCCCGGCGGAACATCACCTGTCTCGGCCATACACCAGGTGCTCACAAGTAGATCCGGTGTCCATCGAAGATCCCCTAAGGTATCAAAGGTAGGATTTCTTTTCAGGGAAAGGGCCCCGGCAGGGCAGGTCTTATAGCAGGGATTGGGGCAATCAGGCCCCACGCACCTGTAGTGATTCTTGGTCATGACATGGCCAATTTTGACGTGTACCCCATGCGGGCATATGGCCACGCATTTTCCGCATCCTAGACACTCGTCGGTCCTGTGAAGGCGATATTTTCCAATGGGGTTCCTGAATCTTGATGGCACCGTCACCACCTTTGGTAGCTCCTTATTCAAGTTCATAGCCCTTCTGAACCTCGCTCAATGATCCGAAGGTACTTCTGTCAAGATCCTCAAAGAACATCGCCCTGCCTGTCTCACCCCGCAGACGCCGGACATCCCTTATTCCCATCGCCCCCATGACCTCAAGGAGCTGGTTATGCCACGCACCGAGGAGATTGGTTATCCTGGAGCCAACCCAGGATTGCTCGGCCCGATCTATCTCCACCGGACACGGCAGACCTTTGGTGCAGCGGCGACACATTCTGCACTCCAGTGCGATAAGGATAGCAAAGTCAATAACCACCCCATCCGCTCCACAGATAATGGCTTTTGCCGCGTGTTCTGCCATGGCAATGCCGCCCCCGGCCAGAAGAGTGACTTCATCCCTTATCCCCCTTTCCACCAGGGCCAGGTGAGTTTGACGAATTCCGTCCTTGATGAATATGGAATTATCATCTATCGCCCGTCCGCTTGCCGTCCCTTCGAGGTATAGAATAGACACGTCTGAGTCTACCAAGGACATTATTTTCTCCACCATTCCCCTCACAAGGGGGACCCTGCAGGAGATCAGGGCAGAGGGATGACTCTCCTTTATCCTTTTAACAATCTCCTTCCAGTTCTCCCCCCACGGGACCTCTACAAGCCTGACCCCTTCTAAACCATCGCCTGAATGAGGCTGAATAGGTGACATGATGGGGATCAGGGATTCCCTGAAGCTGACCAGTTCCCCTGTTATCATGTCAACCGGTAGGGCCAGGAAGGTCCCGAGTTCCTTGGCAGCCAAGGCCCATCCCTTGATGGTATCCCCGCTCAAGGAGCCAAACGAGGGGACCCTCAGGATTATTGGGAGAGGGATATCAAGCCCGAAAGGGAGATTATCTTGGAGGTCTCCCGAATTACTGAAACTGAGGTGCCCGGAGGTCCCGCCCATGTCGATGCCGGTACTGATGTACTCCCTGCCATGGATTCCGTCTCTGGTGGGCCTCACAATCTCAGACATGTCAGTCCACATGGAGTCGAAGCCAGGTCCGCTGAAAGGGCCAGGATAGCCTCCTCCAGAAACAGGGATTTTACCAGTCTCGGCCTGATACCATAAGCTGCTAATGATCTCCGGTGTCCAATGGGAATCCCCAAGGGCCTCATATTCCGGGTTCATGGATTTATGAATCAATTCCCTGGGACAGCCCTGCACGCACCTCAGGCAGCCCATACACTGGTTATCAATGGAGTCAATCATTTGCCTCACATCCAGGTCCCGACTGCCGTAAACCCCGTAGACGCACTGCTTCTTCACACAGTGAAGGCATCCCAGACAACCTTCCCACCAGGCGATGATGCCTGATTTCGTGGGGGCCTTGAACCTGTTTGGGGCAGCTCTTGTATGGATCATATACTTAGCGGGCATCAAAAAGCCCTATTAACCTCAGCCAATGGGAACTTCTGTGTCTTCCCCGTTACTGACCCGGCACCTTTAGCATTGACGATGGTTCAAACCGGGTAAAGGTGACCATGATCTCATCTACCAGTCTCGCAAGTGATTTCGGGTTTTCCCTGGAGTTCATCACTAGCCCTACTCGGTCACCTTTCAGCCCGATAGAAGCGATGGCTTCTCTCACCCTTTGCACCCTTTTCCTCGCCCTCAAATTTCCATCAGAATATCGGCATTCCCCTTCCGGACAGGTAATCACGTACGCTGCATCGGCAAACTCCTCCAGTGCCCGCAAGAGATGAATGGGCTCTATCCGGCTGCTGCAGGGCATTGGAAAAAGACGCAGGGATTTCCCGTATTTTGCCTCCAGAGACTGCCTATCCCCTTCACCACTTTCAGGGGTGTGCTGACAGTAAAACAGGGCTAGGTTCGGATTGCTTTGAGTAGGCATTTAATATCACGCGTGCGATAGAAGAAGTGCGTTCCTTGCCAAAAAAAGACGGAAAATGGGGATACTACTATTTCTCCCCTTTTTCCGTCCCTCGGCGTCCTTGCTTCTTCGGAAAAAGCGCCTTTGATCTTTCCTGGGAGTTAGTCCAAGAAAAAGCCAGCTTTTTGATTAGAGGTACTGCAAACGATAGGCCAAAAACATATTGAGTAGTGATCTCAACATGTTAGTTGAAAAACCAGTACATATACCCTTTTGAAAATAACAATTTTGTAGCATTCAACCTATTCGGATTACACTTTTGTCTCTATCTTACCGCAGGGCCATGAACCTAAAGGACCTCTTTTGCCGCATCCTCTATTGCGGCGGTCACACGGGTAAGATATTCTTCTGACATCTTGACCGAGATTGGATAGACCAGGAGCCTTTCAAAGAGGCCCTGTGTTTTGGGGAAGGCATCTTTTTGGTAGGTTAAATCAATTCCTGAGACATTGTTCTTAAAAGGCCAACCGCTCTTGCATAAAGTGGTGCCATTGAAGAGCTCATTCCAATTCGGGTAGAAGTGCCACGTATTATCCCTGTAGTAAATGGCACCTACTTTATTCTTAGACAATACCCCATTGAATCTCCTTGCCTTTTCTCCATCAGGGAGGAAAAAGGCCAGGAAGGTCGCTGTATCTCCCTCTAAGTCAAGTATCCTTCTGAAGGTGATCCCTTCTATTTTTTCCAGGGCCGTCTTGATTGTTTCCTTATTCCTTTTCTGCTCTTGAATGATAAATGGGAGCTTGGCCAGTTGAGCCAGACCAAGGGCCCCTTGAAGCTCCATCATCCTGAAATTAAATCCCATAAATCTTCTATTGTCCAACCCCCTCTCCACGCCTGGAATGTGTTCGTGTCCGTGATCATGGAAGGCGGAACAACTAAGGTAAAGGCCTTTGTCATTGGTGACAATCATCCCGCCCTCTCCTGTGGTTATTGTCTTTACCGCATCAAAGGAGAATATCCCCACAGCCCCAAAGGTTCCCAAATAACGCCCATCTAGTTTTCCCCCTGATGCCTGGGCAGTATCCTCAATGACAGGGATACCATGTCTATTGGCAATGCCCACAATTTCCCTCATATTGGCCTGGGCCCCAATCATGTGGACAGGTATGATAGCCTTAGTGCGCCCTGTTATCTTTCTTTCCAGGTCAGCCGGCTCCATGCACAGTGTGTCATCCACTTCTGTAAATACCGGTGTTGCGCCTGATTCGATAATTGCCTCCCAGGTTGCTATAAAGGTAAATCCCTGCGTTATTACCTCGTCACCGGGGCCAATACCGAGCCCCGCCATTGCAACCCTAAGGGCTGCCGATCCAGATGAAACAGCAAGGGAGAAAGAAGCGCCGCACATATCGGCAAATCGCTTCTCAAATTCAGCAACCTTATAGTTGCCCTTCCTGTCCTTTTCAAATCCATAGCGAAAAAGAACACCCGTCTCCAAAACATCGGATATCTCCCTTTTTTCCTCCTCCCCAAACACTTCAAAACCAGGCATATTTCTCCCCTTTTTCTTAAAAAGCCCCCTTGTAAATCCTTACCGCTGACTCCTTGGTCATCATCCTTGGGTTATTAGCTATGGGCCTGTCAACCTTCATCGCCGCTTCAGCCATCTCTTCAATAGATGACTCGGGTATATCAAGCTCTCTTAGTGTCTTTGCTACTGCAAGATCCTCTAAAAGAGCAGAGACCTGTTCAATGGCCTTCTCCGCGGTTTCCCTCAATGTGAGACCTGAAGTGTCAGCTCCAAGCAGTTCGGCCACTTCTGCATACCTTGCAAGGGCACCAATAAGATTGTACCTCATCACATGCGGAAGGAGTACCGCGTTAGCGAGGCCGTGTGGGACATCGAAAAAGGCTCCGAGTGGATAGGCCAGTGCGTGGCAGGCGCCAACACCAGCGCTTGATAGGGTCAGGCCTGCTAGAAGGCTTCCCATGAGCATCTCACTCCTTGCCTGGCGATTTTCTCCTTTAGCCACGGCCAACCTTACATTACTTCCTATGGTTGCTATTGCCTCCCGGGCAAGGGCATCGCTTATAGGGTTTGCCTGAACCGCGGTGAATCCTTCGAGGGCATGGATAAGGGCGTCCATGCCAGTAGTGGCTGTGATGTCAGGAGGTAAAGGTACAGTAAGCTCTGGGTCCAAGAGGGCAAGGTCAGGGTATAGAAAGCGACTATTGATCCCACCTTTTCTCCGAGTCTGCCTCATAGTGAAGACAGCGGTAAAGGTGACCTCGCTTCCCGTTCCTGCAGTTGTTGGGATCATAATGGTGGGAAGTCCGGGTTTGGACACTTTTTCTACGCCTAAATAATCAACGGCACTNCCGCCGTTGGTGACCAGTACAGTCACTGCCTTTGCAACATCCATGCTGCTTCCACCACCAACACCAATAACCAGATTGCACTTCTCTCTTCTGGCCAGATCTGCCCCTTCATCTGCCACGGACGGCTCAGGCTCCGGAGTCACCTTGTTGAAAAGGATGAAGGGACACCCGCCTTGTTTGATGGAGACACTGATCTGATCCGCAATAGGAGTACGAGAAAAGCCCTCATCCATCACCAAAAAGATATTTTTACCTGACAAGAGCTTTATTTCTTCTGGGAGCAACTCCAGAGAGCCTTCCCCAAACAGAATCTTTCTGGCTGTCTGAATCCTGGTTATAGCTCGCATAAATCCCTCGCTCCACTTAACAACACTATCAGATTTGAGACGCTCAGGGAGGCAGATACCTTTGGGCTATGGGATACCTTCTTCCGTAGCCAAAGGACTTTGTGGTGACCTTCAATCCAGGAGGGGCCTGATGTCTCTTATATTCGTTACGATCAACCCGGCCGACGATATCCTTGACGATTGATGGTTCAAAGCCCATCTCTATAATCTCCTCTGCTGCCTTATTGTCCTCGATATATGCCTTCAGTATACCGTCTAAGACCTCGTAGGGGGGCAAGTCATCCTTGTCCAGTTGGTCAGGTTTGAGCTCAGCCGATGGGGCTTTTTGAAGAATTCTCTCGGGAATAAGTTCTTTTTCCTTGTTGATCAGATGCGCGATTCGGTACACCATGGTCTTCGGCACATCGGAGATAACTGCCAATCCGCCACTCATATCCCCATATAGGGTACAGTAGCCTATCGCCACCTCCGATTTATTGCCGGTAGAAAGNAGCAGGTAGCCAAACTTGTTGCTAAGGGCCATGAGGATGATCTGACGGATCCTCGCCTGGATATTTTGNCCTGTGACTTCTNTTGCCACATCTTTACAGAGGGGAGATAGTTCTTCAAGAAANTNATTCAAATATCCCTTCAATGGGGACCTGAAGGAACTTAATCTCTAGATTGGCGGCCAACTGCTTGGTATCTTCAAAATTCTCCTGATGGGTATACTGGGAAGGCATAAAAATCCCTGTAACGTTTTCCTTTCCAAGGGCCCGGACAGCAATACAGGCTGTAAGAGCTGAGTCAATGCCGCCGCTCAACCCCACGATTGCCCTGGAAAACCCGCATTTCCAAACATAGTCTCTGGTGCCCATTATTAGGGCGCTTAGGATGGATTCGGTGTCTGATTGGGAAATTGGATGGATTTCGCCTTCTTGGGTATTAGTGTCGAAGATGACCATGTCCTCTTTAAAGTCTCGAGCCCTCGCGACGATCTTGCCTTTGGAGTCAAAGGCGAGACTAATGCCATCAAAAAGCACGCTGTCATTGCCGCCGACTTGATTTATATAGAGCAGGGGAACCCCATATTTCTTGGCCATATCGCTGAACATATCCCACTTGAATTCCCTTTTGCCCACATGATAGGGGGATGCCGAGATGTTGACGAGGAGATTGGCCCCTTCTTTTATCACCATTTCTGGTGGATCAACCGGGTAAAGCCGTCTTGCGAAGAAATCCTTGTCGTTCCAGATGTCCTCGCAGATGGTAAGCCCGATACGGCAGTCCTTGTAGGGAAAGGATGAATATTCCGTTCCGGGCTCAAAATACCTCCTCTCATCGAACACATCATATGTGGGAAGAAGCCTCTTGTGTACCTGATGGAGGATCTTGCCGTTATCAAAAAGTGCTGCCGAGTTGTAGAGGGGGTTACCAGCTCTAGAAGGGATTTTTGTCTACAAATCCACATATCACCCCGATTCCTTTTATTGATTGAACAAGCTTTCGTAAATACATGAGGTTATCCTCGACAAAGCCTTTCTTTTCAAGAAGGTCTCGTGGAGGGTAACCCGATATCGCTAGTTCAGAAAAGACAACGAGATCACACGGCTGACCTCTCGCCTTCTCTGTTGCCGCTAGAATCTTTTCCGTGTTGAGGCTAAAATCCCCGATGGTTGGGTTAATCTGGGCGAGGGCGATTTTCATTACTTCACAGCCGCTTCCGGCTTATTCCAGTAATTCTATTGGTGACTTTCCATCCCAGCACTTTAAGCAGAGACTTTCTTTGGGCATCTTCAGTGCCTCAACAAAGGCCTCAAGGCTATTATAGCGCACCGAATCGGCACCGATCCTCTCAGAAACCCAGCGCTCTAGGTCCTTCAGTTGATCAAGGGTGGTGATATTCCCATTGGCAAGGAATCCCCTGGCCAGAAGCTCTCCATAGGTCCTGGTTGATATGCCAAAATCACAGGGGTACATTAATGGTGGACACGCAATACGCACATGTACCTCTTTGGCCCCGGCATTCTTCAAATCCCTGACCTTTTCCCTGATCTGGGTGCCCCGCACAATGGAGTCATCACAGAGGACAATCCTCTTATCCCTCAGCGCATATCTCAGGACAGAGAGCTTCTTTTTGGCCATCCTGTCCCGATCTTCCTGGGTTAACTGGGTATAGCTTCGGTCAGCATATCTATTGTAGAGGAAGACCTCCTGGTAGGGCAATTCGGATACCATGTGATATCCGAGGGCGTGTCCGATACCTGACAGGGGCACCGGTGCTACNAGGTCGGCCTGAATGCCGCCTTCTTCTCTATCCCTTTCTGCCAGACTCTGCCCNAGGTTGTTTCGGGCCTCTTGGACATAGAGTCCATCAATCTTGCTATCCATGCTGGCCGTNTATGCCCATTCAAAGGCACAGTGGGCTCTCCTCGGGCTTTTTAACTGACGCTTGGTCTCAAATCCCNTTTCGGTGATAAAGACAATCTCACCTGGTCTCACNTCTCTAAGGTGATATACCCCTATGTTCTGAATAGCCCTAGACTCAGAGCTAACAAGGTAGGTNCCGGGGCCCTCTCCNAGGATGAGAGGTCTAACTCCGTAGACATCTCTGGCAGCGTAGACGCCGTCTTGAGCCAAAACAACGAGGGAATAGGCGCCTTTTATCTTTTTGGCCAGCATGGAAATCCCCGTGATTATGTCTTTCTCTTGCAAGATAAGCTTGGAGATGATCTCAATATCCAGGCCATGGTAAAAGGCTTCTCCCCTGTCCTTCATCTCCGTAAGCAAGGCCTCGCTATTTATGATGTTGCCGCTAAAGGCAACCGCTATCTCACCTACTGCCCCCTGCCACATCATGGGCTGCCTTTCCTTAAGGCTTACGTGACCAATACCCATGTTGCCCTTAAAGGTCTCTAATTCACGGGAGGCAAAGGTATTGCCCACCTGCCCATAATGGGTAATCAGATATATTCTTCCTCCACCGCAGGTGGCGATACCACAGAACTGCTGCCCCCTGTGNTGCAGGAAGTCAAGGCCTCTGTAGATATCTTCAACNCAGTCCCTGTCCTTCACAATGCCAAACACGCCGCAGTTTTCGCCTCTTGATTTCACTGAGTGCTTCCTCCTTGATCCGCNGAATNGGAATTGATGTCCATATGGTAGGTTTGAAGTGACTTGACAGACCCATGATCCTTTCGGTAGGCCTGGATGCCCCTCGCAGCAGCCGCAGCTGCTGCGAGGGTGGTGATATAGGGGACCTTGTATTTGACCGCAGACTTACGGATATATGAATCGTCGTATTTGCTTAATTTACCACTCGGTGTATTTATAACTAACTGGATCTCACCGTTTTTTATGGCATCTACGATGTTTGGTCTCCCTTCATGTAACTTGAGTATATGTTCCGATTCAATCCCGTGCTCCGCGAGGAATCTATGGGTTCCCTCGGTAGCCTTGATCTTAAAGGCGAGTTCCTTGAATCGTCTGGCGATTTCCGGAACTGAGGATGTGTCTTTTTTCAATACGGTAATTAACACGCTTCCTTCGGCAGGGAGCCGCTGTTGAGTAGCCTCCTGGGCTTTAAAGAAGGCCAGTCCAGGATTTGCTGCGAGGCCGAGAACCTCTCCAGTGGACCGCATTTCGGGGCCCAAAAGGGGGTCAACCTCAGGGAACATATTGAAGGGAAAGACCGCCTCCTTAACCCCGAAGTGAGGGATGGGCCTTTGTTTGAGGTTAAGGTCGGCAATCGTCTTGCCGAGCATGAGTTCAGTTGCCAGTCGGGCCATAGAGACATTACAGACCTTGGAGACGAGCGGAACAGTTCTCGATGCGCGGGGGTTTGCCTCAAGGACGTAAACAGTATCGTTGGCGATGGCATATTGTATGTTGAGGAGACCGACGACGTTGAGTTCTATAGCTATCTTTTTGGTGTATTCGTTGATGGTATCAACGTGCTTTGCCGGGATGCTGATGGGCGGAATTATGCAGGCGGAATCGCCCGAATGGACGCCGGCGAACTCTATATGTTCCATGATAGAGGGTACGAAGGCCTGTTTTCCGTCTGCCAAGGCATCGGCCTCCGCTTCGATAGCGTTTTCCAAGAATTTATCGATAAGAATTGGCCTTTCGGGCGTCACACCAACAGCGGCTGCCACATAGTGCCTGAGCATCTCCTCATCGTAGACGACCTCCATTCCCCTTCCGCCGAGCACATAGGAGGGCCTGACCATGAGGGGATATCCTATCCTTTCCGCGATAGCCAGTGCCTCATCCAGGGTGCTGGCCATATCGGACTGCGGCTCCGGAATGCCGAGCTCTGCCATCCTATTTCGGAAGCGATCCCTGTCCTCTGCCAGATCAATACTCTCTGGAGATGTTCCAATGATCTTGACCCCAGCCTCGGCCAGCTCATTAGCGATATTGAGCGGCGTCTGCCCTCCAAACTGGACAATTACCCCCTCTGGTTGCTCCTTCTCGTATATGCTTAGTACATCCTCAACCGTGAGAGGCTCAAAGTAAAGTCGGTCAGAGGTATCGTAGTCAGTTGAGACCGTTTCAGGATTGCAGTTGACCATAATTGATTTATAGCCCAGATCGCGTAAGGCAAAGGCGGCATGAACGCACGTGTAATCAAACTCTATTCCTTGACCAATCCTGTTTGGCCCGCCTCCCAGGATCATGATCTTACGACCACCTTCTCTTTCCACCTTGTCCGGTGCATTGTAGGTAGAGTAGTAGTAGGCTGCGTTCTCGACCCCGCTGACAGGGACAGGCTCCCAGCCCTCTACTACACCAAGGGCGGTCCGCCGCCTCCGCATATCCCTCTCCGGGACTTTAAGAAGCTGTGCCAGGTAGCGGTCCGCGAACCCGTCCTTCTTAGCCTGGATTAGGATGTCATCAGGGAGCCCTTTCCCTTTGAAGGTGAGGATCTTTTCCTCGAGCTCAACGAGCTCTTTCATCTGCTCAATAAACCAGGGCTTGATATAGGTCTTGTTGTAGAGCTCCTCTATAGTCGCACCCTTCCTCAGTGCCTCATACATAATGAACTGTCGTTCGCTTGATGGCTCGGTTAACAGATCCATCAGCTCATCAAGGGGTTTTTCATGGAAATCCTTAGCAAATCCAAGCCCATAGCGGCTATTTTCGAGTGACCTGATCGACTTCTGGAAGGCCTCTTTATAGGTTCTACCGATGCTCATCACCTCCCCGACAGCCCTCATCTGGGTACCGAGTTTGTCTTCTGCACCCTCAAATTTCTCAAAACCCCACCTGGCAAACTTCACCACAACGTAATCCCCTGAAGGCGTATATTTGTCTAGTGTTCCACCGCGCCAGTAGGGGATCTCATCCAGCGTCATGCCAGCAGCTAATAGTGTTGAGATGCGGGCAATAGGGAAACCAGTTGCCTTGGAGGCGAGGGCCGAAGATCGTGAGGTCCGTGGGTTGATCTCAATGACGACAAGGCGGTCGGATTTCGGGTCATGGGCGAACTGGATGTTGGTGCCGCCTATTACCTGGATTGCCTCCACGATTCTATATGAGTACTCCTGCATACGCATCTGCAATTC
>JGI24422J19971_10000444_pt1 | contig 23032 bp, 28 predicted proteins | sample DeeMarSWOR152_54_FD_19971 | JGI IMG/M metagenome (IMG submission 19971) | reverse complement strand
CATGCCAAAAGAACCAAAACCAAAAGAAAGCCCAGAAGAACAACCTCCGGCTAAAGAGAAAATAAACGAAGAACCCCCTAAAAATTAATTACCCACAAACATGATTGCCATACAAGCAGCCACTAAGGTGAACCCAACCACATGCCAGGACGATTCCTAGGCCTTTTCAAGCCCCTATCCAGAATCACACCAGAAGTAAAACCCCCACAACGCAAAGTCGGATTCAACGAAAAACTCCTCTGGACAGGCCTAGCTCTATCACTCTACCTCGTCATGACCGAAGTTCCATTATACGGGCTACCAATCACACCCGAAACAGGCGACCCCTTTCTCTACCTCAGAGTCATATTCGCATCCCACCGCGGCTCCCTAATGGAACTAGGAATCGGACCCATAGTAACCGCCGGACTAATCCTACAACTACTAGCAGGATCAGGCATGATAGGCTGCGACATGTCCAACCCAGACGACCGCATGCTCTTCACCACAGCCAGCAAAATCTTCTCTTTCCTGTTAATCGGAGTACAAGCGTTCGCCTACATAATAGGCGGAGTCTACGGAACCCTTCCAGCCCAAGCCGCAGTCCTAGTCTTCCTACAACTATTGATAGCAGGGCTAATCCTCATGCTTCTAGACGAAATGCTCCAAAAAGGCTGGGGCTTCGGAAGCGGCATCAGCCTCTTCATCCTAGCAGGCGTAGCCCAAACCGTGGTGTGGGACACCTTTGCAGTAACACCAATAGGATTTACTCAAGACGGCAAAAGCTGGGGCGTCATCGCAGCCTCATTACAAACTGCCGTAAGCGGACAACCATTCCAAGATTTGCTTATCCGCCAAGGAACAAACGCCCCCAGTATAATTGGACTAATCACAACGATCATCGTCTTCTTCACAGTCATATACATAGAGGGCATACGCGTCGAACTACCAATATCCTATGCCGGCTACCGTGGATACCGCGGTCGATACCCAATCAAACTGCTCTACGTATCCAACTTGCCCGTGATTTTCGCATCAGCCCTCTTCGCCAACATATACTTCATCTCTCAACTCGTCTGGAGCAACTACAACCCAAACAACAGCAACGTNTGGCTCAACCTCATAGGACAATACCGAACAGTGGAAGGCAGCGGTCCCGTGCCAATCGGCGGCCTTGTATACTACGTGATCTCACCCAGAAACCTTGGCGATATGCTTGCTGACCCGGCTCGAGCACTAGTCTACACTGGCATTCTGGTGTCCTTTTCAATAATCTTTTCACTCACATGGCTAGAAGTAGGCGGCCTTGGACCATCGACTGTTGCCAAGCAACTTGTAGACTCTGGAATGCAGATTCCTGGCTTCAGGCGTTCTGGGAAACCTATTGAACAGGTTTTGAAACGTTACATTCCCACAGTCACCATACTCGGAGGCGCCATCGTCGGCTTAATCGCCTCAACTGCTGACTTCTTCGGAGTGTTTGGAACCGGCATGGGCGTGCTATTATCTGTCGGCATATTGTATCAGTATTATCAGATCTTGGTACAAGAGCGCGTTTCAGAAATGTATCCCGCACTTAGACGCTTCTTCGGAGGATAAAACAGTCCATGGCTATTGAATGGCTAAGCGTAATTCCCATCTCCACCTTCTTCATTCTATTGATGTCTTTCGGAATCTCATTTGCGACATCTTTGAGCAATCGACTGCTGACCAACAGAGAGCAGCTGAGAGAATGGAACAAGGAGATAAGCCAGTGGAGAAGCGGATCTCTGAAAGCTACACGCGCAGGCGACAAGAAATTAATGGCAAAACTGAAAAAGAAGGAAAAGCACATCATGCAGCTGCAGTCGAAAATGATGTTTCAATCAATGAAGACAACATTTTTGTGGTTTATACCCATGCTGCTTCTCTGGTATGTGCTTCTACCCCAACTTGTTGAAATAGACAAACCCGTAGCTTACCTTCCTTGGCTAGGCCCGGAGCCACTAACTCTAAATGTAATCCTCTGGTATCTGATATGCTCTCTCCTTGCCGGCATAATCTTCAACCGCCTACTAGGCTTGGGGCTCGGAGGCGACTAAGCGGTGCCCAAACCACACCAGCAAAGCAGAACAAAGAAACGACGTCTGGTGAAGCTGCCCAGCGGAGGCGGTTTGGCAACCCGTTACAAGAAGCGAAGAGCCAAAGCCTCGCGATGCTCTCAATGTAAACGAGTCATCTCTGGTGCTCCAATTCGAATCAGTTCTGAAAACAGAAGAGTCTCCCTGACCCAAAAAAGACCGCAGCGCGTATTTGGCGGGCAGATCTGTCACCTGTGCCTGCAGAAGGCCTTGAAGCGTGCCACTCGGGGCGCTGTTTTGGCATGACTGCCAGAAAACAGACCGTTGTCATCTGTTTGGCTGGTTTAACGGCTTGTGGAAAAAGTACAGCTGCTAGACGTCTAGCTGAAAGGTTTGGACTTAGATATGTTTCCGGCGGAACAGCACTGAAGGAATTAGCCCTGAAAATCGGTTACAGGGCAAAAAAGAGAGGGTGGTGGGAAAGCGCTGAAGGCATGCGCTTTCTTAAGCAGCGGGCGCGTGATCCACAGTTTGACAAGCGGATTGATGCGAAATTGTTGGAGTGGGCGGCGCGAGGTAATGTTGTATTTGACAGCTGGACCATGCCTTGGCTGTCGAAGATTGGGTTCAAAATTTGGTTGGAAGTCTCAGCTGAAGAAAGAGCTAGACGATTAACTCGGCGGGACAGCATTAGCTTGACAGATGCTAGGCGTATTATCAAAGAAAAGGACTGTAGAACCAAGCAGATATATGAACATCTGTATGGGTTCAACCTAGGCGAGGACTATTCACCATTCGATCTTATTCTTGACAGTGAGGCTTTGTCCTCTGATGAAGTTCTTACCGTTTTGGGTTTTGTCGTTGAACATCTGGTGTTGAAGCAGAGTCGATGAAGTTATAAATGCGTTCTCTTATGAGTTGATAAAGGCAAAGACTTGAAGAGCTGAAATGCAATGTCTGCTGTCGATGTTGGCAGAATCTGCGTCAAACTTTCCGGTCGAGAAGCCGGGAGGAAATGCATTGTTGTCGACATTGTAGACAAGAATTTCGTACTGATTACTGGTCCCAAGCAGTTGAACGGGGTCAAGCGAAGACGAGTGAATGTTAACCATATTGAGCCTACTGAGCGGAAAGTGAATATTAGACGGGGCGAGTCTGACGCAGAAATGATGAAGGCACTGGACGAGGAGACACAGAGTTTTCTGCGCGAGGGCTTGAAGCCCAGATTGTGATAAGCAACGTAGATGTAGCATCTTTTGAGACAACCGAGAACATAAGAATCATCATAACACATATTTGGTTCAGGTCTTCAATTACTAGGAAATGGGCGAGTTTATTCTATGCCTGAAAAAATCAGGATGAAGATTGGAAGAGCAAGCTACATTCAGCGTATAGGTGAGAAAGATTACTTGAAGACTAGAAGCCGTATTGAGAGTGTGCCTATGCGCAGGTTAGTAAAGCTGGCCCGAATGAGCGGACGGAGGTGGCGGCTACATCAAGAAGGAAACCAACTATTTCTTGTTCTGGAGGCGGTATCATGGGAGGAAGAAGAGGAAGCCGCCAAGAAAAAGTCCTTAGAATTATGATCTGCGAAGTATGAAAGCATTCACAGCGATCTGGTCGGCATTGCAGAATGGAACAGCATATACGGAGCAGAAGAGATGAAAAGAATATTTCTAGCAACCTTCCACCACTTTGTAGCATTTGTCCATCAGAGGGAAAAGTTTGAATATGAAGAGCTTTATTGATTAAGAAGTTTATATGGAGAGTCCAAGCGAATGCATTTAGCTCATGATAGCGGGGGCATTTCCAAGCTCATCCTCATCTTGCTTTTGCTGCTTTTCTTCGTCGTCGGCGCGCTTTTCTCGTATGTATATACAATGGGGTTCTACGCGCCCTCAGAATTCAGGCTCCCCACCAGGCCAATCGTAACCGTTGAAAGCGTTGAGTTTTATGACCAGAACACATTCTTCTTCAATATCACCTTGCTTAATCCTTCATACTCGTCAAACGTGGAAATAACAAGAATCGAGGCGAGAACACCTGACGACAATATAATCCACGTGATCGCTGACACTCAACCTGCTCTGCCATACCGGTTGGAACGAGGGGAAATTCGAACATTCCGAGTTACGTGGAACTGGGCGTACTACACTGGTATCAAGCTTCCATACACAGACCAACCCGTTGAAATCCGCGTGTTCCTGGCAGACGGAAGGGGCGAGATCTTTGAAGTCAGAAGACCCTTAACTGCGCTTAATATTACGGACCTTGTCTTTGACCCGTCAATTAGTGTGAATCATTTCAATGTAACAGTTCGAAACTTGGAGTCGTCACAAACTTATGTTAACGTCACGGCGATAGGCATCGGCGCAGAAGTCGTCCTACAGGATATGGTTGATCCCGATCTACCATATGTACTGAACCCAGGCGACTCAGTGCACTTTCAATGCTTCTATAATTGGACGAGCGTTCAAGGTCAAGAGACAACTATTAGAATAAGAACACTACAGGGATACGTTGCAGAATATACTCAGATTCTTCCCCAACCTGTAACTCTTGAAATACCGCAGATTGTCTTCAACGCTACTGTAAGCACCGCCCACTTCAACATCACAGTGTCTAACGCTGCCAATTCATCCACTTACGTTGATATAAGCAGAATAACAGTAGCGGTTGGCAACGAGACTCCTATTGATATTTCCCTTTGGACTCCTGATCCATCGTCAAGACTTGAAACGAACGCATCCATTCTCATCACGTGCACGTGGGATTGGAGTAGTTTCAGCGGGCAATCCTTAACAGTCAAGGTTTCAGTATACACTTCTCAAGGGTTCACTGTAAGCAAAGAAATCCAGATGCCGTAATCTACTTGCTACATCCTCACAAAAGTTCTATCATTTGTCCGAGCCCATGCGCCATCGCTTTCTTGTATACAATGTTCGCTGCAACCGCTGTTTGTATGGCTAAACCCGTTGAGACGAACACTGTAATCTCCTCGTTGTTTGTTCTGCCCGCCTTCAATCCTGCCACAATTTGCCCAAGTTCAGCCCACATGTCTTCTCGTTTCAGCATACCCTGCGATAATGGAAGGCTGATCTCACCACTGTGAGACGCTTGCTCCCAACTGTCTACAACGATCTTCGACCGCTTGAGTATAGTTGGATCTAACTCTTGTTTGCCAGGGGCATCTGCACCAATGCAGTTAATGTGCACGCCAGGTTTGATCCAATCATTGAAAAGGACTGGCGCTTTTGAAGGGGTCGTCGTCACAACAATGTCAGCGCCTCTGACGGCGTCTTCTGCTCGTTCCACAGGAACCAATCGGCCTATCTGCTTACCATATTCCTTCCTAGTCTGCTCCAGGAAATCTTCACAGGTTTGCTTGGTTCGGCTCCAAACTTTGACTTCCTCAAGATTAGCATAAAGACTCAGCAGTGCCATCAACTGCGTCTTGGCTTGTGCGCCTGCGCCAATCAATCCAACAATTCTTGATTCTTTCCGAGCCAAATGCTTAGCGGCCACGCCGCCAGCAGCGCCCGTCCTCATGTCTGAAATGTACGTGCCACCAATGATGGCGATTGGTGATCCATTCTTCGGCTCTATCATTGTAACCGTCGCCATAGCTGTAGGAAGCTTGAACTTGGCTCTGTTATTCTCATGAATGTTCTGGATCTCAACGGCTGAAATGTCAAGTCCCTCCAGATAGGACGACGTAGCTCGTAGGTCGCCATCATACTTTTGATAGAGGAGATAGACTCTCGGAGAAATCTGCGTTCGATTCATTCCTTGTTCTGCAAACGCAAGCTCCACAGCCTCCATAGTTTCTTCCATAGACAAGAGCCGTTTCGCATCCTTTTCTGATAGAATTAGTGTCTTCAAGCAATCATCTCTCTTACGCTATGTTTCCTCGATGCTAAGTTAAGTTTTTTCTTTGAGAAGGTGGTTGTGGAGGGCGAAAAGCCTTTTAAAAGCGCCGTAAACACACAGCGGAGACAGAAACGATGTTCAGGGCGACGGAACGCACACTTTCAATAAAGTACGCTATTCGCGATGTGTTGGCATTTGCGAAAAAGCTGGAGAAAAAAGGCAAGAAAATAATCTATCTTAACATAGGCGATCCATGCAAGTACGACTTTGACATGCCAGAATACATCAAAGAGGCTTTGGTAAGGGCTGTTAGGGAAGGCAACAACTGGTACGCGCCTTCAGAAGGTTTGCCCGAACTCCGAGAAGCCATTTGTGATAAGGAGAGGAAGGTCAACGGCGTAAGCATTCAGGCTGAAGATGTAATTGTCACGCAGGGCATCTCTGAAGGCATCCAGATGCTCATGGCTGCAGTTGTTGAACCTGGAGATAAGGTCCTAGTTCCAGGTCCGGCGTACCCACCTTACATGTCGTACGTGAAGTTCTTCGGCGGGAAAGCGGTTTCTTACGAAACAGTTGAGGAGGACAACTGGCAACCCAACATCGAAGATCTTGAGCGCAAAATATCAGCCAAGACGCGCGCGATAGTGATTATTAATCCAAACAATCCAACTGGCGCGCTATACAATGAGAGAGTTATCAAAGCAATTGTAGACTTGGCTGGCGAACACAATCTTCTGCTTATCTCAGATGAGATCTATGACAGAATCGTGTTCAAAAAAGGCTTCACAAGCGCAGCTCATACAGCCAACGACGTGTCTGTGGTCGGGTTGAACGGATTCTCCAAAGCCTATTTGATGACTGGGTGGCGCTTGGGCTACATGTATTTCCACGACCCAGAAGGAAAACTAGATGAAGTGAAGGAGTGCGTGGCAAAAGAGACTAGGATACGCCTGAGCGCAAGCACTCCTGTTCAGATGGCAGGGGCTGCAGCGCTTAGAGGTTCGCAACATCACATCACAGATATGAACAGAAAACTGCAGCAGAGAAGAGACTTCGCATGGAAACGACTAAACCAGATAAGAGGGGTGAGCTGCGCCAAACCTGAAGGCGCCTTTTACGTATTCCCAAAAGTCGACGGTGTTGGTTCTCGCTGGAAAACCGACGGGGAGTTCGCCCGACAACTCCTTGAGGAAACAGGCGTTTTGATAGTTCATGGTTCAGGGTTTGACGAAACCTACGGGTCTGGGCATTTCAGAGCGGTGATATTGCCTCCAACAGAGATACTGAAGGAAGCATTGGACAGTTTGGAGAGTTTTATGTCAAAAAAGAAATGACAAGATGAGAAGCTAACGAATCTTTGTTCCGTGCTTTGGATCCCTCACCATCTTATTGAACTCCAGCAGCAGTTTCTTGGTTACTGGTCCCAGCTTGCCGTCACCGATGATTCGTTTGTTCACCTCTCTTACAGGTGTGATCTCTGCCGCGGTTCCAGTCAGAAAGACCTCGTCAGCTGTGAACACTTCGTTTGGAGTCATGTTTCTTTCGATCACAACGTAACCGAGTTTAACAGCCAGTTCCATGATTGCGTTTCGTGTTATTCCTCGCAACGCACCAGTCGAAGTGGGTGGAGTGACAACTCTACCGTCTTTCACTATGAAAATGTTTTCAGCCACTCCTTCGCATACGAATCCTGTGTTATCAAGGCAGATGGCCTCATCAACGCCGGCTGCATTGGATTCGATTTTGGCGAGGATGCTGTTCAAATAGTTCAGTGATTTCACTTCGTGGCTCGTAGCGTCCACTGGGTCTCGTTTGACCCATGTTATCATCGCTGTTATGCCTTTCTCCTTCTTCTCATTAGAATGAAGTGCTATCATGGGTTCAGTGATTATAATGACTGTGGCTTTCGGGCATTTTCTTGGATCCAAGCCTAAGTCGCCTACGCCGCGGGTGACCACAAGACGGATGTACGAGCTGTTGAGCCTATTCCTCTTGAGTGTTTTCACAACTGCTTCAATCATCTGTTTCTGAGTAATCGGTATCCGCATCATAATGCTGTGTGCGCATTTGTATAGTCGCTCAACGTGTTCCTTAAGCTTGAAGACCATGCCGTCGTAGGCGCGTATGCCTTCGAAAATGCCGTCCCCGTACAACAGACCATGGTCGTAAACGGAGACCTTCGCTTGGGATTTGGGATAAAACTTGCCGTCTATGTATATAACCAGTTCCTTCTCCATGGTTTTTCTCCTCTCTAATGGCAGAATTCGTTATCCAGCTTTCGTTAGCTATTTATACTTTTTGTTGATGGTAAGAGATTTTCCGCTAGAGCTTTGACAGTTCTCGTCCAACACAAATGAATCCTAAACATGCAACTACAATGAGCAGTATGCCGCCGATGTCCATTAGAACAAGGCTGGCACTCCAAAACACAATCATGTTCATGAACCACTCGGGCAGACTGTAGAAAGGTCCAGTCCAAGGTGATTTCCATATCCAATTCCATAAGCTCATTGAGAGCACGATTGAACCAACAAAGGCGCCCAATCCATATACTAGCGCAACGAGCAGAGTAAACACTTGTGGAATACGGCGTTCTTTGATGGTATAGTTGAAGACTGTGTGCACTGTTGCCGCTATTGGAGCAAGAATAACGGTGGCACTTTCTAAAACTGTCAATGACAAAAAGGGTCCCGTGAACGGGACGTCCCAAGAGAAGATTAGTCCCAACGCTTGGAGGTTTAGTATGGCATAAGCTAGGACACTGCCGCCTGCGATGCCTATAGCGGAACCCATTAGCTTGGATCTTGGGTTAGATGAGGTAAAGAGAGCACTGCTTGCGACGATAATTAATGGGGCAACTATCAGAGTCATGGTGGTGAGATTGGCTTCAGAGAGAAGCAGTGCAGAGCCTACGCCAAGGCAGAGTAAATAGAAGGAAGCAAGCGATACTCCTAGAAAAGCTATGCCTTTGACGTTGCCTCGCTCGTAAAACTTAACCGCACCGAAAATAAGGAGTACACCAAGAACGACAGAAACTGATAAAGCAATGAGAAAGAGGATTCTACCAGTGATTGCGCTCACATTAGCTTGAGAAGCAATCGGAATGGCAGAAACAGAGTGGCCTATCAGAATAGCTATTGGAGCATTGACGAGAACATAGCCGATTCCCAACATTGTCATTGCTGCAAGAGCGACTTTTCTGATGAACAGCTCAAGACGACTTTCTAGGGGCTCTTTGGCTGGAATAGGTGTGAATCTCGGTTTTTGTTCCTGAAGAACAACTTCTTGGCGTTTGCCCATGGCTTCTTGTTCCTCAATTTTCTCTATATAACATGTATGGATTCTAAGTATGTATCAATAGTAAGAGGTTCCATCGCCTGCAAATAGTGAATCATCAAAACTGCGGTCGGCTGGACAGTTTTTTAGGAAGTGCCAATGATCGAAATGGTTTGCCAGCTGTCTTCTCGTTGATCTCCTTTATTAGCTCTTGAAGGCTTATCTTTCTGATTTCCTTCCGCTCTCTATCTCGTACTGCCAAGGTACCTGAGTCTATCTCTTTCTGCCCGATGACTAACACATAATTTATCCACTCCATCTCTGCTTCTCTAACCTTCTTCTGCATAGTCAAAGCGCGGTCATCCACATCTGCACGCACGCAGGCTTCGCTTAGTTGATCTGCTATCCTATCTGCTTCTGCGACAAATTTGTCAGAGACTGGAATCACTCTGGCCTGCGTTGGAGCCAGCCACAGCGGAAGCATGGGCACTTCGCCCTTTTGCTGTTCTCGGTAGGCTTTTTCCAGCAGTGCATAGACGCATCTTTCAATTGAGCCGCTTGGGCTACAATGCAGTATGAGCGGTCGCTTTTTCTTGCCTTGCTCGTCGTCGTAGCTTATGTCGTAGCGTTCAGCGTTTTCGATGTCGATTTGGTCAGTTGAAAGAGCAGATGCCTTATCGAGGTTGTCAACAAAATTGAATTCGTACTTGAGTATCCAGTAGGAGTAACGTTTAGGTAATAATTCAATGAGCGTGGGTTTGCCAAACTTCTTAACCAGTGAAACGATGAAGTCTCTATTTTCTTCATAGAACTCCTTCGTGAAACGAACCGCTAATTCATAATCTTCAGGAGTGAACTCTAAACCCTCTTTCATATTTCTTGTGCACAGGTCGAATCGGACCATAAATTCCCGTTTTGCCTGCTCCAAATCAGCGCACATGGCATGGCAATCAGGCATAGTAAACGCCCTCAATCTGCGTAGTCCAACAAGTTCGCCGCTTTGTTCCCTCCTGAAACTGTAACGAGTCAACTCGTAAATGCGGAAGGGCAATTGCTTATACGAGATCTGGGTGTCATGAGACATAAGGAACTGTCCGAAACACGCTGCGAAGCGTAGGAAAAGCTCGCGGTTCTCGGACTTAACTACATATTGACGGGCTGGAAACCTCTCAATGTAGGCGGCAAGGCTAGGATGATTTAAATCGTACATGACTGGGGTTTCAACTTCCATGCCTCCGTACTCATTCACTGTCTGCGTTACAAACCGTTCAAGTAGCGACTTAACCAATCTTCCTTTGGGTGGCCAGCGGAAATTGCCCGGGTCGCTTCCAAATTCGTAATCGGTTAAGCCTAGTTTCTTCATTAACGTGACATGTGGCGGAGTTTGCTGGACAGCTCGCACTTTTGCCATTTCGTAATGGGCGAATTTCTCCAGCATTTTGTGAGTCTTAAGATTGAATTTTTCAACAGGTCTCAGTTTTCCATCGGTGTCCATGATGAACCACGTTGACTTCATGGTCTCTTCGGCTTTAACTGCCTCAGAGACTTTTTCTTGTGGTTCCCCCTTCTTTTCTCCGACTGGTGTAATGATGCGTAATTGCTCGGCTAAAGGGTGGCCCTTAATTGACAGTGAAAATTGTTTATTCCAGCCAAAGGGGCTTCGATAGGTCTGTAGGCTGATGTGTGTGGCGTGCTTTTCCATTGCCTTGAGAACTCTCAAGGCTTCTGCGGGCTTTGCTAGATCTGTGCTCAAGTGCGCGTACGGATAAATCAGAATTCTACTGGATTTTAGAATCTCTAGTGAATCCTTAACCTCGGCTATTGCTCGCTCGGCAACTGCTTCGTCGTCGCCTTTCTCGATGCATGTGAACAAGACAACGAGGTCATTCAATCTGACCGGTCTCTTTTCAGCTTCCTCAGCTATGGCTACTTCTTTCTTTATTGGAGTGTATTCGATGAAGTCTGAGTGAAGTTGTAAGATTCTCAAGCGAGTCAACTCCGGTCCTTCAGGTGGTCCAATGATAGAATGAGATTTCATCAAATTAGTCTTGCGTTCATATCGTCAGCGTGGGCATCTAAGAACTGGCTGAAGTGCGCTCACGTTCTGCCTGGCACTCCGTGTCTCCATTTTTCCAGAGTTCGGTCTTTCTTTGTTTCCTTCTTGAATTCCTTGTAGTGTTCTTTGCACAGATAGGTTCGCCGCGATTCGCCAACTTTAAGGCCTGCTTTCTTGACCTTGTCAGTTTCAAGCGATCGTACAGCTTCGTTGCCGCATCCTGATACACTGCATTTCACACCCTTGGCAACTCGACCCAAGAATCTGCACCGCCTAATCCATTCATCATTCGCGTTTCTGATATATTATCCTAGCTCTCGCATAGGTTTCTTCCTTATTGCCGAAGCGTTCAGGTCCAACACCTTCAACTACAAAGGATGCAGCGGCTGATCCTACACAAGCACACCAGTACGGGTCTTCTCCACGCAAGTATTCTGCAAGGAATGCACCGATGTATGCGTCGCCTGCCCCCGTTGGATCAAGAACAACTTTGGGTTTGCATGCTGGCACATTGTAGAAGGTACCTTCAAAGAGAAGCGTTGAGCCATGCAGACCTCGAGTAGCAATCACTATTTTAGCACCGTGGTCATGAATCTTTCTTGCAGCTTGCCTCATGTTAGCTATGCCGGTCACTGGTCTCATCTCGTCTTGTGATGACTTGTAGACATCAATAAGCTCTAGAATGGACCCTGCCTTCAGACGTTTGGGTCGCACATTACTATGAGCATCGAAGTCGCGAACGAACCCTTGTGGATCAAATGATAGGATGCTGCCTAGCTTGCTCAGCTTTCGTACGACGCTTATTGACACTTCGTTAGCAATTGGCCCAACATGAATGGCTTGGGCTTGTAGCGAATTGGGAATGTCTTTTGCTTTGATTGCTGGGGCAAGGGCTTTCAGCTGAAGCCTTCTTTTGTGCTTCTGCTGATATCGCAGAGCGAATCTTGTGGTAACACCGCTCTCAATTCGTTTTAGCCCAGACAGGTCTACTTGACTGCTTCGAAGCCAGTCTAAGTACTGGTTTGAGAAATCTTTGCCGCATTTTGAAATCACTGAAACCTTTGCACCAAGTTTTGTGGCTGCGACGGAGACGTAGGTTGGCGATCCGCCCAATACTGTTCTCGCAGGCATTATCTTGGGCGAACTTATGATGTCTATAGCGAAGTGTCCTACGGTTATCAAGTCAAACCTTTCTGGAGGCTTCATTGTGGAAACATCTATAAGCATGTCAACTCAATCGATTTATAACTAAATACCACGAGGGCGAAAACATGCCTATCAAAAGGAAGAGTCGGGGCCGAGCAAAAGGCGGAAAGGGACGAAGCGACCTCGTACAATGCAGTTCATGCGGAGCTTTGGTTCCTGCCGATAAGGCGAAGAAGATTTCGCGTCCAGTGACATTGGTTGAGCCCACTTTAGCGCGAGAGTTGCGTCAAAAAGGCGCTTACTTGCCTATGCACATTGATACAAAGTACTACTGCGTGTCGTGTGCAGTGCATCGTGGAATCGTTAAGGTCAGGGCTCGGGACGACCGACGAAGGGCTTGGAGACGACCCAGATTCTAAACGACTGGTGTTGCAGAAGACTCTCTCTTTTGAGATGCTTTTCTAAAGTGAATTGCCCTCTGGAGTACGGTTAAGTTCGTCAAAACGGCGAGGAGAACCACACTCCAACGTAGAGCGTCTCGCCACAGTAGACTGAGGAAACTTGCGAATACAAGTATGATTATACGTTCGGCACGCTCAGCTAAGCCCACTGCCTCCATTCTAANACCGGCAGCTTCAGCCCTAGCACGGCTGTAGCTGACTAACAACGACCCTATGACAGCGACAAGTCCNGCAAGCAACCATAATGGAGAGTCCGTTACTAACCAGCCTACGATGATGCCTACGAGAACCAAGGCGTCAGCATATCTGTCAAGAAGCGAATCGAGGAAACCACCGAATTGTGTGACTTGACCGTAGACTCTAGCTAAGACACCATCTAATGCATCCAGAAAACCTGATACCAGCAACAGCAAAGCAGCGGCTACTAAGAACGCATCGTTAATCGATGAATTCCAATATAAATAGGCCGAGAACATTGCGGCTAGCGCTCCTGTAAGGCTCACTTGGTTAGGTGTCAAGCCAATTGCGTGGGCTAGTCTAGCCTCACCGACCATCAGTTGCTGAATTTGCTCTTTGAGTTTTGTGAGCATCTAGTTTCCTCGCTCAGTGAGATGTGTATTGTGGCGATATTTAATTGAATGCTGCCCTATCTGCTTCGTTTGTGGAGCGTCTCACGCGTAACGATCTCTCATTTCTCAGCCACGCCTCTTCGCACGTGAACCGCCAAGCCTATTCCAAAAATCTTCATTTCTCTGCCTGTCAAAACTGCTTTGCCAACGGCCAAGACCTTGCCGCTCTTGCGTAGGACAATAACTTCCTCTCGAGGTCGAATTTCCTCATCGGCATCAATGATGTGTTTGGCAAAGACACTTTTGCCTTTCGCGATGAAAGGGGCTGCGTCATCGGAAACCTTAATCCATAAACGCTCCAAGCTGGCTTTGCGAGTTAAGCGCTTGGCCCCACCGATCGTTAGCGAGAACATGCCGTCCGTTGGGCGCAAGGTTGCCAATAATCTGTTTCTCATGTAAATGTATCGAATTCTCCCAGTTGTCCTTGAGAAAGCGATCTCTACTTTGTTCGTTAGCAAGGCGTCGCCTGCGCCCTTGCCGAGCTGGTAGTCCGCTATTCTTCGCAGAGTCTCCAAACTCTGTTTGTCTTTCAAGCGACCGTGCACCAAACGAGCTTGACAAAGTATAAAGATGAGGTGTAACTAAAACAGTTTTGGAGAGTAAATCTCAACATGCGCTGTGAAGTCTGCGGACGCAGAGTCATGGGACCTCCATTCAAGGCTAACATTGAAGGCGCCAAAATGCTAGTATGTGGCGAATGCGCCAAACTTGGCTCCATTGTCTGGGAGGACAAGACCGAGCCGCGCTTGAAGAAAGTAGCGAGAAGGATGCCTGTGCCTGTGCTGCCGACTAGAAAGCAGCCTCGAATTCCGGTGGCGGATAATCTTGAGCTGATAGACGATTTTGGCGCCAAGATAAGGGCGGCGCGCGAAAAACTAGGACTAAGCCATAAAGAATTGGGTAAGAGAATTAACGAGAAGGTTTCGGTTTTACGCAAAATCGAGAGCGGAAAGATGACTCCTGACAATTTGTTGATTGAGAAGTTGGAGCATGCTTTAAGGCTCAAGTTGTTGGTGCCACTCTCTGAACCTAAGGTGCCCGCCAAGGCGTTGGCTTCCCGTCCAGCTTCGCCTACTTTAGGCGATATTCTAAAGACTACGAAAGAGAAAGGAAGGTAAAGTCGGAGGCAGAAGGTACAAACGAGAGCAGTCATAGTTCAACGACGCTTAAATCATGAACGTGCTCACCTCGACGAGCTTCAAAGCCTTGCCCAATCCGCGGGATACATCGTTGTCGATAGAATGGAGCAGGTTAGAAATGCTGATCCAAGCTACCAGATCGGAAGGGGCAAAGCGCACGAACTCGGAGATTTGGTTAAGGAGAAAAAGGTTGAAAGAATAATCTTTGATAATGAGCTCAAGCCCCTTCAAGCCTACAACTTGGCTAAAGAAGCAGGCGTCGAAACAATCGATCGCTTTCAACTTATTTTGGAAATCTTTGCCCGCAGAGCTGCAACAACTGAAGCCAAGTTGCAGATAGATCTCGCAAGGCTTCGATATGAGCTGCCTCGCGCTAAAGAGAGGGTTAAGTTGGCCAAGAAAGGTGAGCAGCCTGGGTTCATGGGCTTAGGTGCATATCAAGTACAGGTCTACTACGAAACCATCAAACGACAAATCCATCGTATTCAAGCTAAGTTGAAGACAGTTGGCATGAAGCGCAGTCTCCATCGAAAACGCCGACTAGAACTTGGATACTCTATGATTTCTTTAGCTGGGTACACAAACGCGGGCAAAAGCTCCCTCTTTAATGCTCTGGCCCGTGAAGAAGCACACGTCGGCGAGGGGTTGTTCACAACACTGTCAACCACAACACGTGCGATAAGCCTCTCAAACAAGAAGGTCTTGCTGACGGATACCGTTGGTTTCATCGACCGCTTGCCTCTAACACTTATCGAAGCTTTTCATTCGACACTTGAAGAAACAATTTTCTCCGATCTCATTCTGCTTGTTGTAGACATGAGTGAGTCCCAGGAGGACATTGAGGATAAATTAGATGTCTGCCTCGACACCCTTCAGACAATTGGCGCCGCAGGTATTCCTGTCGTGACTGCTCTTAACAAGTCAGATCTTATGGAAGAATGGGAGACAGAGCTGAAAATGTCAAACTTGAAGAGCTTGGCGCTCAACCCTGTGCCAGTTTCCGCCCTAAATGGGACAAACATCTCGCTCTTACAACGCGAAATACTGCGTCATCTTGGCGACTATGTCAAAGCCTCCTTCACTATTCCGTTGCGCAGTCAACATTCCTCGTTTATCTCGTGGCTTTATAGCAGAGCTGATGTGCACAATTTGGAATACGAGGGCGACAAGGTGCATGTCGACATTGAATCGGTTCCTTGGTTTGCAGACAAAGTCAGAGAGCGTGTGATAGCGCTTGGCGGAACCTTTGAAAAAGCCTAAAACAACGGTTCTTCGCTGGGGACATCGATTCAGAGACAAGAGAGTAACAACTCACGTTGCCTTGGTCGCTCGAGCCTTTGGCGCTTCTGGCTTCATCTTAGCTGGTGTGAAAGACGATGAAGTCAAGAAGACGCTTGAGAAAAACGTAACCACTTGGGGTGGAACATTCGCTTTTGAGATGGGAACACCGTGGAAACAAATAGTTAAAGAGTGGCGGGCCAAAGGCGGCATCGTAGTTCATCTTACAGCTTACGGAGAGAACATTCAAACCAGTGACGTTATCGAGAGAATCAGATCCTTAGACAGGGATGTTATGGTCGTTATTGGAAGTCAAAAAGTGCCTAGGGAATTTTTTTCCTCTGATGTTTCCAACTTTAACGTGGCTGTGGGCAACCAACCACATTCAGAAATATCCAGTCTAGCCGTTTTCCTCGACAGATTGTATCAAGGGAAAGAGCTGGGAATGGAGTTCAACGACGCTAGATTAAGGATCATTCCGCAAAAACATGGTAAAAAAGTAACTAAATCGTGAAACCAGCCATTCTCAGAACAACAGATTTAAGGACACATATACTATTTATGGTGAAGGCCTGCAAGGAAGCTGGTGTCTGCCAAGTGATCTACGTTGACGACAAAACCTTGAACAAGGTGGCTGAGGTTTTTGGAAACGATGAGGCAGTCAAGATTATGAATGTACTAAAAGGAGCGGACGAAATCACGGATGATGAGATTGCGAACAAGACGGGCATCCGCCTCAACGCCGTGCGCAGAATCTTGTACAAGCTATATGACCATTCTCTGGTGGCGCTTAGAAGGTCGAGAGATGAGAATACTGGATGGTTTATCTTTCATTGGAAGCTCCAGCCCGATCAACTGGAAGGTTTTATCCTGAATCAAAAAAGGCGAGTGCTGGAAAAACTTCAGATTAGACTTGACTATGAAAGGAACCATGATTTCTACTATTGTGGCTCTCCTAAATGTCAACGCGTTCCCTTTGAAGAGGCTGTGGAATCAGTGTTTCGTTGCCCGAGCTGCGGCATTCCTATGATGCATTTTGACAATAAGCGAATTGTCACGGCGCTTGAAGGCAAGGTTGAGCAGCTCAGGAAGGAGCTGAGTGAGTGAGTCCGGACTGCCTACTAGGGCTGAAGCCTTAGATATTCTAGTTAAGGCAGGATGCTCCAAAAGGGTCATTGACCATTGTAAGGCTGTTGCCAGATTTTCAGTTAGGGTTGCCAAAGCTTTCCAAGAGAAAGAGGCGGACATTGACATTCAGCTTGTAGAAATTAGCGGGCTTCTTCACGACATCGGACGCTCCAGAACACATACAGTGGACCATGGACTCATTGGAAGTGAAATTGCCCGTTCGTTGGCTCTGCCTCAATCAGTTGTCAAAGCTATTGAGCGTCATGTTGGAGGTGGAATCCCAAAGGAGGAAGCGAAGCGTCTGGGTTGGCCTGTCAAAAGCTATTTGCCGTTAACGTGGGAAGAAAAAATCGTGTGCTACGCTGACAAGCGAGTTGAAGGTTTGAGAATAGTGCCGATCAACCACGCTTTAAGATCATACGTTGCACGCTTAGGCCCAAACCATCCAGCTATAGACAGAATTAAGAAGTTGCATGAGGAAATCATAGCTATGGTTGGGGAATTGTGACCATAGCGACGCTGCTTGAGAAAGCATACGGCACATTTTCTGAACGACGCTTCGAATCAGCAATATCTGCTTTGTGCAAAGGTTTGAGAGTGAAAATCAGCGTTCGAGGCACTGCAAACGGAGGTTGGATACACGTCGATGCAACAGGTGAAGATGAAGCGGTTGCCTTGAGGCTTCTGGATCGCGAGATTGGAATAGCGCCGACTTCAGCGAAGAATGTAAGCAAATTCTCAACTCTCCGTGGAAAGATTGTGAAAGTATCTAGATCGAGGACTGAGTTGTACATAGACATCGGTGTATATGAACCCAGCAGTTACTGCGCTGCTATTCCCTTGGGGATGTTACAGGCGCAACTTAGCGATGGTGTAGAGCTACCGCTCCAGCAGTCAACTGAGTTATTCTGTCTTCACGACTTTGTTCCCATTCACATCAAAATTCTCGGAGAACTTAATCAGGAAAAGGGTTTGTGGGAAGCCGAACTCTCAGAAGGGCAGCTTTCGAGATTCTCTGAGTGGATCAAATCAAACCTGGACCGATTAATTGTAGTTGGAGCTAGCCAAAGTGAAGTTGAAACAGCTGTTGAGAGAGCGCGTCACTTCCGTGACATCATCAGAATCGAGAATCTTGGGCTTTTTGAACATGCAGTAATATGCAAACTTGGCACAGAGGCCATCGGTCTAATACCTAGGCTAGGACCACATTTACGCGTTGCTAATCTGGCGCCGTTCTCACCACGAAGGATCCGACAACTCGTCAAAAGACCATTGTTGTGAGCACACAAAACACGCCACAAATTATGTCAAAACGGGCGACAGAACCAGCTTAAACAAGGCTTGAGGCACAACTAAAAGGTAAAGCAAAGCCAGAAACGCAGGAAAACCACTCCTTCGCGCAACACAAAAAATCGTTACAATACGCGGATGGTGGGCCGGGCAGGACTTGAACCTGCGACCTTCGCCTCTCTCATGGCTCAAACATTGTAAGGGCGACATCCTAACCAGACTAGACGACCGGCCCCAAATCAACCTACACTGCGCGAATATGGATAAACACGTTTTAATAAAAGGCTAATGCTCGCTCGCTTCGAGGCTATCTTCCATGTCTCTTGTTTCTGCTGGACTTCTCCTCTCGTATCCTCCAGTCTCTCTTTCTCTGAGTCTCGATGAAAACTCTACGACCACCACTGGACTGCTCAGGTCCATACTGCAACCTATATTGGTTGACTTCCCTATAGAATGTCTCATAATCGATCTTATCTTCAGACAGTGCTATTATCGCTTCGTTGAGCTTTTGCTTCGCGTCCGGGGATGTCGTTCTGTCCCAAGCGTCCGAATAGACCATGTAGGCTGCGTGAAACCTGAAATCTGAAGGCTTGTCAATCAACTGTTTAGATACTGGTTCAGCAACTGTTGGCTCTGTTGGTTTGGCTTGGTCATTTGCTGTATCTGAATCGTTGGTCATAAAGCTCTGGACTCGACTGTCGACGTTAACTGCAATAGCGTAGCAACATTATAAATCTTTTTTATCGCAAGGTGCGCGAAACACACAAATAATCACACAGCAACACAATCTTCGGGCATGAACGTGCGGGGTTGCCCTAGTCTGGTAGGGGGCAGGCCTGCTAAGCCTGTGGTCCTAACCGGCCGCGCGGGTTCAAATCCCGCACCCCGCGCCAACCAGTCTAATGTGCGCATTGCAGTTCAAAGCCCTCCAGTTCCTAATATTCTGTGAGTTTTGACTCCAAAAGAAACTCAAAGTTGAGATTGCAGAGGGCATAAGGTAGAGCGCACTGGTTGGAAATACGATTCAGGAAAGACACATCAGAAGCGAAATAGAAGAATGCCTTAAAGGATACGTTTCTTCTTCTCCCACACAATTCAACCGTAAGCAGCACTCCCATAAGCTACAACCATCTCACAGAGTGTATCCGGATCTTAGCGCCCGGTTCTGTAGGATGGATTTGTGATGGCAATGACAACCAGCCTTCCTCACTTCTGCATTCGTGGTGGAACAATAAAGTTTAATTGCCCCTCAACATTATGCCTAACAGCACTCTATAGGTGTAGCTGTCATGATTATTCCTGTTCGTTGTTTCAGTTGCGGTTTTCTGATTGGTGATAAGTGGGAGCAGTATGCGATGCGCGTAAAGGAGGGCGAGGACGCGGGTAAGGTTTTGGACGGTTTAGGTGTCAAACGCTATTGTTGTCGGCGCATGTTTTTATCGCATGTGGAAGTTATTGATGAAATCCTGAAGTTTTACGAAGAGGCGAGCAAACGCAAATCGACTAGAGCCGTCCCATAACGCCAATTCACATTTGAGGAGTTGTCCGTTCCTTGTCAGCTATTATCAAAAGCCTTGCAGCGCGCAAGATTTTCAACATTCGAGGAGAAGAGACAATCGAAATCGATGTGGTAACAGCAAAGGGGTGTGGGCGAGCATCGGCGCCAGCAGGTGCCAGTAGAGGACGGGAGGAAGCAGTACCCTACCCGAAAGGCAATGTTGATGAAGCTGTCAAAAGAGCCAGAGAGGTCATCGCGCCCAAACTGATGGGTCAAGACGCGGGGAAACAGGAGCTAATCGATGCGCTACTTCATAAGATCGACGGTACAGCTGACTTTCGAAACATAGGTGGAAACACTTCCTACGCAGTTTCACTAGCTGTATCAGAAGCTGCAGCAGTCTCAAACAATGTTCCGTTTTTTCAGCATCTGGCTGGCAAACTGGCCAATGAACTGCCATACCCGCTTGGAAACGTTCTGGGCGGAGGGCGGCACGCACGAGCAAGAGCACCCGATATTCAAGAGTTCTTAGCCCTGCCTAGAAAGGTGAACTCATTCTTCCAAGCGGTGAAAACGAACGTATATGTTCATCAAAGAGTTGGCGTAGCCTTGGAGAAGAAAGATCTCACATTCACCGGTGGAAGAACTGATGAAGGTGCGTGGGCGCCAAATATAGGGAATGAGGAGGCGTTGGACATTGTGTCTTCAACTTGCAAGCAGGTCACTGATGAAACCGGAGTTCAGTGTGGTGTGGGCCTGGATATGGCTGCCTCTACTCTTTGGAACCCAAAAAAGAAATGTTACGTTTACAAAAGAGACAATGTTAGACGAGATAGGGGCGAACAAATAGATTTCGTTACACGCCTCATCAAAACGTACGAGCTCTTATATGTTGAAGATCCATTCCATGAAGAGGATTTCACAAGTTTCGCGGAACTTACAAAAAAAGCTAGAGATTGTTTAATCTGCGGCGATGACCTCTTCGTAACCAACATAAAACGCTTACAGAAAGGAATCAAAATGGGTGCGGCTAACGCCACAATCATCAAAGGCAATCAAGTGGGAACGCTCACAGATGCTTGGCAAGCAACTCAACTGGCTCAGAAAGAAGGGTATGTGCCTATTATGTCGCATCGCTCAGGTGAAACCACTGAAGCCCACATAGCGCATTTGTCCATAGCGTTCAGATGTCCAATAATAAAAGCAGGTGTTGTTGAAGGCGCCCGAACAGCCATACTAAACGAGCTAATACGAATTGAAGAGACACTTAGGGAAAGCGCTAAAATGGCAGCATTGACACTATAGGAGAACGAGAATACATGTCATCAGAAGAAGGGAAAGAAGAACAACCACCCGTGGCTGAACAGTCAGATACTCCGCCGTTGGAGACCTCCGCAGATACATCTGTCGCACAAGCCGAAGAGGAAATTCGAGCAGACGAGGGGCTCCTTCTGCCCCAAGATACGCTATTGTCTGCGGGCATACATATAGGCACAAGAATGAAAACCAAAGACATGGCTCCCTTCATCTACAGAGTTCGCCCGGATGGGCTATTCGTCTTAGACGTGAAGAAAACAGATGAACGCATCCGAACCGCAGCCAAATTCCTTGCGCGTTTTGAGCCTTCAAGGATTGTTGCAATTGCCGCACGTCTATACGGTAGGGAACCAGTTAAACGATTCTGCGAACTCACAAAGGCAACTCCGATCATTGGCCGTTTCATTCCAGGATTGCTTTCAAACCCTCTTTACGCTGGACGCATCGAACCAAGTGTTATAATTGTCTCGGACCCAAAGGCTGATGTGCAAGCAGTGAAAGAAGCAGGAGCCATGGGCATCCCAGTCATAGCATTATGTAGCACTGACAACGAGTTTGCAGGCGTGGACTTGATTATTCCCACAAACAACAAAGGCAGGCGAGCATTGGCGGTTATCTACTGGCTTCTCGCTCGTCAGATTCTCCGTGAGAAGAGCGAACTTCCTTCAGACGGTAATCCAACGCTTACAATCGACGACTTTGAGGTGAAACTGGCGAGAGGAGAATAGTCCTCGCAACGAGGCGCAAGACCTTGAAGGTCAGACACCCAGCGTATGCTGGACTGTTCTATGATGGCAACGCCCGGTCTCTAAAAGCCCAAATAGAAGACTGCTTCATGCACAAACTCGGGCCGAAAGCCTTGCCAGAACCAGCAAGTGACAAGCTCAAAAGCATAGTTGGAGCGATCAGCCCTCATGCAGGCTATATGTACTCTGGACCCGTGGCGGCACATGCATACTACCATTTGGCTCAGGACGGCAAACCTGACACAGTCGTGATATGTGGGCCCAATCATACTGGCGTCGGCAGCGGTTTGGCGATTGTAAGGGAGGGAGCGTGGCGCACGCCTTTGGGCGATGTGGAAGTTGACACAGCGGTGGCAGACACTATCGTTCGGGGGTCAGGCATTGTTGATGTGGACGAAGTCGCTCATATGCGTGAACATTCAATTGAAGTGCAGTTACCTTGGCTGCAGTATTTGTACGGCTCAAGTTTCAGATTTGTTCCCATCTGTTTTCTGATGCAGGACTTTGAGTCAAGTTGCGAGGTTGGCACAGCTATAGCCGAGGCTTTGAGCAGCAAAAACGCCTTGGTGATTGCATCAACGGACATGACACATTATGAACCGCAGAAAGTGGCTGAAAGAAAAGACAAAATTGTGCTTGATTCCGCTTTGGAACTGGATGAGAGAAAGCTTTACTCATCAGTAGAGATTAATCAGGTTTCAATGTGCGGCTATGGACCAACTGTCGCTGCAATGACTGCTGCGAAAGCTTTGGGGGCAAAAAACGGAAAATTGCTGTGCTACAAGACGAGTGGCGACGTTGTAGGCGACTACTCAACGGTTGTAGGTTACGGCTCGTTGATATTCACAAGGTAGTTTGCTCATGTCTAAGCTGAAGAAAGAAGCTGCAACAGCTTCTGCGCCGGCGAAGGTGATACTGTTTGGCGAACATTTTGTAGTGTACGGGCAACCTGCTATTGTACTTGCCATTGACAAGCGAGCAAACACCACAGCACAGCTAAGAAAAGATGATCGAATAAGCATAAACTCCATCAACCTACGCGTTGCAGGCATATTTAAAGGAGACAGATTCCAAGCAACGAAAGGCGGCTCGAAAGCGCGCTTGAGACTTGAACCTATCAGAAACGCTGTTCAACAAGTTCTGGAGCAGGCGGAAAGAA
>JGI24422J19971_10000443_pt1 | contig 23092 bp, 22 predicted proteins | sample DeeMarSWOR152_54_FD_19971 | JGI IMG/M metagenome (IMG submission 19971) | reverse complement strand
ATACCTAGGGCTTCGGTCACGCAAGCCATGGTGTTGGCGGTAAACATGCCGTTACATGACCCGCAGCTAGGACATGCAAGGTCCTCGAGCGTTTTCAACTCTTCTTCACTCATCTTACCAGCAGCAACCTCCCCAACAGCCTCAAACATCGAAGCTGTACCGATCTTCCTTCCTTTGTAAACACCCGAAAGCATAGGACCACCGGTCACGACGATAGCGGGAATATTGAGCCTAGTCGCGATCATCAACATGCCAGGAGTTATTTTGTCGCAGTTTGTAACCAAAACCATCCCATCGAATCTATGGGCTTGAACCATAACTTCAATTGAATCAGCAATTAACTCTCGGGACGGTAAAGAATATCGCATTCCTTCGTGGCCCATAGCCAGTCCGTCGCAGATGGCTATTGTATTGAATTCAAAGGGCACTCCGCCGGCAGATACGACTCCAGCTTTAACAGCATCTGCAACTTGGTTTAGGTGGGCGTGGCCTGGAACCACCGTTGTGAAACTGTTTACCACCGCAATGAACGGTTTATCTAGGTCTCTATCTGTGATTCCAAGGGCCTTCAGTAAGGCTCTGTGGGGAGCCCTTTCAACTCCGCGTTTTATAGCGTCGCTTCTCAACTTCAACCCTCTGTGAAACCTTCATTTAGGTTACTAGAAGTTAGATACATAATAAAGGCACAGAAAAGCTTTTATATAGAAGACCTCGTTGTTGTTCTGGAACGAGGAGTGAAAAATGGGGTATCGTTGGGTTCCCGAGAGGTATGAAATGGGGGATCGTTTTATCGAATAGGTTCCCCAAAAACATAAGAATTTTTGACACCACCCTCAGAGACGGCGAACAAACCCCCGGAGTTTCCCTGACACCTGAAAACAAACTTAGAATTGCTAAAAGCCTAGACAAACTCGGAGTAGATGTCATCGAGGCTGGTTTCGCTGCGGCTTCCGACGGAGAGATGAACGCAATAAAACTCATAGCTAAAGAGGGACTCATGGCAGAGATCTACAGCATGGCTAGGGGAGTAAAAGGAGACATAGACGCTGTACTGAAAAGCGACGCCAAGGGAGTACATCTGGTTGTTCCCACATCAAATCTACACCTTGAGTACAAATTGAAGAAAAACAAGGAAGAAGTTCTAAGGCTCGCGGAGGATTGCACTCAATACGCCAAAGACCATGGACTCACTGTTGAACTTTCAGCTGAAGACGCCACAAGAAGCGACTTCGAATTTCTCACCAAAATGTTTGCCGTAAGCATTTCTGCAGGCGCGGACAGAATTTGTCCATGCGACACCGTAGGGGTTTTAACACCTGAAAAAACTCATGAACTTTTCTCGAAGTTGAGAAATACGTTCAGGAACGTTCCTATAAGCGCCCACTGCCACGACGACTTTGGGTTGGCTGTAGCAAACTCTATAACAGCCCTAAAATCTGGAGCCGATGAAGTCCACGCCACAATGAACGGGTTGGGCGAGAGAGCTGGAAACGCTTCCCTTGAAGAAATAGCTGTAGCCTTAAAGGCTATTTATGAAGTGAAGGTGTCGATAAAAACCGAGCTTCTGTACGATACATCAAGGTTGGTGGCTCGATTAACCGACTTTCCCCTCCAGCCAAACAAGGCAATTGTAGGAGACAACGCTTTTGTTCACGAGTCAGGTATGCACACCCATGGCGTACTAGCTCATCCTTTAACATACGAACCAATTTCCCCTGAGTTAGTTGGGCGCACTAGGCGACTAGCATCTGGTAAACACGCTGGGTCTCGCGGGATCAAGGCGTCTTTAAATGAAATGGGGCTACATCCAAAGGATGAACAACTCAAAGAGGTCCTCCTGCGAGTGAAAACGTTAGGGGACAAAGGGAAAAAGGTTACAGATGCTGATTTGCAGGCAATCGCAGAAGCAGTTATGGGGTTGCCGAAAACTCGCCCAATAAAACTTGAAGAACTAACGGTTGTCACAGGAGACAGAGTTACCCCAACGGCTTCGGTGCGGCTAAACCTTAACGGCAATGTGCTCACGGAGGCAGCTACCGGAGTAGGTCCAGTGGATGCGGCGATGAAGGCGGTGAAGAAAGCTGTCTTGGCTGTTGAGCCGATACAGTTAGAGAAGTACTATGTTAAAGCGATCACGGGAGGCACCGACGCCGTCACTGAAGTAGCAGTCAGTCTACGTAAAGGGGATAGAACAGCTACGGCTATTGGGGTTAACGAGGATATAGTTATAGCTAGCGTTGAAGCAATGCTTAGTGGCATGAACGTGCTGATGACCAACTACAATGAACTGCAGTTAATGGAGGTATCTTGAAAATGGCTAAAATGTCTGGTTCCCAAGCTCTTGTAGAGGCCTTAAAACGGCAAAACGTAGAGGTAATCTTTGGAATAGTTGGAGGCGCCATCATCCCGGTGCATGATGTTCTACGCGACTCGGGAATAAGACACATCCTTACTCGCCATGAACAGTGCGCAGCCCATGCAGCTGATGGCTACGCCCGCGCCAGTGGACGACCGGGAGTATGCATGGCTACGTCGGGTCCCGGAGCGACGAATTTGGTTACAGGTATAGCTAACGCCTACTTGGACTCTTCGCCAGTCGTTGCCTTCACTGGTCAAGTCAATACATTTTCCGCCAACTCTTCATACATGATCGGTAGAGACGCATTCCAAGAAGCAGATATAATTGGGATAACTACACCCATCACGAAGTATAATTGTCAGGTGAAAAAAGCTTCGGAGATTCCGAAAACTGTAAAATTAGCTTTTCACCTAGCCACAACTGGCAGACCTGGACCAGCTTTGATTGATCTCCCAAAAAACGTTCAAACGGAAATCGATGAAATGAAGTTTTCAGGCAATGTGAAGGTTCGAGGCTATAAACCTAAGACCGAGCCCCATCCAATCCAGGTTAAGAAGGCAGTTAAACTCCTCCTCGAAGCAAAGCGTCCGATTGTTCTGGCGGGTGGTGGAGTAATCATCTCAAACGCCTCCCCTGAACTTTTAGAGCTGGCTGAACTTTTGATGATGCCTGTTGCGACGACTTTTATGGGAAAAGGATGCTTCCCTGAAAATCATCCCTTATCCCTTGGAGACGTAGGTATGCATGGAACTCTTGTGGCAAACAAGCTTATGCTAGAAGCTGATGTTCTGTTGGCTGTGGGAACCAGGTTCTCGGATAGGACCACTGGAACGTTGGACGAGTTTTGTCCAGATGCAAAAATCATCCACGTTGATATAGACGCGGCGGAAATTGGGAAAAACGTGAAAGTTGACGTACCGATCGTAGCCGACGCAAAGGAGACGTTAAGAGTGATTCGCCAGTTGTTAGTTCATCAGTTGAAGCAAAGGGAAAACTCCCCATGGTTTAGCAGGGTTAAAGAGTTCAATGAGCAGTTTCAAAGCGAGATGAACTCTGGCGACTGTGACTTGAAGCCTCCGTTACTGATAAAGGAACTTCGAAAAATACTGCCAGAGAATGCCATCTTGACCACTGAGGTTGGACAAAACCAGATGTGGGCAGCCCTCCACTTTGAAACACGTAAACCTAGAACTTTCATCAGCTCAGGCGGATTAGGAACCATGGGCTTCGGCTTCCCAGCAGCCCTCGGAGCTAAAGTTGCCTGTCCTGGATGTGCGGTTGTAGACATAGCGGGTGACGGAAGCTTCAGAATGACGGAACAAGAACTCGCCTGCTCCGTTATGGAGAAAATTCCAGTGACGGTAATCGTTCTGAACAACTCAATGCTAGGGATGGTTGCCCAGTGGCAGAGACTCTTCTACGACAGGAGATATTCCGCTGTGAAATTGGGAAGCGTCCCCGACTTCGTTAAGCTGGCTGAGGCATATGGCGCCGAAGGCGTTCGCGTGGGGTCGCTAAAAGAGTTTTCTGAAGCTATGAAAAAATCCTTGAAGAGTGAGGTTACCACGGTCATCGATGTTCCAATTTCCCCTGAGGAAAACGTGTTTCCGATGATTCCAGCTGGCAAGGGCCTAAACAATGTGATTTCAGGGTAATCGTTATGTCGAAGGAACAAAATCACATAATATCGGCTATCGTTGAGCACAAACCAGGTGTGCTCTACATGGTTTCAAATATGTTCCGGCGCAGAGGATTTAACATAGAAAGCATTTCTGTGGGTCCTACAGAGCAAAGTGATCTAGCCAGAATGACTATTACCGTTAAGGGAGACGAGAGAACTGTTGAGCAGGTGGTTAAGCAGCTGAACAAGTTAATCGACGTGATTAAGGTAAGTAGACTGCATCCAGCTAGCATCGTTACAAGGGAACTTGCCCTCATCAAAGTACGCGCATTAGACACTAAAGTTCGATCGGATGTCATCAATTACGCTGACATCTTTAGAGCACGCGTGGTTGATGTTTCCTCCGAGTCCTTGATGGTGGAGATCACGGGAACTTCAGATAAAATAGACGCCTTCCTCGATTTGATGAAACCCTTTGGCGTGAAAGAAGTTGCGAGAACAGGTATAACCGCTCTTTCCAGAGGAGTTAAATCCGTTAAAATCGAGTAAGTTTGACAAGTTTGGTACATTAACTTTTATGCGCCTACGTGGTACATAGAACGTTTTAAGGGCTAAAGCGCGCGCAAAACCACCAATGAAATATAGACTCAGAATCTGACTTTAAAATATAGATAATCAATACTTCAAATTCATATGTGTTAAATATTGCATGTGTGGAAACGATTTTTTCAGCAAACCAAGACAGCTGGAGTTATTGTAGGAATGCCCGGAAAGTACGAATGCCTCATTGAGGTAAGAATTCTTTATCCCTCAAAACATTTGCAAGAAATGGTGACCAGTAAAATGGTGAAATCAATAGCGAAACTAAGAGCCGTAGTGGAAGAAGAGATGGGAGGCAATATTCGTGTCAGATACTGAAACGTCAGTTCACACGCGTGCAGAAATGTAACGTTGGAAGCTTAGACATGACTAGCGCTTGAAAGGGCTCTCGAATTGAAAGACTTAATGTCAAGCAGCCTAACGGAAGCGTATATGTTTTATTAGTTAAAACGGTTCTCATAACAAACAAAGTTGTTATTCTGGAAAAACAGAAAGTCAATAACAAACCTGCCATGCTGAGGAAACGTAGCGCACACCTAAATCTCAATCGGAGTTGATGAGAGCCCTATTTGCGCGAGCAGCCTTATATGAAGTCATATATGTGAAAGAAAAGACAAGTTTTTCCTGAGCAAGAACTTTCAATAAAGCACATTGACCTTTCTGAATTCTTAAACGAAATAAGCCATTGCGCGGACTGTAAAGCTAATCCTGTTGTATTCTTAACTGGCAAACACATTCCTGTATGTCAAAAACATTGGAATACCCTTGCAGAGGCCTCTGCAGAATGGAGTGAAGACGGTAATTTCATGGTTGTAAAGAATTGAGAGCTTCTGTATTCTTATAAGCTCTTTTTGGTTCTGCTACAACTTTTCCACTTTTCTTACATTTAGATACTTCTAATGGTTTGTACATGGGAATAAAGACTTTTTAGATTCGGGCTATTCTGTTATATGAGAATATTGTCTACGGTTGTTCTGGCTTTTGCTTAATATAGCAATGCTGGGATTTTGTGTGTTTCCTCAATTATTATTTGGAGAGCACTATTTAGTTCCCTGAAGTATTTGAGTGCTGTCAAACCTCTTTCTGTAATGGCATAAACAACTCTTGTTCTATGTCTTTTTTTGTGCAATGTCTGTTCTTCAACAAGGTTGTGCTGGATTAGAAAGTCTAAATATCGTTTCAGAGTGTCACAGTTTATGTTAGCCTTGTACATGATGTGAGTTAGCTTTAACGGTCTATGACGAGCCAAAGCTTTAAGGATGTCAATGTGCATTTCTAGCTTTGACCTTCGCATAATCAACGAACCACTTCTTGTATATTGCGATTTAGTTATATATCCTTTCAGAATCTCAACTAAGAACTTGGCTTAGAACTTCTCCATCCTTATTTTGAAAAACAAGATAAAATACAGAAATCTTGGACTAACTTTTTTCCACATCTAGAACAACGAACATAATATGATGCGCCTACATGACAACCAAAAAGCTTTAAGAGTTACGCTTTAACATTCATCTTGTTCATTCACTTGACATCGCGCAACACTCACCAACGGAAAAATAGTTCAAACTAAATGGGAAGGTGAACGAAGTACACGTTAATGTAACAAGACTGACTAACTACAACCGAGTAATGATGGGTGACCGTTAAATGGTGAAAGTGTATTACGACGCAGATGCAAGTCTAGATCCCTTAAAGAACAAAACTGTAGCCGTGATTGGCTACGGAAGCCAAGGATACGCCCAAGCACAAAACATGAGAGATTCAGGTTTAACCGTTATACTGGGTTTAAGACCTGAAGGCAAATCGTGGAGCAGAGCCAAAAAAGATGGTTTCGAAGTTTATCCTGTTTCAGAAGCAGCTGAAAAAGGCGACATCATTCATATGCTGATTCCAGATTTGGAGCAGCCATCTGTTTACAGAGACCATGTGAAGTCTCATATGACTCCGGGAAAAGCCCTTGGTTTTGCCCACGGTTTTAACATCCACTTTAGGCAGATTGTTCCAACGTCTCATGTTGACATTGTTATGGTTGCTCCAAAAAGCCCAGGATTCAAGCTTAGAGACATGTACCTTAACGGTTTCGGAGTGCCAGCTCTCATCGCAGTTCATCAAGACTACTCGAGTCAAGCGAAGGAAGTTGCCTTGGCCATGGCTAAAAGCCTTGGATGCACTAAGGCTGGTGTCCTAGAAACATCGTTTAAGGAAGAAACAGAAAGTGACCTCGTAGGGGAACAAACCGTCCTCATTGGGGGACTGATTGAACTCATCAAAAAGGGCTTTGAGGTTCTCGTGGAAGCGGGTTATCAACCGGAACTTGCTTATTTTGAGGCTTGCAACGAGGCGAAGCTGATAATGGATCTAATTTATCAAGGGGGGTTCACGGGAATGCTTGAGGCGGTTTCGAAAACTGCTAACTACGGCGGTTTAACCGTGGGACCCAAAGTTATAGATGAACACGTTAAGGAGAACATGAGAAAGGCTGTTAGGGATGTTCAAAGCGGCAAGTTTGCCAAGGAATGGATTAAGGAGAGGGAAACGGGTGAGAGAAAACTGAAGGCTTTGATAAAGAAACTTGAGGAGCATCAAATCGAGAAAGTAGGCAGGTTCATCAGAAAGACGGCGGGAATCGAGAAATAAGAATAAAGTTTCCTCAATTTTCAAATCATCTATTTTGCATGAAGCGGTTCTGATGTAGACCCCCAGTTTTTTCTTTAAATATTCCCAACATTCACCGGCGCAGTTGCGGTCATATTTTCCGGGAACCTACGCTTGCTATGTAACTCACAGGATATATCGAAATCCAGAATATGTCGATTGTTAGAGGACGATATTTATAGAAAAAACTGACATTCCTTTTTAGTGATGGAAATGCGGTATATTGAGATTCCAGAGTTCCCGAGATTGCGTGGTGAAAAAGCAATAGAGGCTCTTTGTGATTTCATAAATGAGCTTGAGGAACAAAGAGGCCGGGAGTTAACAGACAAACAGACTACCACTTTGATTAAGTTTGCGAAGGGATTGATTTTGTCTATTGAAGAAGAAAAGCAGTTGCGCTCTTCAGACAAAGATGTCGAAGAAATGCGTTTTGTGTCACAGCTTAAGAGAAAGATTATGAAATACGTTCCAGAATCGTTCCGAAGCCGCGAAGACGGTAGGTTGTGGAAGTAGACCAGATGAGGAGTTCTTTTGAAATAATTGCGGAAATACTTACGGTGGCGAAGAACGGATCGACAAAGACTCGTATTATGCGTTTGTGTGGGCTTAGTCACAGATTTGTTGAAAAATATATCGCTCTGTTGCTAGAAATCGGTCTTCTCAGAATCGGAAATTCCTATCATACAACCGAGAAAGGGATGCGATTCCTCCGAAACTACCAAACCCTGGAACTTCTCCTGAAAACAAGAAACTAGAAGAATTTCACCGAATAGGAAATACAACGGAAAACTGGGCAGCTGGCTAATCATTCTTCTTTTTATATTTCCGATTGATCCTTCACAAAACAAATTCCAGTTAGGCGAAACAATAACTGGGGATTAATGAGCCAGCAAGATAGCGATACACTAGTCTCAGAGAGCCTTCGCAGTTTTTCCTCATATATACGAGCATCACAAAATTCCTTTAATAGTGGAAAATGTCTCTAATTACTAACGCGTCAAGAGGCCCATAGCCAATGCTGATTCGAGAGGTCATCCTGGAAAACTTCATGTCCTACGAATACGCTAGGATACCCTTCAAACCAAGCGTCAACGTCATCTGCGGACCCAACGGCTCAGGCAAATCATCCATGCTCCTAGGAATCTCAGTCGCGCTGGGCCAAACCTACACAGAACGCTCCAAAAAATTAAGCGACCTCATCCGATGGGGAAAAGACCAAGCAAGAGTCACCTTGGTTCTAGACAACTCTGCAAAGAGCGGTCGCCGACCAGCTCCCAGAATCAAAAAAGACCAGATTTTTTTGACGAGAAGTTTGAGACGAGATGGAAATTACTGGTTCGAATTGGAAAACAGAGCTGCAACCAAGGCCGACGTCAGACGACTTCTCTCCAAGTTTGGAGTCGACCCCGAAAATATGCTCATCATCATGCACCAAAACATGGTGGAACAATTCACAGTGCTCCCACCTCAAGAAAAGTTGAGAATGGTTGAAGCTGCAGTGGGCTTCGAATCCTACCGCAAAAACGTCTTGAAAGCCCAAAAGAAGCTAAACCGCATCTTAAGCCAAGAAGAGTCCGTGGAAAAACTCCTCGAGTCAGCTGAACAGACCTTGACCTACTGGAGAGAGCAATACGACCGCTACCAACAGAAAAAGCAGCTGAGAATAAAACGGCGATTTCTTGAACGAGAACTGGCTTGGGCTGAAGCTTCAAAAAGGGAGAAAACTGTCACCGAGTTAAAGCAGCAAATTCAAAAGAAACAAAACGAAACCTTACAAATTGAAAATCAAACAAAAACCATCAACGGTCAACTGGAAGAGCTTCAGAAGAAATTGGAGCAATCAAAGAACGAATGGAAAGGGCTTCTTGAAGAACGATTTACCTTCGAGCGTGAAAAGGCGAAGCGTGAATCAAGCGTTGCAATGGCTGATCAAGCCTTGAAAGAAACAGAATCTTGGGCTGAATCTCATCACGAAGAGATGGAGAAGTGCCTAGACAAGATTAGATTGCTAGAAACAGCGCTTCATGAAATCACAAATCCCGTCGACCTTAAAATCCAACTAACCGAAATCCAGAAAACTTACAAAAATCTTGAAAGCATGTGGGCTCAGCGGTTTAACCTCAAAAGCGAAAGCTTGAAAAAATCTGTTGAAAACGCCAGAGAACAACTCGCAATTTTGGACTCCCAAATCTCGGATATTAAAGCAAAGACGGTTCACCTTGATGTCGAAATTGAAGGCGCCACTAGCAATGTTTTAGACCGTAAGATTAGCCTAGCCTTACTGCAGTATCAGAAGGAAAGTCTTTCAAAGGCCTTGAAGAAGCTGGATAAGGAGCTTCAAATTGCACTTACCGATCTTGAGGAAACCATAAAAAGAGCTGAGGAAACAGGTCCTCGAATCGTGCCCATGAAAAGCATAATTGACATATTAGACGAAATTCGGGTAACAGACGGACATCTCGCCGCCCTAACCGATGTTTCCGAAGACATCGAACGCATGTACGAATCCTATTCCAAACTTTACCTAGAACTGAAAGAAAAAGCCCNCTTGGTGGAGGAAAACCGCGAAAAAGCCATGGAAGAAGTGAAAACAAGAATGGAAGCGTGGAGAACCGTCATTAAAAACCTTCTGAACCACGTTAATCTCAAATATCAAGGAATCCTCTCAGAAGCCCACGCCATTGGAGACGTTCAATTAATAAACGAACACGACATCGAAGAAGCTGGCCTTGAAATCTTCGTGGGTTTCAAAGGAGGAAAACCGGTTCCCCTCAACGCCTATACTCAAAGCGGAGGAGAAAGAAGCACAGCCACCATGACCTTCCTCCTCGCGTTGCAACAACACGTCCAATCTCCCTTCAGAGCCGTTGACGAATATGACGTTCACATGGACCCAAAAAACAGGGAAATCATAGCAAACCTCCTCGTTTCTTCAGTCAAGGGTTTGGACGCCCAATACCTAGCCATCACACCAAGTCAGGTAACCTTCACTGGAAAAGATGTTCACATCATAACTGTTCAAAATGTAGAAGGGACATCGCTGATCAAAGAGGTAGCTTGATTGTCCTCAAAAAGGAAAAAGCGGGGCAGTGAACAGCTTCAACGCGTCATCGACATGTGCAAATCTATCGAAGATAGGGGTCTCGATCCGTTTAACGTGGACGTTGACGACATCATAGCAGTTATTCAAGGATATTTTCCAGAATGGGAATTGCCGGAAGAACTCTGTCTAGACGCAGAAGCCATCCACCGCCTCGCCTCCGTAATTAAACTCCAAGGAGACTGGGTGAAGCATCGGTCAACTTCCCTCTACACAGACCCCTTCCTTCTCGAAGAAAAAATACGGAGATTGAGTAAGGAAGAGCTTGCTACACTTTTTCTTGAAGCTTGGCACCCTATCATCGAATTAGAACAGATTTCCCTTCGCAGTCTAGCCGAAGCCGTCAAATACTGGCAGGATCTTCTTCCTATAAGCGAGAGATGGTTGAAAACTGGTTCCTTAGAAGTGGAAATCGGAGCTACTACGCGCGAAGAGTTGGTTCGGCTAAGAATATTGGCTGAGAAATCTTTCTTGGAAGAGTTGGAAGTTCTCTGGGAAGAACTGAAGCAGAGAGTTGGTGGAGAAGGAAAAATTCCATACTGGAATTTCATCGGCGCCGACACGTATTCTGAAACCATAAAGAGAGCTTACACAGCAAGTTTTCTCGTAACCTATGGATACGCAACCCTGGAAGTGCATCCCTTAGAAGAGGAAATCTTCATCAAACCCTTCGAAAAACCAAGGTCTATGCTCGGAAAAAAGCAAATGGTCTCCATTCCAGTTTCCATAAGCTTTGAAGAATGGATGAAATGGAAAGGGGGCAGACACGATTGAAGAGAAAAGCATACTACGCAAGGAAAATCAAGAGGGCAGCCCACCTTCTCTTTTATAGACGCCACAGAAAGCCTGGTGTAAAAGGATGGGAGCTAAAGAGAAAACTGGGATCCGACTACCCTAATGTCCTCAAAATACTGGATGGTCATTTGGAAAAGCTGGATCTGCAAGTAAAAACCGTTTTTGAGGGAGAGAAGCCCGCTGGAGAGCCAACTCCTGAACAGTTGGATAAGGCTCGATTCTACATAACCCTCAGAGGAGAACTAACTCCAAAAGAAACCAAGATGATGGGCTGGCGCATAGACGACATAGCTGGTTTAGCCACAGCCATCTCCTACATTCTAGCTAATAAGGGGAAGGCTCCCCGCGAAGAAGTGGAAGACCTCCTGCGGAACAAGCTTCCAGGCTGGAGAGTTGACATAAACATGAACCGTTACATTCGATCCGGATACCTAGCTGAAGATGAGAACAAGCAGCTTTACCTAGATTGGAGAACCCGAGCTGAAATAGACCAAAAATCGCTAGTTGATCTTCTTCTAGGAACCGAAAGCTGAAGCTTCTATTTCCTAATTTTTCGGTACAAAGAAAAGACTATGATCAGAAGAACTATTATGGCGCCAAGGATTAAAAATGGGCTGTTAAGCAGAGAGTCTTCAAAGGACGGTGGGAGTTCAAAGATTATCGTGTCTCCTACCGCGTGGACGTTAATTGCTGTTGCTGGCAGTACAAAGTAAAACAACGGATCGAAGGTATTTGAATCAGTAAAATTATAGTAGTAAGCTGGATGCTTTTTGGCATTTAATGTATAATTATTAATTCTTTGCCACTCATCCACTGGCTCGTTAAAATATTCGGTGAAGTCTAATGAAAACTCGTTTGTAAGGTTGACGTGAAAGTTTCTCCAGTCCGTTCTCACATTGTAGATCCTATTCATTGTTGTTTTGTTGCTTGTGAGGCTCACGATGTCTGAGCCGTACAAATAAAAATCTACGTGTATCGACTTCGTTGCGTCGTTGAACATCTCCACTTCAGGGTCGTAACCCCACGTTACATCGGTTAGGTTTCGTTCCTCAAGATTCTTCACAATGGTTTGGGGGATAGTTGAAACGTTGAATACTCCCTGTTGTACAATCTCAGTATACAGTGTGGAGTTGATGCTTTCAAAATCAAAAACGACATGAACGTCTTGGCCAATTACGGCTTGAATCTTAACCGAAGCACAAACAGGCGTAATCAGCGTAACGAGCAAAGGAAAGAACAGAAGGTGCGCTAGAGCTAATTTCTTCATCTAGTTCTTCTCCAGTTTCCTCAAGTCAACTTCAAGCAACATTGACATACCCCTAAATGTTCCATAAAACATTTATCATTTCCGTTTCACCATTGTTGTCCCTTTCTCAAAAACTCTCCTTAACTCTCCGACCGGATTGGGGTGTTCGTTTATCCTCAAGTCAAGGATGGGACGGTTTCCTCTCTGCTCTGCACCGGCAACCAGTAATGCAGCAGACATCCTTCCTCTTTTGTCGCCTCCCGCCTCCTGTCCAACTTCCAAGGCCTTCAACAATCTTTCAGCTAGCTCGCCTTCTGAATTCTTGAAAGTTTGAGCCATGGCTCCTATGACTTGGTTGCCGACGAGCATGTTTCCAGCAACCACGTAATCTTCGCCGACCAAATGTCCCTTCCAGCCAATCGTTTCTTTTCCAGTGAAGGCAGCGGTTCTCCCTTCTTTGTTTATTATAATTACCTGCCTCGATTCCCTGTCTGGGTCCTCCTTTAGCATGGCTTCTAGGGCTGCTTGCGGAGACAAACCTGCCTTCAACAGTTTTAAACCGTTTATCCCATAGAAAATGTTGGTTTTGGCTTGGCTTGCTATGGCGCCAATCCCTGCTTCTATGTGAGGAACTCGGCTGCCAACAGCTGGGACAGCGGTTGAGACGCAAACACCTAGCGTTAGTGTTTTTGGGCATCTGGCAACCATGGAAAAGGTCGTGGAACATCCTCCTCTATGTTTTATGAGTACAAAATCTTTCTTTAACTAATTATTCTATTCCTTGAAACCTTTTAAGAACAGAGGTTGTTAATCTCCTATAACATTGCAGGGGGACCATGTTGACATCCTTGGATATAGCCTTGTTATCACTCGTGGCTTTTCTTATTGGAACAATTGCGGCGATGACTGGTGTAGGGGGCGGGGTGTTTATGGTACCCTTCTTGTCTCTGGTTTACAGTCTCGATCCGCATCAAGCTGTTGGGACAAGTCTTGCAACGATAATCTTTACGTCCTTGTCTTCCACAGTAGGATACTCTAGGCAAAGGAAAATCGACTATAAAGTTGGCTTGACCTTGACCCTTACGGCTATCCCTGGGGCATTCGTAGGCGCATTTCTGACGAATTTCGTTACGCCAAGAAATTTAGGACTTATTTTCGGCGCTTTTCTCATTTTCGTTGCTCTACGTATGATTTTTCAATTCAACCTCTATCGATTTGAAATCCCAAAGATAGGAAAGAGTCGGCGCCGAAAGATTACGGATTCTGATGGCAACATTTTCGAATACGACACAAATGTAAACTTAGGCCTGATACTAAGTTTTTTTGGTGGACTTGCATCTGGTCTTTTAGGCATAGGTGGTGGCTCAGTTATGGTTCCCGTCTTGCATCTTATACTGAATTTTCCCATGCATATTACAGTTGCGACTTCGATGTTCATTATGATTTTCACTTCAATATCGGGAGCCTTAACGCATTTTTCGTTCGGTAACGTCCGCGTCGACTACGCAATTCTTCTTTGTATAGGGGTGATTTTTGGCGCTCAGCTTGGAGCCCATTTTTCCAAAAAGATTTCTGGAGAGAATCTTAGAAGAATTTTTGGAGTAGTTTTGTTTCTCGTTAGCATAAGAATGATTTTGGAATATGTGTAAAGGCTATTTCTTCGAGGCTATCTCAAACACTGAGAATGATGAAGACTTAGCAGTACCAAAAGAGAAATGGGTACTGGAATTGCGTAAGGCGGAGGTTTTTACTTCATTCTGTGGGTCCACTTAGGTATACCCAAATCACTACCAGGCATGACGTTATCAAAGCACCAGCAATCCCTGACAAGATCCAGTCAGCGGTGAATATTGATGGAAAGACAGCTAAGAGCCAAGGCCAGAGTGTGTGGTAGAGAACGTTGGCTAGGACTCCACCTATGAACCCTAACAACGCAAATATTCCCAGTATTTTTAATCTGCCGTTCATTACAGCCACCGTGCTTTTAACATTAAAACTTCGTGCTTTTGAGTCTAACTTACACGAAACTGTTTATTAGAGCAACTGCGCCCCGTCTCTCTTTCCATATGAAATTTAAAGCCTAAACCGAGGAGAAACAGGCATACCATGTCTGGTATATACATGAATGTTCTCTACATGTTAACAATGTAATAATACGTTTTAAACAACCCCTTCTGTGAGGAATCAAAAATGTCTGAAAAGTTTGCTAAAAGATGGGGAGAAGGAATAGACGACACACCTATCAGTACGAGGATCAAGGAAGCTGTACGTCCTCCAGGTCCATTGAAACCACGCATGGATTACGCTATCAGACGAATTGACATGCAAATTCAAAGACTAGACAAGGCTACTGATCGCTTCTCAGAACGCGACAAATCAATATTCGCAAAAATCGTTAAAGCCTACTCAAAACATGACATGGCGCGAGCCAACGTTTTCGCCAACGAACTGGCTGAAATACGGAAAATGGAAAAGATGATAATCCACGCGAGACTAGCCCTAGAGCAGATAGTTCTCAGGTTAAGCACGGTTTCAGAGCTTGGCGACGTCGTTAGCACACTAGCTCCAGCAGTCGGTGTGCTGCGCAGCGTCAAAAATGGAATGGCTGCAGTATTTCCAGAAGCCGAAAGAGAACTTGGAAACATTGGAAACTTGCTGAGCGGAATAATCATGGACGCTGGCCACAGCACTGGTTTAAACATAGACTTCAATACAGCAAGCGAAGACGCCCAGAAAATCATGAACGAAGCAGCTACGGTTGCGGAACAAAAAGTCAAAGAAAAATTCCCAGAGTTACCTGCTGGCGTACCTACCTTCGGTGAGGCGTCTCAAACCGAAACTTAGCTACCCTAAAAACACTTGACCATTCACTGATATTAAGGAGGTGAAACTACGTCAAAATCCAGTTCCAACCCTTTTCTTTTTGTCGGCAAGCCAGTTAAGGATGAATACGGACGCCAAATCGGTCGAATAGCATCATTTAGTGTAACCCCTACCGGTCGCGTAGACGGGATCTTCATAGAGCACGGGGACGGAGAATTTCTTAGCTATCCAAGCGATCACTTTAGGATAGAAAATGGTAACTTTGTGATTTTGCCGCCGCTCAAATTGAGGGCAAAAACTCTCTGTCAGCAGATACCTCTGATCTGGCGAAAAGATCAAGCTTTGAACGAGCTTGTAGAAAAGAAAAAGATTCCGCCGGAAATGTTCGATGATCTCCACAAAAACTTTGAAGGTGCCTTAGATCAGTTGAAAGCAGACGGTAAAACCGTTATGGATGACATAAATAAACAGATCACTAAATGCACCAAACAAATACAGGAACTTCACTCAGCTTTAATAAATCTGGAGATTGAACGTGAAATCGGCAGAATCGACGACGAATCATATCAAAAGGCCTTAGGAATGATACAATGGGGATTAAAAGGTGTTAACGCCGAGAAAAACGACCTAGAAGCATTGAAGAGCAAGTTATCCAACCTGCTTCTTGGAGAAAAAACAGTGAAAACGCCTGAAACACCAACACAAAAGGAGACGCAAGAAGCAACTGCTCCTGCTTCTCCAACTCTTCCAGAACCTCCGGTTGTTGTCCACGTGAAGAACCCGAACAAGCAGAGTTCATAATCACTAAAGCCTGTGGGGGATCGCCATCAAGAGCCCTTTCCGTCCTCCTTCGACACTTGAGGAAGTGATCTTTGAGGCAGTGCCGAAACTCAAGACTCAACGGTTTAAACTAGGACAAGTCATCGTTAGATTGCGCGAAAGAGATACATTCCTCTTCAAAACTTGTGCAACAGCTCTAAAAGCAAAAAACAAGGAACGGGCAACAATTTTTGCTAATGAGCTAGCGGAAATCAGAAAACTTACTAAAGTCATCTCGCAGACCCAAATCTTAATAGAACGCATCATTTTAAGACTCGAAACACTCAAAGAATTGAGCGCAGCTTTCGCAGATCTGAAGCCAGTTCTTAGAATCCTCCACAGCGTGACGAAGCGCCTCACCATAATCATGCCTCAAATGGCGTATGAAATGGAAAGGGTGAATGACAGCATAAACGAGACACTAGCCATGACCAGCATCGGTCCCACGCAACTGAATATGCCAATAGACGTAAAAACCCCAGGCGGTGAAGAAATTCTTAAAGAAGCCTCCGCATTTCTGGAACAAAAATTAACGGAGAAACTTCCTGCGCCACCCGTTTCCGTTCCAGTCGTGGAAAAACCTCAACCTCAACGCGTGGAAAAAGTAAAGCAGATGGTTGCCCTCACCGCCACCTGCTCAGAAGTTCGTGAACAAAGGGAACCTCAAAACTACGTGTCTTACAAAGACATGGAACTAAAACGCTTTTCCTTAACGGTACAAGAGTCATCATCTTTGGAAGAGACGGTTCTGGAATACGCCAAAAAACGTGAAGGGCACATCGACATCACTCAATGCGCATTTGAATTGAACGTTCCATGCGGAGAAATAGAGAAAGCCCTAGAAAAATTGGGTGTGCAAGGCAAGATAAAGATTGAGCGGTGACCGTTATGAGTGCATCTCAAGAACTTGAAAAAGCTGCAACAAGTTATGCCCTTGAGGCAGTTCGCCTCGATAAACAAGGCTCCAGAGGAATGGCCATCACTATGTATCAGAAGGCCATTGAAACCCTTCTAAAGCTCGTTCAATTGTATCCGAACTACGGCCTAAACAGTGTTTACATTCAACGTGCAATGGCATATCAAGAAAGAATAAAAGCTCTGCAAGGAGTTGGACCCATTGAGCCGCACCCCGAAAAAGCAGCTGATATGATAGAACCTTCAGGAACAGAAGAAAAGGCAAGCTACGATGAGCTTGTGCTTAAAGAAAAACCGAGTGTAAACTGGGATCAGGTTGTTGGTTTGGGGCAAGCAAAGAAAGCCGTCAAGGAAGCTATCGTTTATCCCGTTGAGAGACCAGATTTATTCACGTTAGGTTGGCCTAGAGGAATCCTTCTTTTCGGTCCTCCTGGCTGCGGAAAAACCTTGTTGGCCGCTGCGGTGGCTACAGAGATCGACGCAACTTTCATTTCAGTGGACGCTGCGTCTGTTATGTCTAAATGGCTAGGAGAAGCTGAGCAAAATGTTGCAAGGCTTTTTGCGTCAGCTAGGAAGTCCGCTAATAATGGGCGTCCATCCATAGTTTTCATCGATGAGCTGGATTCGTTAATTGGAATGCACTCAACTGAGGTGGGCGGGGAAACTAGAGTTCGCAATCAGTTCCTTAAAGAGATGGATGGGATTATAGATAAGGGCAAGAACATTCACGCTTACGTGATTGGAGCCACCAACAAGCCTTGGGCTTTGGACTGGCCCTTCATAAGGAGATTTCAGAAGCGCATAATAGTTCCCCTGCCTATCCATGAAGCCCGTTTAGGGATGCTTAAACTATACACGACTCATCTGAAATTGGCGCCGAATGTGGACCTTGATGAATTTGCCAGGTTGTCCGAAGGTTTTTCTGGAAGCGACATACGGGACATATGTCAATCAGCTCACCTAAAGGTTATTGGAGAACTCTTCGAATCCGGCCTAGCAAGCAATAAACAGGCTCAGCCGAGATCCATATCCATGAGCGACTTTAGAATGATCCTGGAGGAAAGAAAGCCTAGCGTTGCCCCAGACATGGTGGCATCTTATAACCGATGGTTTGACGCCTTCAAGGCTCTCTAGCTTGGGAGAATATGAGGATTTAAATCTAGGCTCTGATCATGTGGCTCTTGGAAAGATTTAGAGAGTTGTCTTTTATTCGACAATAGCTGAAAAACTCCTTTTCTCTCTCAGCAACTTTCAGCAATACTCTCTCTAAACCCCAAAAAGGCCACGTGATTTCACTCGCACCTAGAAAAACTCTTGACAATTATTGTAACCTCTTCTTTTCCCTTGATTGTGACACCTTTCAGCGTTGAAATCATTCCAAGAATTACGTTTCTCATGATTTTTTGGACAAAGGGATTTAAAGGTAAAACGTGTTCGTCAATTCGAATTCTCAATTTCTTTTTGTGCCTCCGTTTTCTTTCAACTGAAGCCGCGATTTTCTCATTTACTAGATCCACCAACTTTTCTTGATCTCTAAGTACGTCAACGTAAGGAATTTTCAATTTCTTTGCTTCGGCTGAAATGGGGCCTACGAAAGTCAGTATAGGTTTAAAATGCTTATTAGCCTCAAGAACTTCGTCGGTGGTTTTAACGGCTACTATCTTTAGAACCGTTGGGTCTTGCCCAATAAGCTTTCTGAAACCTTCAAGAATTATTATTTCCGCGTCGTCTTCGCAGTTTCTGATTATCTGTTCGAGGCTGTATTTTGTGGTGTCAACCTTTTTGATAACGGTTAGTTCGTTGGGTGCCACGCTGATCACGGTGCGGGCTCCAGCTTCTGCGTGTCTCCACGTGTCCTTTCCCTTGGTATCTATTGTGAAGTTGGGTTCGGGTATATGTTTGACCGTGGCAACTCTGTATCCTTTTTCTACTAGTCCATGAACTAGAGTTTCTACGGCTGTAGTTTTGCCGGACTTCTTACTTCCTGCAACAGCTATTATGGGCATTTTTTCACCGTTATGAATAACTCTCCACACCGTCTATTTACATTTTCTAAAGCGTAGCAAACCATCTTTCGCAGATATATTCAAATCCAACTTCAAGCAGTACTTAATCTCTTCTGACGCGCGCGCTCTAAAGGGCGCCTATTGATCAGAGTTTTACCTATGCACGGGAAAAATATTAAAAAAGTAGGAACATATACTAATGAATGATGATGAAATTATGAAAAGAAAAAAAGAAAAAAGACATTTGACTACTAATCAGGGTGTTCCGATTACTGACAACCAGAACTCTTTGACCGTTGGGGAACGCGGTCCAGTGTTGTTGCAGGACGTCCAGTTTATTGAGAAATTGGCTCACTTTGACAGGGAACGCATCCCGGAACGGGTTGTCCACGCCAAAGGCGCAGGAGCACATGGCTACTTTCAAGGTTACAAGAGTATGGCACCTTACACGAAGGCGAAATTTCTCCAAGATCCAGAGAAAAAGACCCCTGTATTTGTAAGATTCTCAACAGTCACGGGAGGACGGGGTTCCGCTGACACAGTGCGAGATCCCCGTGGATTTGCCGTAAAGTTCTATACCGAAGAGGGAAACTACGACCTAGTTGGAAACAATCTCCCTGTGTTTTTCATCAGAGATGCCATCAAATTTCCAGATATGGTTCACGCCTTCAAGGGCGCACCAGATAACAACATTCCCTCGGCCTCTTCCGCACATAACCGTTTTTGGGATTTTATATCCCTGACGCCGGAATCAACCCACATGATCATCTGGCTCTTTTCCGATCGCGGGACGCCAAAAAGTTACCGTATGATGGAGGGGTTTGGCGTCAATACCTATGTTTGGGTCAACGCTGAGGGAAAGGCCGTGTATGTGAAATACCACTGGAAACCCAAATTGGGTGTCAAAAACCTTAACCGTCACGAAGCAACTCAGCTGGCTGGTGAAGATCCTGATTACCTAACTCGTGATCTCTGGGATACGATCGCCAGCGGCGGAGAGGTTGAGTACGAACTCAATGTCCAGTTGATGGATATAGCTGACGAACTAAAACAAGATTTCGACCCCCTCGATGCCACAAAGACCTGGCCTGAGGACAAATTCCCGCTGATGCTAATTGGCAAAATGGTGCTCAATCGCAATCCTAAAAACTACTTCGCCGAAGTCGAGCAGGCGGCTTTCTGTCCCGCCAGTATTGTTCCAGGAATCGAGTTTTCTGCCGACAAGTTGCTCCAGGGTCGAACATTCTCCTATGCTGACACTCAGCGCCATCGGCTGGGACCGAACTACCTGCAACTTCCAATTAATCGCTCCATAGTGGAGATCAACAACAATCAGCGAGATGGTGCCATGCAGCTTGGAGAATTCAGTGGACCAGTCAATTACGAGCCCGCTAGCCTAGCTGGCGGTTCGCCCGTGGAGGCTCCGACAGGCTCCCCATATGTATATCGGATTAAGGGAGAAGTGACTCGTCGGAAGATCAGCCTAACTAATGATTTCGAACAGGCAAGGGAGAAATATCGTTCCTTGAGCAAGATTGACCAAGAACATCTGGTGGATAACCTCATCGCGGATCTCATGCACGTTAACAAACCGATCCAGCAGCGGGTGATTGAGAACCTGACTAAGGCTGATTCAGAGTTGGGTGGATATGTAGCTAAAGGTCTGAAACTTTAACAGATGTTGAAGCGCGCGCATCTAATCACTATGGTTTATTCAAGGCTGCCTACTAACTCTTTGAGCGATTCTACTTCTTTCCTTAGCGTGGTTACTTCTTCCTCTAAAGCGCTAGCCTTTTCTTCCCCTGCTTTTCTAAGCTTCTCAATCTCCTCCAGAAGATCGGTTTTCTCGCTTTCCAAATCCTCAATCTTTTTCCGTAAACCTCTTAAAGTTTGCATAAAAAATCCTCTCCCAATTCTCTAATGGTTATCCTTTCTCTTCAAGAATTTTAATGCAATTTCGCGTTAAAAGGTTTTGCGGTGCCTTTGGGAATACGTGTCGTAAGCGTGGAAAACATGTTAGTTTATGGAGTTGTCAAGGTTTCAGAAAGCTTTAAGCTGAAATAAAAGAATTTCATTAAAAGGTGAGAAAATGCGGATGCGAACTCTCTTAGCTTACGTACATTCACTGAATTTTCTGATCGGAATTTTTGCGACAGGTTATGTTCTGAACAGTTCTTGGGATTATCTAGAGACCTGGCAAATATCTATCTACCTTTACTATTTTGTGCTAGGTTTTTGCGGCGTGGCCATTGCTTGCTGGATTATGATGGATGGAAAGCACATTGAACACTGTACCGTTGAGATACAGGATTTAGAAAGGAGAATTCTGGATTTAGAAAAGCAAATTGATCGCATCAAAACATTGAAATTGAGCAAAGTACACTAACTCAAAAAAAACTATTAACTGTAACACGCGGAACGGTAAGATATCTCCAAAATCGTGTTTATGGTCTGTATCCGTTTAGGATGCTGATCGCCAAAACCGCTTCTGTAATGTCTGCTGTTGTCCCTGGACTAAGCTCATGAGTCGGATCTCTGATTTTTTTGTCAAATTCCCAAAGAAGATTCCTTCCAGACTTGGTTGTTAGACCACCTTTTTCTAGCACCTGCTTCGCTTCAGACGAAATCTCCTTTGCCTTGGATAAACCTACTTTGCGAGCGATAAAAGTGTCTGGAACTTCGGACAAAACTTTGAGGAAGGTGTGCACCGTCGCCGTGTTTACGTCCCCCATCTCTTCGAGTAGTTGAGTAAAATAAGGGTAGCCTAAATCAAAGGTGATGGGATAATTGTTTACCCACTCGGAGGCGATGGAGTCGTATTCGGAAGCGATCTTAAACACTTCAAAAAGAGTCACTTGATCCTTCAGAATCTTCTGTTTCGAGGCTGGATCAGTTAAATCGAGTTTCGGAGCCTCACCCAACCCGCCGGGATTCGCAATCAATATTGCGTCGTAGACATCCACCGCATCCATTGGAGTACCGGATTCAATGACCACCTTCACATTTTCCCTAAGCTTGGCGATGGAAAACTTCTCCTCGGCAAGCACCATTCCAGCCGCAACTGCTATCGGTGAAAGCAAGATTATTGATCCTAAGAGCGTGTTTCCGCCATGTTGCCATAAACTCATGCTCATAACAGCCTCTTTGATCACCTTTCCAATTCCAACATCGGCTGGACCGATTTTTCCTGTAGAAACTTGGACTCCTCGTTCAGCTGCGTGTCTAAAGTGTGGTGCCACGGCAACAGCTGATGCCAGAAAATGTTCGTACNTGGTTTCTTGGAAATCAGCGGTTCTATGAACGTTTCCAGGCTTTGGATAAGCACTAACTTCGAGGAGAACAGCGAGTTCAAGGCATCTGGAAACGTGTTCCGCCGTTTCTGTGGATGAACTGAAATTCATGAAGGTTAACCTCGAAAATACACTGTACCGTCACTTTGTTAGGTGAAGTTTAATTAACCTTATGCAAAGAATATCATTACTTAAATTCAGCGTATTGGCACCCTGAAGCGCGCGCAAATCTTTGAGGCGAAAGAAACCGACTTTGATGGGAAAAAGCATAAAGAAATACGCTCAAACTTTGAATAGCGCGCACTGATTTTCAAGCAACCTTAATGCTTTCATCATTTTTCTATTAGACATACAGCGCGTCAATATTGTTTCTTATTTCTTCTCGCGCGCTTGAAGCCTACAGCGCTTTTTGTCGCTTCTATCGTAAACTGGTGAGGTTCTTTACGCGCTCTCTTCTCTTCTTTTCAGATTTACAACTCATCTCTTTAACTAAGGATCCATATGAAGTCAGTTTCTCTAATGCTTTAACCCACGCTCCTGATTTGACATCAGTATGCAGAACTTGTTTTCTGTCAACTTTTATCGCTTTCTCCGGACAAACTTTTTGGCAGGCTCCGCAATAAATGCAGAATTCTTCGGCAACCACGAGTTTCTTGTCCTCGTCTATTGTGATAGCTTCACTTGGGCAAGCATCAGCACAGATCTGACAACCCTCTGGGCATAAGTTTGTGTCCAATTGAAGAGATCCTCTAAAAGGTTTTATAACATAAATAGCACCCTCCGGGCATGCGTCTTCACATTTCTTACAGAAGATGCATTCTTCTTCGAGTACTTTGAAATCAACTATTCTTCCCGCTGATTCT
>JGI24422J19971_10000441_pt1 | contig 23118 bp, 18 predicted proteins | sample DeeMarSWOR152_54_FD_19971 | JGI IMG/M metagenome (IMG submission 19971) | reverse complement strand
TTCCACCCCCTGGACTCCATTCTTGACTTTTAAGGAGACATCGGCTACCTCCTTTCCCATCAAGCCAGGCTTCTCCTGGCGCCCTCAAGGGCTGACCCCTNATGCCTTACTGACCCCTTATGGCTATGGAAGGTGTCTATTCTCTTTCCGTTACATCTCCTGGGTTCTTTTGCGAAAAATGACGGTTGCAATTTCAAAGAGGAAGATACAAGATCCCAGCAGAATCAAAATATCCACCCAATGGGGCAATAACCCTTTATGGCCGAGCAAAGACTGCCGCAAAGCATCCACGGAATAGGTGAGAGGCAGGGCGAACCCGACGATTTGCAGGATCCATGGCATCGAAGTGACCGGGAAGAATACGCCGGAAAGGAAGACCATGGGAAGGCGGAAGAAGTTGGAAAGAGTCATAGCCTCAAAGACCTCCCGAACTCCGACGGATATCAAGATGCCCATAAAGGCGAAGGCAAAGCAGGAGAGCAAAAGGGAAATCAAAAGCGAAAAGAGATGGTAGGCATGTAGGCTGAAGAGGAAGAAAACGACCACAAGAGTAAACAGACCCATGCCAAAACCGAAAGCCGCCGCCCCTAGGCCCTTCCCTAGAAGGATGGTCCGCAGGTGGATGGGAGCCATGAGCAATCTCTCCAGGGCGTCGATGCGTTTTTCAAAGCTGATGACGATCGCCGCCATGGAGGTGGTAGAAAAGAGCAACGTCAAGCCCACCAAGCCCGGGCTGAGATCGGCGATACCCTGCGGATTGCGCAGGTAAAAAGCCAGGATGAAGACGAAAGGCAGCATCAGCCCCCAGCTAACCAGGGGGGGCTTAAAATAGTAGGCCTTCAAATCCTTGCGGGCGATGTAATAAGCTTTCTTTAATTCCTTCATCAACCCATCCCTCCCATTTTCATCGGTTTATCCGCTCGCATCGCTTCGGCGTCGACCCCTGTCATCTTCACAAAAGCGTCTTCAAGCGTGGGAACCATGGTCCGGATGGATAAGATCTTGATCCCCTTGGTCTCCAGGCGATTTAAGATTTGGCAGATGGAGTTGTGAACCGAAGCCCCATAAAGGCGGATTTTATCTTCCACAAAGGTGGTTTTTTCCACATCCGGAATGCCTTCCAAAAATTGAAGAAGGCTTGGAGAAACAGGCCGGGGCTGGATCTCCAGAACTTCTGTTTCTTTCACCTTCTCCTTGAGACCCTCGGGGGTATCGATGACCCGAATTTTTCCCTTCACGATAATCGCCACCCGGTCACAGAGTTCCTCGGCCTCCTGTATATAATGGGTCGTAAGGAATACCGTTACTCTTTTTTCTTTCAGTTTCTTGATCACGCTCCGCAAACCCCGGGCGCCCATTACATCCAATCCTGTCGTTGGCTCATCCAGGAAAAGGATCCTGGGACGATGGACGAGGGCCGCGGCGATGGTCAGCTTTCGTTTCATGCCCCGGGAAAACCCCTGAAATTTTCCATCTCGCCGGTCCAGCAAGCTGAAATCCTTCAATAGCTCCTCGGCCCGTTCTTTCCATTCCTTCTTAGGAACCCCATAGAGCTGGGCCATATAGATCAGGTTATCCACAGCGCTGAGTTCTCCGTAAAGATTGGAGCTTTCCGGCACTACCCCCACGCTCTCTTTGGCCCGCACCGGATCCTTTAAGGTATCATACCCGTTAACCCATGCCGATCCGGCATCCGGCTTCAAGAGACCAACAAGCATACGGATCGTTGTGGTTTTCCCTGCCCCGTTCGGCCCCAAAAAACCGAATATTTCACCTTCCCGCACCGAAAATTCCAAGTTGTCTACGGCCTGGATCTCACCGAATCGTTTACAGAAGCCCTGGACTTGAATAACACCCTTGTCTTCCATCTTCTACCGCCCTCCACTTTCAGGTCTTTGGCCTATTTCTTTTTGGCTTTGGGCACGCAGGAATGACTCTTTTTAGGTCCATGACATTTTTCAATTTGTTTGGGAGTACGTTCCTTCGGATTTCCTTTTAACTTTTCCGGATGCTCACATTTAAAGGCACACACATTCGCTCCCTCCTTTTTTCTCTTGATTTTCCCGTCTATGTTGCGGACACACCCTCCTTCCGGCCGGGGTTCCAGACGGCCCAGATCTTCAAGGATCTTCATCAACTCATTTAATCTATTTTTCTCCACCCTATAGTGGGTCCAATAACCGCGCTTTTCTCCCTTGACCAATCCCACTTCTCTCAATTGCTTGAGATGCTGGGAAACGGCCGCTTCGGATATCTTCAATTGATAGGCCAACGCCCCAACGCACAAATCATTTGTTAATAAAAGCTGAAGAAGCTTGAAGCGCGTCTCATCGGATAGGGCCTTAAAAAGATCAACAGTTTCCATTGGCGTAGAAAATATTATTTCAACTTTTACTTAAATAAATTCTATTTAGCTTAAATAGATTTGTCAACATTTTTTCCTCCTTTCCCTAAAGGGGGCCTGTCCCCACTTTCTCTCATTCTGGTGTGGGATTTTCTCTAAAACTTCAGGATTCCCTTTTTCACCCCGTAAGAGAGGATCAGACCACCAAGGTAGGCAACCCCCTTATTCCACATGCCCAGTCCCACAATGACAACCATGATGTAGATGTCGGATCGTTGCCTGTCGATGTCACGGGTGATCGGGGAGGTGACGCCCGTTATTGGAATTAATTCAAGATGAAACTGCTAGTCGATGACCCCTACCGATTGAATTGATTTGCATTTGAATTAATCAGAAGGGTGAGAAGGTAAGGAATAGGTATACCCGCCTAGGAAGCACCGAAAGGGCCACCCATCAACCCTGCCCCAGTATCTCCACAACACAATCCCGATAGTCCCGGCTTTTCTCATCCCCCGCTATCACCTCGATCTCAGAGGGAGACGAAGCCCCGAGCCCAAGCTCCACGGCCCTTGCGATCTGTTCCTGCTCGAACACCTTTGGTTCCATGATGCTCCTGTTGCTCCCGAGTAATTTCAGGATGGCCACCCCAGCGGCATCAATGGCCACCCGGTCTGGTGAGGCGAGGAAGACATCGCCCCGTGCACGTGTTCCCGTTGCCGGGCCGCCATCGACAAAGGCATCGACGCCGTCAAGGATGATGAGGCTTGGCTTAAAGGGCTCGTTGATCTCGGCGATCATCTTCCGTTGATGAGGAGAACTATGAAGCTGTCGCATATAATCATAACCATGCCGAGAGGTGGGAACGACACCCACATGGAGCTTCAGGGACATGGTGAAGATGCCGCCAAATTGGTGCGTCTTCAGGCAACACGTGGAAACCAGGCACTCCGCCTCGAGGATGGGCCGCGCAATCCGAAACCCACTTGGCCAGTGGGTCTTCTTGGGTTCAAAAGGGACCCAATCTCTATCAGCGAGATCATCGAAATTCATAACCCTCACTTCCAACTTATCCATGAGGGGGAAGATGCCCTTATCCTCCATAACCTCACGAGTGGGGGGATAACTGCGTTCTCCGAGGCTGATGGACTTCGCCTCCATTGCCCAAAGCTCCTTCACGAGGGCTATCAGGGTGTCGTTGTGGGTGGATCCCGGGGTCGCATCGGCTGTGTTGAAATTGGGCTTCAGGAGAACATCCTTCCCCTTGACGGGGTTCACCTTCAATGCCCGAAGCGACGCCTGTACCCCGTGCTCTCGGCTATCCGTCTTCACCAGTGACACACGGCTCATGGAATCCGCCATAACCTTTCCTCCTCGTTTTTCCCCTAGGAGCAACGCGGTCCAAACAGCTCCCGCGTATTTCAAGAAATCCCTCCTGCTTACCCCATGCATCGGTTCACCTTTAACACGGGCCTCCATTTCCTTTCCCCTTCGGTTGGAGCTCTCGGACAAAAGAATTCGACAGCCTTAGGCTTATTATAACCAAAAAAGGGCGAGAAAATCAGATTGGGTGGGAAAGGTATAAGGCCCCGTCTCCAATCCGCCCCCTTGATACCCGTTCCTCTTCGAGAGTATGTTTCCTAACGAAAGGTCTATTGGGTGGATTAGAATTTCCCTATGAGGAGGATTTTCCATGATAAAATTCAACGGCATCAATCACCTAGCGATGGCAACAGGAGACATGGACAGGACCATTCGCTTCTGGAGGGACCTCCTGGGCATGAGATTGGTAGCTGGTTTGGGAAAGCCCGGCTACAGGCACTACTTCTTCGAGATCTCGGAGAACGATCTCATCGCCTTCTTCGAGTGGCCCGACGTCGAGGCCGTCCCTCATAAGGACCACGGCCGTCCCGTTACCGGGCCCTTCATCTTCGATCACGTCTCCTTTGGTGTGGAAACCGAGGAGGACCTGTGGGAGCTAAGGGATAAGCTCTCGGCTGCCGGCTTCCACGTTTCTGACGTCATTGACCACGGCTTTATCCACTCGATCTATGCCTTCGACCCCAACGGGATCCCCATCGAGTTCAGCCACAATGTGGAAGGCATCGATGTCCGTGCAAACCCCCAGATGGCTGACTCCGCCCCGTCGGCCGTAACCCAGGAAGGGCCGGAGCCCAACTTTGACCAGTGGCTACGAGTGGAACGCCCCACACCACAAGACGAATGGAAGGTCTACCCCGGCGCGGGAAGCGAGCTGTTTCACGGAATAAAGAAATCCGAATAGAAAAGCGGTTACGCCAATATCTCGCCGGCCTCCATCATGAGCTTCCCGATCGGGATACCCTGGGGACACCTTCGCTCAGCCAGCGAATAGTCCATAGTGGACATGCGCTTGCGGGTCTGGCCCGGGAGCATCGCGAATAACGCTCGCGCCCAGTCGCAGTCGCCATAGCTGTGGTAGTACATGAGATATCTCAAGGTGTCGGCTATCGGAACGTGCCCCGAACATGCCGGCTCGCATATACGGCTACAGCCCGCGCAATAACCCGGGGAGGTCTCATGGGCGTAGTGGTCCAGGGCGTCCATATCATCGACCGAGAGCTTCGTCCTGTCCATTGCCGCGGCGACATTGGACATCAGGATCTTCAGGTTCGCCATTTGTGAGCAGATGCTGGCGATGTTGGGATTCTCCCAAACCGCCTTGAGCTTGGCCTGCTCTTCGGTAAATCCCCTTTTGACGAACCGCTCGGTGAGCCCTTGGGCTGCCTCGTTTTCCTTCCCCACCCGGTGCCATACGGAGCCTGCTTGCGTCTTCATCGCGGTTAAACCGATCCCCGCCCTTGCACAGGCATCCACCGCTGCCTTCATCTGATCGGTATGCATAACCCTGTAGTTGTACGTCATCATGATGCCGTCGATCCAGCCAAGCTTGGCCGCGCCGAGCAAGCATTCCTCCATGTTGCTGTGGGTGCTAAATCCGAAAAACCTGATCTTTCCCGCCGACTTTGCCTTTTCCGCCCAGGCTTTCATTTCGTCATCGACCTCTCCGATGCCGCTTACGGCGTGCATAAAGAACAGGTCGGTGTAATCGGTCTTCATCCTCTCAAAGGACCGGTTCAGGTGCGTGGTCATCCCCCTCGAGCTGGACGCACCGGACTTGGTCACGAGGAAAACCTTCTTCCGTGCCTCGGGATATTTCTCAAAATATTTGCCGATGCCGATCTCGCTCTTCCCGCCGACATAGCCCGTGGCCGTGTCCCAGTAGGTAACGCCCCTCTCAAGGGCTTGTCTCAATACGAGCTGATTGGATGTGATGTCGAATATTCCCCCGAGGGAGAGGCAGGAGACACTTACACCTGTTTTCCCGAACGGCCGCGTGGGAACCAATGAATGCTCGGCTTGCTTCTTGACAAACTGACCGGGTTTCCCCGCCAAGGACGCCCTTGTGCTCAGCAAAGACCCAATGCCCGCCGCTCCCGTGGCCTTCAGAAAATCCCGTCGTGACAGATCTCTCTTCTTTTCAGACATATCCATTTCCTCCTCAGACAAAACGACCTACCCTATCCATCCCATCCAACAGCGAAAAGCCCTTCATTGTCTTTGGCCTGCCGCTGGCAAGAGCAACGATCGTTCCCTGCTCCTGGATTCATTTTCCGGCGTCACCCGTATGGCCCTCCTGACCCTGACGGGACATTCATGTTCGCAGATGCCACAGCCGGTGCAGAGCTTTGGTTCCACATACGGAAGTTGAAGGCGGATCTGAATTCGGACTGAACTTCCCCGGGGTGGCGGGGTTTGCCAAGGCCAGCTCGAGGCAATGGTCACGGTATTGCCGGTATTATCCGCAATTCGTCTGCGATGGTTATCCGCCGCGGCGTCAACCGTGCAGTAATAGTCGCCAGTGGCGAACCGGCCTGGCTGAAGGGGATTCCCCTCAAACTCCACGTTCAGCGTATCGGACCTTCTCACCGACAGGACTCCGCCCCTGACCGTGTTGAAATGTTCCCGAGTGAAGATGGCCTTAGGGCTCGTGGGACAATTCTCCTGGCAGACAATGCACGGTTTGTCCATGGCCCAGGGTAAACAACGGCCGCGATCGACGAATGCCGTCCCCACCCGTATCGGGCCTCCTGCAGTGTATTCCTCGCGCCCCAGCTTCTCATTGAGGCTGATGGGGCGAATCGCTGCCGATGGGCAGATCTGCCCGCAGGCGATGCAGTTGACCTGGCAACCGCTCGTACCGATACGAAAGTTCAAGATCGGCGTCCAGAAGGCTTCCGGACCGCCCTCCATTCCGGCAGGCTGAATGATATTCGTCGGGCAGATGCGCATGCACTGGCCGCACCTGAGGCATCGGGCGAGAAAGGCCTCCTCGGAAAGGGCTCCAGGGGGGCGTATGATGGCCGGATGCCAGTTCGGCCCGACCTGTCCGCTCAGGCGGAGCGTGGGAATGACAGCTAGGCCCGATACGACCGCCATAAGAAATCCTCTCCTGCGGATATCCGGGGAGGTGATCTCTCCGGATGCAGATAGCGATGTGCGATATTCTATGAGGCCTTCTTTGCAACTGGAACGGCAATTCATGCAGAGCACGCATTCACTGATACGTATCTGGCCGGAAGGCTGACAGGCACCCTCACAGTCGGCATCGCAGAGCTTGCAGGCCGTGCACTCGTCTCGGGCCTTGCCAATGTGCCACAAGGCGAATCGTCCTAAGGCTCCCAAGAGAGCCCCGAGGGGACAGACAAATCTGCAATAGAAACGTGGAATCCAAAGGTTCAAGAAAACCGCAGCCAGAAATATGACGCCAATCAGCCAAGCGCCTTGATAGTACCGTTGAATAGTCGAGAGCTTGTGCATGCCGGCGTCGATTACCGGCAACAACACGAGGTTCATCGACCGATAGATGAGCGCGATGGGGTCCAGAAGTCCAATTTGCAAGGAGGCCGCAGTTACCCGATCCAAGGGAAGGAAAAGACCCAACCCCATCCAAACCCCTACCATGACTAAAAGGATGCCGATGGTTTTTCGAACATTCGGTATGACTCCCAAAATCCCGAGCCTCACTAGAACGGCCAAACCGGCCAGGACGGAAATCGATACGATCATGAGCCGGTCCTGAGAAACCCTTGCGAGATGGGCTATCGTACCTCCTGCGGCCGCCGTCAGGAGAAATACCAGCAGGTAATACTTTATCGATTGTGCTCGGTGGTATTGATTCACCGCGGTCCTGTCGTGGGTGGACTTCCGTCGCCTTCCCAGGAAGCCAATAAAATGGTGAAGGGAGCCAAACGGACAGACCCACCCGCAAAAGAACCTTCCCAGAAGAACCGTCAACACCACGGTAACCATTGCCCACAACAGGCCTGAGTAAAGCGTTCGCGTGGTGAGCACGGTGCTCAGCGCAATGAGGGGATCGAGCTGGAGCAGCCAGTTGACGGGCCACCCGCGCAGTTGCCACCAATTCTCGCCGAGGGAACTTACGATGCACAACCAGAGGAAGAGGAGCAAGAAGAGAGCCTGGCTTATCCGCCTTACCGTTAGGATGTTCATGGGATTCTCACAGTGCGATCAACCAGTCGATTCCCGTACGGGGTTGAGCGACTCATAGTCGGCTGTACCAAGGCCTGAGGACTCCGCCTTTGAGATATACGGAAGCTGTGTGACGGTTCTCCCCAGCAGTGTTGCCCCGAAAGCGTCTGTTGCCACCTGGTCGGTACTGACGATCATGGTATTGGTCCGTTTCAGATCCGCCAGCGACCCACCCGTCGGGCCGTTGTTCATCATCGTTGTCGTCCCGTCCAGGATAACCAATGTCGGGCTCACCATCACCGCCAGTTCCCTGATAGCATTATGGATGTCCTGATGGAGAATGTTTCGCCGACCACCGAGCAACCCATACCAATTCTTCATCGTCATGGAAGCGCCGCTTCGGTGATGGTCCTTAACGGGGGCTATTCCGATTACCCTGTTTACTCCCACAAAGGGGTCATAGAGCAGCGGCCATTCCCTTATCAGAGCTCCACCTCTAACCGTTGTGGGTTTGAAGGATTCCTCCGTGGGCATAACGACTCGGGCCCCAACCAACCTAGCGGCCTCGGCTATGCCGGTCAGGGTGAAGCAGCTCGCTGGATCGTTTATCGGGTTGTCGGTAACCACTACCGATGAAGCCCCGGCCTTGAAGCACAAACGGGCAACCTCCGCGACCAGCTGCGGATCCGTCGTGGCCGACAAGATCGGCGGTGTCGCAAACGCAGCGTTAACCTTGAGGAGTACCCGATCACCCCTCTTGATGAACGCCTCTATGCCCCCGATGGCTTTCAGGGCTCGCCTGAGTGTCTGAATCCGGTCCCGGCCGGTCACAATGCCCATTCTGCCCCGGAGATCAGGGATGGAGAAATCCGGCAGCACCACGGGCGCATGCCCCTTCTGCGATGGTCCGGGTGGCGCGCCCTCATAGAGCCAATAGGCGAAGGAACAGGTTGCCGCAATGGTCGCACTAGCCTTGGCCGCCCTCCCGAGGAATTCCCTTCGATTCATGCCTGGCTCCTCGAACGTCTTTTCACGTTCCGACCCCGGATAGGTTTTGCATCAGGGTCACGGCGAGCTTCTCAGCGGGACCCCTGTCTTGGGCCTCATGGACTCCGGCAAGGAATTTGCCGTGGCTAAAAATCAGCTCAAAGGTGTCAAGGATCTTCACTAACTTGGCCCCGGGGATTTCCACATCCGATTTCACGTCGACTCCCCCGTTTGCCATGAGAAAGCCGTGGTAGGCGGCGGCAAGTTCGGAGGCCGCTGATGGGTCCTCCCGTATAGACAGGAATGCCATCAATTGGACATTCTCCACGGCGTAATTCGCTATGAAGACATTGTCGAACCGATCAAAGCCAAAGGCATCGGAAATGAGGAGCGTTATCCCATCTTGATCGAGCCCTTCCCGCGGAAACAGCGCCAGCTCCTCTATCCTCCCGCCTTGAACCTCCGCTTTGCCAATGAAATTATCGGCGAATGATCGCATTGCCTCGGCCATCTCCTCCGTCGTGACCGCGGCAATCACCTCCACGTAGTACCTCCCATGAACGAAGAAGAGCGCGTTTTCCGTCCGGTATGCGAATTCCATCCCCGGTATCTTCTCCGCGTCCGCGCGCCTCTGAACGCTGTAAACGGCGAAGGCCCGCCGCATGGTTCCCATATCATATACGAAACCTTCCATCCAGGAGTTGGAATCGCTCGCCTCTGCAAAGCGCTGGCAGAGAAGACGCAGAAAGCCCGCGGATAGGTAGAGTTCGGCCTTACCGTCAATCTTGTCGGAGAGATTTTCGGGCCCGAATATCTCGGGTGGATTCAGGGCGACCATGCCCTCAGCCATCTCGACAAGGAGCTCGCCAGAAAGACCGGCTGTAAGAATGGCGGAGGTATCCCCCTCAAGGACCCCCCCAATGATTGCTCGGTTATAGTGGAACTGCTTGATGAAAATGCCAATTACAATCCCAGCCAAGACCAGCAGGATCCCGAAGCCTATAGAGGTCTCGCGCTTCGTAGGCTGGCCGACCACCGATATATCCTCCACTCGTAAAATGCCGCCGTTCCCTCGATGATAGAACAATACCAGATTGGAAGAGAGAAAATCTACTTCTTCCAAATCCATTCTCTTCAATTCAATGCCCCAGAGGATTTGTGTCTTCCATTATGGGGTAATTTCCTCCTGCCAGAGCTTTGACCCCCTCCCCTTTTCCCCTTGACGAATCCAATCTCTCCATGAGATTAAAGGGATTGAAAGCATCGGACGATTGGATTGAAATCGTGTTGTGCGAAACGTTTGATATGTGAAAGGGAAGGCTCGACAGATGGGAAAACCAACAAGACAAAAATACCCCCCGGTAGCGGAAACGACGGACGTAGAGCACGTCAGTATGGTGAGGGAAATTTTCTCCACCGTTACGAAAAAATACGATTTCCTGAACCATCTGCTCAGCCTGGGACGAGATATTGCCTGGCGGCGATGTGCCGTCCGGAAAATGCGCTTCTTTCGAACCTACCGCTTTTTGGACGTTGCCACGGGCACGGCCGATATGTCCATTGAGGCGGCCCATGTGCATCCACGTATACGGGTAATCGGGGTAGACTTCGTGCGGGAAATGATGGACAGAGGTCGCGGAAAGATTGGGAAGAGGCACCTACGAGATAGAATCCGGATGCTTGTGAGCGATGCCCTCCATTTGCCCTTTCATGACAACAGCTTCGACGTAGCCGGGATCGCCTTTGGCATCCGGAATATCCCGAACAGAGTCCCCGTATTGCAGGAGATGAATCGAGTAGTAGTGCCCGGCGGTCAAGTGATGGTGTTGGAGATGACTCTTCCGCGTAACCGGCTCTTGAGAGGTATCTATCAGACCTACCTGAATCTCATCCTGCCCGCCCTGGCCAGGGCCTTCTCCCCAAATCCCGCTGCCTACTCGTATCTGGCGGATTCCATCGTTAATTTCCCTGAAGCAGAGGATTTCGTTAGGCTCATGGATCAGGCCGGTATCAAGATGGTGGAAAAGTACCCCCTCACCCTGGGAATCACCCAACTCTACGTGGGAATTAAATCGACCTAAGCAGAACTTCTCCCTTTGTGGGATATTGATCCACAACTAATCCCACTTGGCGACCCAGTCCGAAATCATCTGGGCGAGCTTCTTTTTTTGGGCTTCGTCCAGGTTGTCTCGGAAGCCCAACATGAGATCGAATGCCTGGTTGATCCGCTCGGTCTCATCCCGAAACATTCCCTGAAGGAGCGAGGTCATTTCACGGATTTCAGGACTTTCCTTCTTGCCCTCCTCCTTGATCTTCACGAGGGCCTCATTCTTCGCCTTCTTAGCCTCCCGGAAGTTCTCTCGGATATCCTTTTTGAGCCGCTCCAACTGGACCCTCTGGCCCTCATCGAGGTCGAGCTTCTTCGCGGTCTTGTCAACCATCTTGATGAAAACCTTTTCTGCCTGGGACGTGGTGTCCGCTTTGGGGCGGCATCCGATCAATAAAACCGCCGAGAGGGCCACTATGGCCGCACATAATAGATGTGCATTGATCTTCATTTCCTCTTCCTCCTTCCTCTTCCTTTAAAAGAAAATTATCATTTCTTTAGAACGTATCATATTCCCTTGCGCATATTCCACCCGCGGTTGCCTCCGAGGCCGCTTTCCAGATCCAGCTCGTAACGCTCCTCGGTTAAGTCCCGGCCCCACCGCCGGTGAGTTTTCGTTTCAGTCCTCTTGAACCCAAGGGATCGATAGAGGCAGATGGCAGCATGGAGTTCATCGAAGGTCCAGAGAAAGACCTTCTTGTACTGCTTATCACTGCAGAAATCCACTGCACACGTCATGAGCTTCCTTCCAAGGCCCAGTCCGCGATAGGCCGGGCGCAGGATGAACCAACGTAACTGCGCCAACTCCCCTCCCCTGTGGACGATGACAATGGCACCAACGACATGGTTGCCAGCTTCCGCAACCCAGAAACCATCCCACTCCGGATCGAATTGGGACACAAATTCCATGATCCCCTGCCCTACTTCTAGCTCGAAGGTCGAATCCAGCCCGTATTCCTCGGAATAGAGGGTTCCATGGAGGAGGGTCACATGGCTGGCATCGCCGATTCTGTGGGGACGGATATGGGTAGGAGGACGGGTTTCCATGGGAAGGTCCATGGCGCGGCCATAGATCATCAGGCCCGCAACCAGCGAGTCCAATTCGGAGGGCTTGGTGGATTTTAGGATTTCCTTAATCCGCTGGTCTGCCCGGTCGCTTACCGCAGCGGCCATTTTCTCCCCCGCCTCCGTTGTAAGGAATTCGAATTTGCGCTTATCCCTTCTATCGCGCACTCGATTGATCAGCTGCCGCCCTTCGAGGACCTTCAGGTTGCGGCTCAAAAGCCCCTTGTCGATGAGCAGGGTTTTGGCCAATTGGTCCCATGATTTTCTGCCGGACCGAGAGATTTCCCAGAGGATGTTCCCCTGGGTCCTGTTCAATCCAGTCCCCGACAGGTTCCAGTTCAATAACCTGAGCTTCTGAGCCAGCTGACGGTTGAACGTTCTCAACAGGCGAACGGTATCCCTGTCGATCTCGTCGGACCTCATATCCCCTATCCCCCTCATGATCAGGGAAAACCATAGGAAAATTTATTGACTTTGTCAACTAGTTTAGAGGAAGCACTATGGGGGACTATGGGGGTCAGGTCTTGAATTATCAGTTCTTATATAATCATAAACTGATAATTCAAGACCTGACCCCCTTTTCCTTTTCGGGTTGACTTTCCAAGGACGGTAAGTTAAATCTCCTTTAAAAAAGGGACATGGGAATCCCATGGAAGTCAAAAGGCGGATCGTCGTTACGGGTCTGGGCGTAGTCAGCGCTGTGGGAAACAGCGTCCCCCAATTCTGGGACTCCCTCAAAGCGGGAAGGGACGGAATCAGGCCCATCACCCTCTTCGATACATCGTCCCTCAGGACTCACAACGGGGGGGAGGTGGTTGACCTCCCCCTCGATCATTACTTCTCATCAAAGGAAAAAAAGAGGCTTTCCCGATGTGATGAGTTCGGCATCATCGCCGCGGAAGAGGCGTTGGAGAGCTCCAGCTTAAAGCCCGGCGACGTGGATCGGGACCGCTTTGGGATTATCCTGGGAGCGGGATCTGGGGGCATCCTCTCCGTCGAACGATATTTCAAGGCTCTCTATGGCGGGGAGGGGAAAAGGCCATCCCCCTTGCTTTTGATCTCCTTTTCCCTTGCCACCACAACGGACTACATCGCGGAGCGATTCGACCTCCATGGTCCACGAACTACCACGGCCACGGTCTGTTCGTCCAGTTCCGCTGCCATCGCCTTTGCCTATGAGAGCATCCTCGCGGGGTGGGCCGAAATTATGTTTTCGGGGGGAAGCGACTCCCTCTGCGAGGTTTCCTATACGGGGTTCAACAGCCTACGGTTGGTCGACCCGGTATATTGTAAGCCCTTTGATAAACGGAGGCAGGGCTTGTCCCTTGGAGAAGGAGCTGGAATATTGATCCTGGAGGAGATGAATCATGCCTTGTCCAGGGGGGCACACATCGTTGGTGAGATACTGGGATATGGAATTTGCGCCGATGCCTATCACCTTACGGCTCCTGAGCCTCACGGGGAGGGCATCGCCAGGGCAATTGCGATGGCCCTCCAGAACGCGGGAGTTGATCCTTCGGATGTGGATTATATCAACGCCCACGGGACCGGAACAATCTCCAACGATGTGGCCGAGACCAATGGGATCAAAAAGGTGTTCGGGAGCAAGGCCAAGTCTATTCCCATCAGCTCCATTAAATCCATGGTTGGGCATTGCCTCGGCTCGGCGGGGGCCATCGAGGCAATATCCACCCTCCTGAGCATAAGGGAGGGAACAATTCCTCCAACCATTCATTATCGGGTCCCCGATCCCTCGTGTGACCTAGACTATACCCCCAACGAGGCCTTGCGGAGGAAGGTCAACATCGCCATCTCCAACTCCTTCGCCTTCGGGGGAAACAACGTCTGCCTTGTCTTCGAAAAATGGAAGGGAGACGGAACCACGGATCAGGGACATCAGTAAGGCCTAACCGGTTTTATCCTTACCGTGGTTCGCCAGGTGATTACAGTATGGGCAATCGCATCGTCATCACAGGCGTGGGGGTAATCAGCTCCATCGGGGTCGGCAAGGGGCCCTTTTGGGAAGGATGTATCGGGGGGGGGAACGGAATCAAGCCCATCTCGGGCTTCGACGTCAGCAAGCTGAGCTCGAAGCTCGGTGGACAGCTCCCCGATATCGACTTCAGAGAATACCTCAAGCCCGCGAATTTGAGGAGAATGGACCGTATCGGAAAGATGGTGGTCTCCGCGGTGAAGATGGCTCTGGATGATTCGGGCCTTGAGCTGGAGAAGGAAAATCCGGATCGGGTTGGGATCATGGTCGGGACCGGGTTGGGGAGTTCCAAGAGTGTCGATCTCTACTACCGGGGCCTGATTGAGGACGGGCCAGTGGGCGCAACCCCGCTCCTCTTCCAAACCGCCGTGCCCAACTCTATCTGTAGCCACAGCTCCCTGGAATTCGGAATCCGGGGGATCAACACCACCTTTTCCCATAAGGAAGCTTCCGTGGAGAGCGCCATGGTATTCGCCTTTCATCTATTGAAAAGGGGCGACGCCCACGTCATCTTCGTCGGCGGGGGCGATGAAATAAGCGAACCCCTCTACCACGTCTATTCGACCCTGGGGAGCCTTTCCCCTCAGAAAAGCACCTTTGAAGAGGGCATGAGGCCCTTCGACGCCCATCGCAACGGGTTCGTCCTGGGGGAGGGCAGCGGCATTATAGTCATGGAGGAACTCGAGCATGCTCGGAAAAGGCGGGCCAGGATTTACGGCGAGCTGCTGTCCCACGGCCTCATCGGGTCAAACTTCGGCGTCCTCAATTACGACAAGGCAGGGGAGTTTCTCGGGAAGGCCATGGTCAATGCATCGGGCGGAAGGCGGATAGACTATATTTGTGCCGCCGCCAATTCCACCAGGGATCTCGATGTCGCCGAAACCCGGGCTATAAAGGCTGGATTTCGAGAGGGGGCAAGGGACATATCCATCAGCTCCGTGAAGTCCATGATAGGGGAATTCGATGGATCGGGCGGCGTAAGGGCTTGCGCTGCGCTGCTGGCCATCCATCACGGGGTCATACCTCCCACCATCAACTATTCCGCTCCGGATCCTGATTGCGACCTTGATTACACCCCTAACGAAGCCAGGGAAAGGAAGGTCAATACCGCACTTCTCAACGGCTTCTCAAATGGAGGGTCCAATATCTCCATCCTCTTCGGAAGGTATGGATAGATCGACGGATTAAAACGGAACCCTGCGCCTCATTCTGCAGTCACTCTAGCAAAGAGGAGGGTCTATTGCCTGACTTCGATTTCGACATCATCATCATCGGGGCCGGAGTGGGGGGATTGACCTGCGGTGCGAGTTTGGCCCAAAGAGGTCTCAGAGTCCTCCTGTTTGAGAAGAACCGGAAGGTGGGGGGATGCTGTACCTCCTTTCGGAGAAAGGGATTTACCTTCGACGTCTCGGTTCAATCCATAGGGGAATGCCACAGGGGGGGACGCATCTGGAGGCTCTTGGACCGCCTCGATCTCTTGAAAAAGATCCAGTTCATCCGGTTGGAGCCGGCCAGGGAGTATTACTTCCCCGACCGAAGGATCCGCCAATATTCAGATCTGGACTCCCATATCGAACACATCATCTCCCAGTTTCCAAGTGAGTCCAGGGGAATACGTGCGGTTTATTCCACCTTCGGTCAGCTATTCAAGGAGATGTCGGAGATACCTCCTTCTTTGGAGTGGTTCGACACCAAGACCTTCCGTTCCCGATATCCCCTCTATTCAGGCTGGAAGGATAAGACCCTGCAGGATCTGCTGGATCAATTCATCGTCGATCCCAAGCTCAAGACGATCCTTTCCATCAGGAGTTCCTATGCCCTGATGCCACCCCAGTGGATGTCCGTAGTCGCCATGAGCAGTCTCGAAATGAGCTATTTCGAGGGCGGGGTCTATTGTGTAAAGGGGAGCGTGGAGACGTTCCCCCGCCTCCTCAAGGAAAAGGCCATTCGATCGGGGGGGAAGGTCCTGACCGGGCAAGAGGTCACCCGCATCCTTGTGGAGGGGAAAAAGGCATTCGGCGTTAGGACCAGCGACGGAGCCGAATATACCGGAAGGGCTATCGTCTCCAACTGCGATGCTACACTGACGTTCTGCGGCCTCATTGACAAGGAGCTCCTTTCGCCCCGTTTTCTTTCGAGGCTTCGGGGAATGAAACCATCCTTCTCTTACTACATCAATTATCTGGGAGTCGAGGGCTCGCTGGATGAAGAACTACCCTGCGCAAATAACGAGATATTCACGGATTACGATCCCTTGAGGGAGTACGAGGCCCTTTCCAAGAATCAGCTCCCATCAAACCCCTCCTTTTACCTCTTGGCCCCCTCACTGGTCAACCCGGAGCACGCCGGAAAGGGAATGAGCACCCTCTGTTTGAGCATTAAAGTTCCCTATGCATATAGTCGGACGTGGGCCGATGATGTGAGGATGAATTTATCCCAGCACCTCCTGGACAAGGCATCGGAGATGATTCCCAATCTCCGGGATCGCATTGTGGTCACGACGGACTCCACTCCCATGACCATTGAGCGGATGACCAATAATCGATGGGGTTCCGCGTATGGATGGGCTCAGTACCCCCGACAAGCCGGGATACATAGGCTCAATCGGATCACCCCCATTGAGGATCTTTACCTCACTGGACACTGGACTTCTCCTGGCGGGGGCATTTCAGCCGTCGTGGCATCGGGGGAGATCACGGCTGACCTGATCTGGGGACGCCTGTCCCAGTAGGACAGGCGCGATCGAATTTTTCCCCAATATGTTCTATTATTGAATTACTGCCTCTCGGTTCCGGATAGTTTCGCCCGATCAGGACGCACATGGAAGCGTATGAAGATCAAACTCATCGTGCCCAGATGGCCCAAGAATAGCTTCTGGGACGTTATCACCTTCAAGTTCCCCCTCCTCAGCACTTCTCTTTTGGCTGGGCTTACGGCACCGGAGCACGAGGTTTCCCTCGTCGATGAGAGCATAAACCCCATAGACTTCGCGGAAGAAGTAAATCTGGTGGGCATCACCGCAATGACCCCCCTGGCGCCCAGGGGGTATGAGATCGCAGGGGAATTCCGCCGGAGGGGTGTGCCAGTCGTCATGGGAGGAATACACCCAACATGGCTGCCCGAGGAGGCCAAGGTCCACTGCGATAGCGTGGTGATAGGGGAAGCCGATGAGATTTGGGCCGACATCCTGGAGGACGTTAAAAGGAACGCATTAAAGCCCTTCTATAAACAGGAGAGGAGGACCGATTTGAGCCGGCTTCCCCTGCCCCGGAGGGACCTCCTGGATAAGAAGGGATACTTCTTCGAAAATCTGATCCAGACCAGCCGCGGCTGTCCCTATGATTGCGAATTCTGTTCGGTGACGGCCATGTATGGGGGGAGCTATAGGATGAGGCCCATCGAGCGGGTAGAGGAGGAGATCGACGCCTTGGAGAGGTCCAAGGCCTACATCTTCTTCGCTGACGACAACCTGGTTGGAGATATGCGCTATGCCCGCCAGTTGCTGACCATGCTTTCCCATCATCGGTTGAGATGGGTGAGCCAGGGACCCATGAGCATCGCCCGAGATCCCGAACTCGTTCACTTGATGGCCAAGGCCGGGTGTCACGGGATGTTCATCGGCTTCGAGAGCCTCACCCACGATAACCTAAGGGTAATGGGCAAGAGGATGAACAGGATCGAGGAGTACGAGGACGGGATTCGAAGGCTCCACGAAAACGGCATCGGGGTTTACGCCTCGTTCGTCTTCGGTTACGACTACGATGAGCCCCATGTCTTCGATCAGTTTCTCGACTTCTCGGAGCGAAATCACATCGAGGGTGCCTTCTTACCGCTTCTCACGCCCTTCCCGGGAACACGGGTGTATCGGAGGCTGAAGGAGGAGGGGAGAATACTCAGCGAGGACTGGAGCCAATACGATATGGCTACCGTGGTTTTCAGGCCTCGACGCATGACGGTCGATCAGCTCCAAGAGGGTTTTTGGAAGGTGAACCGGCAGTTCTATTCCATACCGTCCATGATGAAGAGGATTTTCAACCCCTTCGCCCTGAGGAGGAGCCTCATCATATTCGGCCCCATGAACATAGGGCTCTGGCCGGCTGTGAAAAAAGCCCACCGCCATTTTAAAAGCCAGCAGTATGACGAGGGCCTTCAAGGCTCATAGGTTCATACGGACATTCGGTTCTATGATCATTGGTTTTGGCTCGGCGTGGGGAAGAAGGAAATTATGCGCAGCTATCTGAGTAAGATTGCCCACATCACCTCATCGAAATATCGGGCTGTCCTCGCAGTATTCCTGATATTCCTTATCGCCTCTTTTTTGATGACTGGCAGGTTGGAGTTCAAGACGGACATCTTCGGCCTTATCCAGAGAAAGGAGGGACCCCTTAAGCTCTTCCTCGCCAATTTGAGGGATTTCGGAACCTTGGATCACCTCTTCTTCATGGTGACCGGGCGGGAAGGAACGTCAACCCAGGACCTCATTCGGGCCGCCGAGTCCTTCGTTGCTGAACTGATGGAGCTTCGGGTGGATGGCGAAAAAGCCCTGGGGTCAGTTCAATATCGAACCCTTGAAGCCGGCCAATACGAGCGCTTGAAGCCGATACTCAGGCTTTACCTGGCCAATCCCGAGCTCTTCCTGGATCGGGAAGATATCCCGGCCCTTTCCCGAAAGCTGACCGATGAGGCCATTGGAAAGCAGGTCCGCCGAAACAGGGCCATCTTGCTCAGCCAGGCCTCCTTGCCCCTCAAGGAATTCATCGCCCTTGATCCCCTTGGGCTCAGGGAGATTCTCGTGGGCCATCTCCAACAGGGGTCGAGGGGATTTGCCATCGACTATCGAAGCGGTTATTTCCTCTCCCACGACCATCGGTCCCTGCTTATCATCGCCGATCCCATCCGACCGGCCGCCGACCTCCCCTTCTCCCGGAAGCTGCTTCAGGCCATAGAACCACTTCTCGATTTGCGGCCGGAGGTATCGATCAAGTATACCGGGGCATATCCCATCGTCCTGGAGAAGGCCACGGGCCTCCGCCTGGACATGCAATCCTCCATGATTACGGCCTTTGCCCTCGTCCTGGCCTTATTCTTTTTCGCGTATCGTCGGCTCATCACCTTGCTCTTCGTGGGATTCCCCCTTTTGGTTGGGGTACAAATAACCCTGGCCATGGCGGCGCTGCTCATTGGGCAACTGAACATCTTGACCAGCGCTTTCGCGGCCATCTTGATCGGGCTGGGAATCGATTTCGCCATACACCTCTATGACCGGTACCATTCCGAAAGGGCCCTTGGCCTGGATGTCACGCAAGCCATCGAAAAGACGCTGACGGAAACCGGATCCGGAGTTCTAACAGGAGGGGGTACCACCATACTGGCCTTTTGCACCCTTTTGTTAGCAAGGGTTGAGGGTATCATGGAACTCGGATGGCTGGTGGCAGCGGGCCTCTTCTTCTGCCTCTTCAGCATCTATTTCGTCCTTCCTTCCTTTCTGGCCTGGAGGGATTCGAGTGGAGGGGATCGCTATGCCTATCGACCGCTGAGGGATTTCGGGCTGAAGGCCCTCTCCCGTCTCCTGGAAGGACATCCCCTTTCGTTCATCATCGCCTTTTCCCTCATCACCGCCTGCTTTTCGGTACTCGCGCTGGGGATCGAGTTCGAGGGCGACCTGCGGAGCCTGGGCCCGAAGAGAACGGAGGCTTTGGAGATCTATGCAGATCTGGAACGAGCCTTTCCAAGGGGAAACCGGGAAGTATTTGTGGTTTTGGAGGACGCGGATTTGAACAGCCTTCTGAGGAGGGAGGAATCGCTATTCGAGGGGATGCGGAAGTACCGCGACGAGGGAGGAATTCTCTCCATTTCCTCGGTCAGCCTACTCATTCCCTCGGCGGAGGAGCAACGGAGGAGGAGAGGGCTGCTTCGACAATCCATTGATTTCATGAGGGCTCGGAAAAGCCTCCAGCGTGAACTGATAGCTCAAGGGTTCAAGCCCGATCCCTTTGAGCAAACCCTCCGATGGATGGAGGGTTTGTCCCGTCGCGATGATGACTACACTCCCGCGATGCCCGAAACCATTCTTCCTACGCTGCAATCCTCCCCTCTGGGAAAATGGGTCAGCCGCTGCCTTGTGAAAAGACAGGGAATCTACAAAGCCGTTGCCACAGTGCTCTACGAGGGCGATCGTCTGAATCTCATCCGGTTGGAGAAGGAGGCCAGCGGAATTGACCAGCGGGCTGGCATTACGGGTCTCGATCTGATCAATATCGACCTCTTCAGGATGGTGAGGAGGGATTTGCTCGTAATAGCCCCCCTCGCCATGTTTTCAGTGGTCTTACTCCTCTACCTCCATTTTCGGAGGTGGAAGGTGGTGATTTTAGCCCTCATACCTCTGTCCGTAGGCATCACCTGGATGTTGGGGTTGACTTCCCTGTTTGGATGGAAAATCAATTACATCAATGGGGTGGTTATACCCATGGTCGTCGGTATCGGCATCGATGACGGCATTCACATCATTCATCGGTACCTGGAGGGATCCCGATACGATATCCATGGGGCAGTTCAATACACGGGAAGGGCTGTGGCCATGACATCTTTCACAACCATGGTGGGCTTTGGTTCCCTGGTCATAGCCCAGTACAGGGTCCTCTCCTCCATGGGGTGGACCATCATCATGGGAATCGGGGCTTGTTTACTCACCTCCCTTCTGCTCCTTCCGCCGCTGCTGGTTATATTCCTGAAGCCCGATAAAGGGGAGAAATTCGGCGATGGGGTATGATGTCGTCATCATCGGAACGGGAATGGGGGGGCTAACTGCCGGGGCCCTATTGGCAAAAAAGGGGCTGAAGGTATTGCTCTTGGAGAAGGCTTCCCAGCCCGGGGGATACGTGGTCTCCTTTCGGAAAAAGGGCTTCACGTTCGACGCCACCGGGGTCTTCGTTGGAGGATGTGAGCCGAGTGGCGAATTCGAGGCCCTTCTCAGGGAGGTCGATGTCCACCTGGAATTCAAAAGGATCGATGCCATCCGCAATATCTATCCCGGCTTTGAAATCGCCCTCCAAGAGGGTGGATTTGACCATTACATCGAGCGGCTGAGGGCACTGTTTCCCGACGAGAAACGAGGTATAGAGGAGTACGAGCGCACCATCTTAAGGATCGGGGCCGAGGTGAAGGCCCTTTCCGACATTACGTGGTATGAGAAGGCCCTCTTCCCCCTTTTCTTCCGGAATCTGGTTCGCTTCAGCGCGACCACCCACAAGGCAATCCTCGACCGGCTCTTTAAGGGGAACGAGATCAAAATGGCCCTGTCTTCGCTTCCGGTGACGGTCCCCCCATCCCAGCTCTCCTTCCTCTTCGTGGCCACCCTCCTCAGTAAGGTCATATCGAAGGGGGTCTATTATCCCGAGGGCGGCATGGGCGTCATATCCAAGGCCCTAGCAGGCTCCATTGAAAGAAGTGGAGGTGCAATCAGGTATCGAACCGAGGGAACGCGCATCCTGACCCAAGGGAACAAGGTCACAGGGGTAGTCACCGACGGGGGCGAGGTGATCGAAACCCCCACGGTGATTTCCAATGTGAGCCTTCCTCAAACCTTCCGAAGGCTCCTCTCCGGAGGACCGGCATCCTCCCTCGCGAGAAGGATGGAGCGCCTGGAATACTCCCTTTCCAATTTCATCGTCTACTTAGGGGTAAGGGGCGATGCCGGGCTCGACTCCCTGCCCTTCTTCACCTATCTCCGATCCATCTCCGACCTGGAGGGGGAGCATGGGATGCTCAGGAGGGAGGAGATTCCGGAAAACCCAACGTTGATCATGGTCGTCCCCTCCCTGATCGACTCCTCCTTGGCTCCGAAGGGAACCCACACCGTTAAATTGCTCACCGTGGCCCCTTATGGATATCGGGATGATTGGGGTAAGACCAATCGCCAGTCCTATCAGGCGATTAAGCAAGAGATGGCCCAAAGGCTCATGGCCCATGTGGAATCCAGGGTAGTCCCGGGGCTGAGGGAAAAAATCGTCTTCTCCGAGGCGGCTACCCCCATTACCCTGCAGCGGTATACGGGAAACGAACAAGGAGCGATGTATGGCTTGGCGGCTACCCCAAGGCAGTTCGGCCGTCACAGGCCTCCAAATCGAACTCCCATCAAGGGGCTCTACCTGGCGGGCCATTATACCCGCCCCGCCCACGGGATCGTCGGGGCAGCCACATCGGGATCCTTCGCCGCCAAAATGATCCTTTCGAGGCTCAACGGCTAGCTTTCAGCCCCACAATTTCCGCCCTCAATAGGGAAAGTCTTTCCCCCACGGGTCTATCCGTTCCTATCCATTCCTCTAAGCTTGTAAACGCCAAGCCCCGCCAAGAGGGCAAGGCCCGCGGCAAAGAAGAGCGCCCGGAAGCCCGCCCATTCACCGATATAACCCAGGATAATAGATCCGACAAAGACCCCCGCATCGATCCCGCCTGTGAAGATGCCGGTGATCTTTCCCCGGATAGCCATGGGCTCGTTGCGCACGGCCAAGGTGTTGAGGCACGGGAAGAGGAATCCGTGTCCACAGCCCGACATAAGACCGGAAAGGGCCAGGATCGTACTACCTCCCAGGAGCATTAAAATCAGAAGCCCCCCACCGGTAAGGATTTGGCCATAGGGAATGACCCGTTCTTCCCCGACCCTATCCGCAAGCGCCCCTCCGAAAAGCCTCGTTAGGACTGCCGCTGAAGAATAGCAGAGAAAGTAAAGGGAGATGAATACGATATCCCTCTCCTTGGCAAAGGGGGAGATGAAGCTGCCAGAGGCCGACAGGCCGAAACCGAACAGAAGGGCAAGCATGGCAACGTTCAAGCGTTTCCTCTTTACGAGGACCGAAAAGAAGGGGGGGGACGACTCATGGGAGAGGCCCTTAAAGGATTCGGGAAGGGGGAGAGCCAACAACAGGCCAATGGCGGCCATAACCCCCGCGGCAAGAAAGAAAATGGAAAAGCCGAATCCCCTGATTATCGTCTCACCTATGACGGGCCCAATGCCGAGCCCAGTGAGCCCAGATACGCCGAACAAACCGATTCCCTCATTCAACCGTTCCCCTGGGACAATGTCTGCAACATAGG
>JGI24422J19971_10000440_pt1 | contig 23240 bp, 27 predicted proteins | sample DeeMarSWOR152_54_FD_19971 | JGI IMG/M metagenome (IMG submission 19971) | reverse complement strand
TTGCTAGGCTAAATGCCACAGTAGCCACAATTATGGTTAAAGGAGCATTGAAGAAGAGCAGAGGTATCTGGGGAACTTGGGGTTGTTCGTCTCCGGGTTGTGTGGTGGCTTTAATCTCGAAGGTCACTTCTCTTATTGCGTGTTGATTGGTCCATTGAACTGAAGCAAGCAACGTATAGGTTCCTAACTCACTTTCTGAGGAGAGATTAAAGATCGTATCGAAATTGCCGTTCTCATCAGCTTGAAGAGTTGTGAGAAAAAGAGGTGCCCCATTTGGCATGTTTATGGATATGGCTACTGGCCAATCAACGAGAGGGTTAACTCCTAAACTCAGACTTCCACTGACACGCATGCTTTCTCCTCGGAGGTAGGTTGTTTTGTCGGTGGTAACGGTTAGATTCAGGGGAGGAACGGCACCGACAACAAAGGATATGTTCAAGAAAATCGAGTAAAGCAGCAGAAGAAAGAATAAGAAATCGAATGGCTTCAAGCATCTATTTCCTCCACTACTTCTTAGGGAGTTGAGACTTTTTTGTGCGCGCATTTTCTGACAGCTTCTCTGAATCATCCCATGTGTAGAAGTAAGTTCTAGAACTCTTAAAACTAAGTTTTCGGAACCACCAATATATCAAAAAACGAAATGCTAGCACAACATTTGCACCTTTTCTTTTTGGAATTCTCAAAAGCTGATTATGCATGAAAGTAATTTCATGCACAATCATATGATGTAGGAATTTGTACAAAGGAAAAAGGAAGTTTAGGGTTGTTTTCTGCGTGTGCGTATGTCTCTTAGTACTTCATTGAGTGTTGTGGCTTGCTTCTTGAGCGTAGACACTTCACTTTCAAGTTTCTTAGCCTCGTGCTCTGCCTGTTCTCCAAGTTCTTCTATCTCGCGTATAAGATCGAGTCTCTCCTTCTGCAAACGTTTTACTTTTTCTACGAGTCTACTTAGTGCTTCTTCAATTTCGTTCTCGTTCTCAGTTTGCTTCCTCTTTCCAAGGAATGGATTTCCTCCGTCAACCATTTTTTTAGTTTCCTCCATTAATCGTTTTATGCTTGTGTGTTTTCTATTATGTTTACACGTAAAATAAAATCTGCAGTTTTTGGGGCAACTGGGGGCCCAATCATTGTTATCTCTTTTTGAAGCGTGTCTGTTTCGTTTTGCAACTTGTTTACCTCTTCCGCCTCTTTTACTATTAGGGCTTCTGTCTTCTCAAGAAGATTCATCTTTTCTCTTTCTTGTTCCTCTATTTCTTCTCGCAATTTTCGGATTGCTTCTATGAATTCTCCCATGTGTAGAAGTAAGTTCTAGAACTCTTAAAAGGGAATTTTCTGTTCACTCAATATATCTAGAATCGGAACATGGGATGGTTACGGAGAAGAAGGGTTATCCAAATAGTGCTCCCAAGCCTTCCAGTGCTGCCTCTTCTTTCTCTTTCTCCTCTTTTTCCTTTTCTTTCTTGTCTTCGGCTGGTTTTGCTGCTGGAGTTGGCGCTGACGTTGGAGCAGCAGTTGGTGCAGCTGCCATGGGCATCATAGTTGGAGAAGATTTTATTGCTTCATCAATGTTAACTTCACTGAGGGATGCCACCAAAGCCTTTACTCTAACAGGGTCTGTGTTAACGCCCGCAGCTTTGAGAACTTCGGTTAGGTTTTTTTCGTCTATCGCTTTTCCAGCCTTGTGGAGGAGCATTGCAGCGTATACGTATTCCATGATTTTTTCACCTTCCTTTTCTTTTCACAGTCTGCCTTTTCAACCTTTCTCTATTAAACTTAAACCCTGCACTCTGGCACTCCCGTTAAGTAAACACCATCTAATAAAAGCTTATTGTTTCCTCATTTTTGCGCCCGTTTGGTAAGTGTTTTTGGAGATGTCGGTCAGGTTTAGAGGTTTCCAAGTTGTTCCATTGGTGATGCTGTGCCATAAGGTTTCGTTCTATGATCCTGTGAGTGCCTTCTGTATTTTGGATCATGCATATATGCAAATTTCGCCTCCGGTATTTATATAGGGCAAATGCATGGCTTCAATCACATCATAAGACAACTCTTCTATCACAACTTTTCCTCCACTCTCTTTTGAAGGATTACAAACCGAAGGCTTGAATTTTTCTTGAGAAGGAATAGTTTACAAATGTAAAGGTTAATATCTTTCATAACGCTGTTATAAGATAATAGCATAAAGAATTTAAACACAAATTCAAATTAACTGCTTCCAAACGGTCGGAATAGAACAATAATGCAACTCCATATCATTGCAAGAAATTTTCTAACTCACCCTACCGGAGATAAATAGTATGCCTATGAAATTGGTGAAAACCGAGGACGAGAATGAACTCAAGGTTGAAAGAATTTTACATTCGAAACGGTACTCTCTAACATTAGACAGGGACTTATGCGTAGGTTGTGAGATTTGCAAGACAATCTGTCCAAGAGAAGCCATTGAGGTCAAGGTTTTTCCTAAGGCAGGTGGAGAAAAAGCAAGGCATCCAATCATTGATGTTGATGAGCAGAAATGCCAGTACTGTGGAATCTGCAATACTCTTTGTCCCTTTGGCGCCCTAAAAGTAAGAGTAGACGGCGAGCATGTGGTTCCAGTAGTTAAAACCGAGAGTTTTCCTCAACTTATCCGTGAGATTGAGGTCGACACAACTAAGTGCGATCTGGACTGTGTAGAATGTGAGAAAGCCTGTCCACTAGAACTCATCAAGGTTAGTGTGCGAACGCCGGATGGGATAGAGGTGCCAGATGTTACGTCTAGGTCCAACAAGGAGAATCTGTCAGTTCACGTTGACATTAAAAAGGATTTATGTCCTTGTTGTCAGTTGTGCGAGATGAAATGCCCCGAAGATGCTATTCGTGTTCGAAAAATGTTTCAGGGAGTTATAAAGATAAATCAAGAGAAATGCCCCAAAGGGTGCCAAGACTGTCTTGACGTTTGTCCCATCACAGACGTCCTCTACTTGAGTGATGATGGAAAAGTGCATGTTAACGAGCTACACTGCATCTATTGTGGTGTATGTAAACTTGTGTGTCCGGAGGAGGGCGCCCTAGAATTAAAAAGAACTTATGTGCTTCATACACCAGTTCGATCCGGCGCCTGGAATAAAGCACTGGAAAAATTAACGTCCACAACAGAGATGACGAAGGAGTTAAGATCGAAAGGCTCCACGAAAGCACGAGAATCAGTTGGAAAAAGATTTGCACTAAAGGAGGCATCATAAGTGTCTGAAGAACTTCGAGTTGGGGTTTTCGTTTGTCACTGTGGTCTCAATATAGCAGGAGTAATAGATGTAGAGGCGGTCACTGAGTACGCCAAAACATTGCCCAATGTAGTCTTCGCCGTACACAACCGATATACATGCGCGGATCCAGGGCAAGAGGAAATTAGAAAAGCGATAAAAGAACACAAGTTAAACAGAGTTGTTGTTGCAGCCTGTTCGCCACGCCTTCACGAACCTACATTCAGAAGGTGCATTGCAGAAGCCGGTTTAAACCCCTACGTTTTTGAGATGGCAAACATCCGAGAATTCTCTTCATGGTGCCACCCAAGCACTCCTAAAGAAGCGACAGATAAAGCAAAAGAAATTGTGAAGATTGCAGTAGCCAAGGCTAGACTACTTCAGGAGCTCAAGACGATTGAAGTTCCAGTAACAAATAAGGCTCTTATTTTAGGTGGTGGGATTGCGGGGATAAGTGCTGCGTTAGACCTTGCTGGCATGGGCTTTAAAGTATACTTGGTTGAGAGGGGCGAAAGCATTGGGGGTCACATGGCACAACTGGACAAAACTTTCCCAACCCTCGACTGCTCCATCTGTATTGAAGGACCGAAAATGGTGGATGTTTCCCGCCACCCAAACATCGAGATAATATCATACGCCGACGTTCTCAGCGTGCAAGGATTTGTTGGGAACTTCAAAGTTAAGGTTCGAAAGAACCCACGATACATAATTGCTGAGAATTGCACAGGCTGTGGCGAATGCCGAGATGTCTGCCCCATAGAATTCCCAAATGAATGGGACCTGAATATGGGTGTTAGAAAAGCGATTTCAGTTCCTTTCGATCAAGCAGTCCCACTTGTTTACACGATTAACATGGATCATTGCATCGAATGTTACAAGTGTGTCGACGCTTGTGGCGCACGTCAAGCCATAAATTTTGACCAGAAGCCTGAAGAGATTGAACTTGAAGTGGGAACAATCATAGTCTCTACAGGCTTTGACATTTACATCCCAGATGACACGAGCCTCTATGGTTATGGTAGATTTGACAATGTCATAACAGCCTTAGAATTTGAAAGGCTGATTCTGGCTGCTGGACCAACTGGAGGAAAGGTGGTTCGAGCCTCCGACGGAGAGAAGCCTCACAGTGTGGTTTTTATTCAATGTGTAGGTTCAAGGGACGTCAATAAATACGAGTATTGTTCGGGTTTTTGCTGCATGTATTCACTGAAGGATTCGATTCTGCTCAAAGAGAAATACAAGGATAATGTGGAAGTCTATATCCTTTACATGGATATGCGCACCCACTTTAAGGGCTACGAAGAATTCTATAGAAGAGCCCGTGATCTAGGAATCAATTTTATTAGAGGACGAGCCTCCAAAATACTCGAAGATCCAAAGACCAAAAATTTAATTGTCCACGCAGAGGACATGACTCTCGGAGAACCAATCGAATTAGAAGCCGAACTTGTAGTTTTATCCACTGCTGCCATTCCAAGCAAGGGATCTGACGAAATGGCAAGAATACTCAGTGTAACTCGAGGAGCTGACGGATTCTTTATGGAAAGTCACCCAAAACTTAAGCCCCTCGACACGGCAGTGGATGGCATCTTTCTGGCTGGTGCCTGCCAAGGACCTAAAGACATTCCCTACAGTGTGTCGCAGGGAAGCGGAGCCGCATCCAGAGCCGCGACAATTCTTTCGAAACCAAAATGGGAAATCGAACCCATCATTGCTGTGGTTAATCCTGACAAATGTAGAAACGTCAAGGTGAAGTGTGGCATCTGTACGCAGAAGTGTCCTTATGGAGCCATAAAAGCTCCTGAAGGTCAACCAGCAGAAGTTGTAACTGCTATGTGCCATGGATGTGGCACTTGTGTTGCCGAATGTCCTGCTGATGCCATCACTCAAATACATTTCACTGACGCTCAGATTTTCGCTCAGATTCGGGCTGCTTTGGAAGAGAATCCTGAGGATAAGATTCTCGCTTTTCTCTGCAACTGGTGCAGTTACGCTGGAGCAGATTTAGCTGGAACAAGCCGTTTTGAGTATCCACCCACTATACGTCCAATTCGAGTCATGTGTTCAGGAAGGGTTGACAGGGACTTCGTTATGGAAGCCTTCAGACTTGGTGCTGGAATGGTGTTGGTTGCTGCTTGTCATTTACCCTATGATTGTCACTATATTTCTGGTAACTGGAAAATGAAGGCAAGAATGGAAGCCTTAGCGGGGATGCTGGAAAAACTGGGTCTTAGCCCGGAAAGGTTCAGAGTTGACTATGTATCCGCGGCAGAAGGTGTGAAATTCGCTGAACTCGTAAGTGAAATGACAGAACAAATGCAAACACTAGGCAAGAACAAGATGAAAGCGGAAAACGAAAAACTAAAGCCAATATTAGAAAAGATGCTGTCTCGAAAAAAAGCGTGATTGTTTTACTATTCAAAATTTTCCCGATCTATTTTGACCTCCCATCTCTACCAATTGTCAAGCTTCAATGAATTGCAATTTAGTTCTAGTTCAGATTCAACATTTAGTAGATTCATTGAGTGACTGTACACTCTAATCTTTTCAACCGTTCTCTGCCGAACTCGCAAACATTACTTTTCTTCACTCTTAGACAACCTGATACTCAAACTTGACATTTTGGCACTCCCGTTAAGTAAACACTATCTAACAAACGCTTATTGTTTGAGGATGTTTGCGTGTGCATTTAAAAATAGTTCGAGGGAATACTTAGTCGAGGAATGGGATTGTTATGTCCTGTAAAACTGTGTTCTCCGAAACTGAAGCGGAGTTTCTGAGGGGCCAGCGGGTGGCTCGAAGAGCCACTGTTGATCCAAGTGACGGTTATCCTGATTTAGTGCCTGTCTGCTTCGTTTTCGACGGTGTTTCGTTCCACACAACGCTGTCTAGAAATAGTAAGAGGTTCAGAAATACAGAAAGTGGTAACAAGGTTTCAGTGCTTGCTGATAGATATGAAGAACGCGGGCGCACAGACGACGCAGTCTCAACCTGAAACTGGCCTTCCATTTCTAAACATTGTTTTGCAGCCTTCAAGAAGCCACCTTCATCATCCACATGCAAGACTCGTATTAGCCCTTTCTCAGCTAAGTCTACAACCACTTCGGGTAACGGCTCAACAGCAGATTTGGTCAACTAAATCAACTTCCCTTATGGGCTACATACATTAATATTGGAATTTTTGCCTCTAAAATTCTCTATCTAAAGGCTAAAAAACACTTATGGAATCAATATATGAATCAACAATTTCTGTAATTCAGATTCGGAATTTAACATACCTAGTTGGTGTGCACATACTCTAATCTCTTTTCAGCCTTGTGTGTAAACTTAACATTTCCATATGAGCTCGCCTTACAAGATCAACTATTGTTTCATTGTTAGGAATGGCTTCGCTTAAAGCAAGTGAGTACGCGTCATGATGGGCTTTCTGTAGAAGCAGAACAATGTTCTCTGGAAGAGGACAAGCAACATTAAGAGACAAGTTGAGAGCACTGACGTAGGCCTCTCCGAACCTTCTTTGAATTTCTTCCAGATCCACTCGCAACTGCTCCTCCGTCATTATCAATCCATCATCATACATAACCTTCATACTAAGCCCAATCTCCACCGACTTTATGCCAAGCTTCGACAACACACCGGCCAATCTGGTGTCTATAACCTCTCCCTTCCTAGCCACTAGAGTGTCACGGGATACCCAGACACTCCCAGCCTCTATCCTAGTGCGCAATCCAATCGCACCTAAGAGGCTGATGATCGGGCCTGGAGACAACCCTGTATTCCCTGCTGAAATAATGACATCTTCCGCAGCTATATCTCCAGCCCTCGCAGTCGCCTTAACTCTGCTCTTCTCCAAAAGCAACACAAGTTTGAAGGGATTAATGTTGGTAAACAAGAATATATTTGCCCCACTGAGATGTTCCTCAAGTTTTTTCAACTCAGGCTTATCTTTGCATTGGGCAACTGCCCTTCTTATCAGAGCATTTTTGATGACACGGAAATACGCGTTGTTTTCTAGTTTTCTTTTCAATCCTTGAAGTTGAGCAGTCCTCACCTTTTCAAGACTTGCGACTCCCAAAGCCCTATACTGTTGTAGAAGGGTTCTTACTTCCTCAACTTCTTGTGTTTTTTCCAACGCTATTTGACGTGGCATAATATCTCCCTACAGACTTACTTTGATTGATGGACCCATCGCAGTCTTCAGATTGATCGACCTAATGTTTTTGACTCCTCTCTTAAGTTTTCCTTCAATTCTCCTAATCACAGCTTGAACGTTCTCAGCGATTTCTTCGTTAGACATGTCTTCCATTCCAACACGACATTGAAGCACTGGTTGCCCTCGCAACCTCACTGTTACAGTCTTCCTATTTTTCTCAATTTGTTCTCTTATGTTAACTGTTGGAGGAACTGGAGTTGGCATCTTATTCTTCGGTCCTAAAGTTGCACCCAAAACCCTTCCAACCAAAGGCATCAAAGGAGCCTCTGCAATAAACGAATCGTAAGTCTTTGCGAGTTCCCTTTGTCTTTTCTTATCACCAGCTAGGGCTTCAAGTTCATTTCTCTCAATAACTAAATCTGTGCCAGCCTTCTTGGCTTTTAGAGCTAACTCACCTGAGGCAATTACACATATCTTGTTTTTCTTTCCAACTTCATGTGGTAACTCTATTAGCTCTTGAATCTTTCCCTCAGGTTTTTTAGGGTCTATATCTCGCAAGTTTATGATGAGTTCGATGGATTGCACAAAGTTTCTTTTCTTAGATTTCTCTTTCACTTCCTTAATCGATTGAAGAACATTTTTGGTGTCTAGGGACATCCTTGAAACCTCGCAGCACACACCAATGAAAGCTTGTTATTAAGAGTTACTCTCCTTCTCTTCTAAGGAGGCATCATGTTTTCCTTCATCGATTTCTCGCTGCACTTCATGTGGATCCTTGTTTTCCACAGTTGCCCCCATGCTGACACAACTTCCCAAAACCTCCTTCACCGCAGCCTTAAGATTTCTTGCCAAAAGTTCATGATGCTTAACCCTACTAATACGTACGATTTGTTCCAAAGAAAGATTGCCAATTTTCTCGGTTTTCGGATTCCCAGACCCTTTCCCAATCCCCAACTCACTAACAATCAACGCCGATGTTGTTGGAGTACCCACCACTACCCCAAATTCCTTCGTCTCCGCGTCTACCGTTATCTTGACCGGAACTTTCATGCCAGCAAAACTCTTCGTGACCTCATTGATCCTATTCACAATGGCGAGAACATTGACGCCAAGAGGACCTAAAGCCGGTCCCAAAGGAGGACCAGCGGTTGCTTGCCCACCAGGCACTAAAGCGTCGACGGTCTTCTTTTCGCCCATTTATCCTCCCTTCTTCGCTTTCTCTACAAGTTTTACATAGTCGGCGTGGACCGTGATGGGCATAGTAAATGTTGCTTCTAATAACTCTAACGTCACTTCTTCCTTTGTTCTGTCTATTCTTGTGATTCTTGCCCTCATTCCCTTAAAAGGCCCCCCAACAACCTCGACAGTGTCCCCTTCGTCTAACTCCTCAATGACAGGCTTTATGACTATATATCTCTCAACTTCTGAGAAATCAACGATTCCAGGAACTCTTGACCTTACGTGTTTGATCCCTGCTATAGCTTTTTCAACAAAATGGGGGCCATCCGCTTCAATGAACACGTAACCCTTAAGCATTTCTGGCACAAGAATTGCCTTTATCTGTAACTGTAACTTGCTCATTTCAACTCTTGATGCAATGAGGTTTGCCACGTTCTTCTCTTGTCCTGCAGTGGTTCGAACAGCGAAGATAACTCCAAAAGTTCTCTCTTCTTCCATTTTTTCCTGTTCCTTAAGGGTTTAGAATCCTGTCAAGATTCCTGCTATCAGTTTGACAAGGAATCCAACAACGCCTACTATAAGGATTCCTAGAAGACAAATTTTTACTGAGAGCCAGAGCTCGCTTCTTCCAGGCTTTGTAGCAAGTTTCAACAATCTTGCAGACGATTGAAGGAAAGATCTTAATCCCAAGGTTCCTCGCAGTCTCAAAGAACAAACAACTAATATAAAAAGTTATTTTGAAAAAGTCTGACTATCGCACTTTTGTTGGAAGAACTGTATTCTACGCTTCCCACCCTTTGCCACTAACTTTATGCGCTTATCCAAATAGAGTCCCTCTGTAGTATATTGTACTTGGGCAACCAAGACATCGTTTAGACTTGTAATAGGGGCATTTGTCGCATCGTCCACCACATGGAGATGCCTCTTTTTTTTCCTTCATCATTTTCAACGGTGATACAAAATCTCTTGCAGAGGAAAGGACGACGCTAAACTCCACATCAGAGACGTTTGGGTTTGATCTGATGTGAGAATCCATGCATGCATCGAGAGACGCTAGATCTTCGCTAACCAAAAATAGGCACAGATTTCGTTTTCCAGATGTTATGAACCCGTTCAAGAATAAAGGGCATTTTTCAAAAAGTTCAAGAATCTCGCTACTGTTGTTTGTCGAAAGATCGATCTTTGTGAAACCTAAATTGATTTTCCTCAAGTTCACTCCAATCTTATGCGCTATAATCCCGCTATTTTTCAATTTCCGTAACCTTGTGGCAACTGCCGGTTGGGAGATTTTCAGAAAATGCGCGATTTCACTCTGAGATAATTCAGAGTTTTCAACAAGCAAGGATAAAATTCTCTTGTCTACATCATCTAGCTTTAACATAGTCAAACGCAGTATAGAGTTCCTCATGTTAGATATAAGCATTTTGTATTAACTTATAATTTATAGGCAAAAAATTCAAATGCCTTATATTTTAAATCACTATGTTTATATTTACAAATCCATAGTCTCCACTTGGAGGCGAATAGTATTGTCGTGTGGATGTGGACCAAAGAAGAAGAAAACACCAAAAGCTGACGACCCGTGTCCGTGCGGTAGCGGGGAAAAGTACAAAGACTGCTGTGGGGAATAACTACAAAGAACCCCCATAGTCCTCCTTCACTTTTTTGTTAAGGAGCTATGCACGAATAATCATCATTCAATGTGCACGCGTATACCTTAGACCTTTTGAATTGTTAGCCCGATTTCATTCAGCATCTCCACTAGTTTCTCTTTGTCTTGACCTTTAATTCCCTTCCAATCCATGAGTGTCGTCTTCACGTTTTCCACGGTCCTTTCGGCACATTGTCTAATCATTTCAGTGTTCACCATGGGAATAACGTATTTTGGGATCATGTGACCGAAAGCGTTTTCGGTGGTTAAGGCGATTCGGGTGAACTTTTTGTTGTAGTGGAGACCGCCGATACCTAACACGGCTGGGTAACTTGACCTTTTAAAAACTGCAGCCATGGTGGCGTGGGCTACAGCCTCGGCTGCCTTCAAGTCTTTCCATTCTTTAGGTGAACTGCCCAACTCAGCAAACATTGTAGGGACATCTAGTGATGGACCGTGGTGTGTGCATTCATAGGAAACCTCATAGTCGAGTTTCATCTCTTCCTTTGCATCCGCCATTTCTAGAAGAGCAACTTTCATTGCACTCGCTGGGGAGACAGAAACTTTCTTGGGAACTCCTCCAAATTCTGCTTTACCGAGATTGCCTGGAGTATGAACAGATAAAGTTGGAATTCCACTGAGACTGCTGTGGCGGGATACGAAGATCAGCAGTTCTGGGGTGAAAGAGTCGGTGATGAACTGTGTGTGAATGATATCTTCATTGATAAAAAGGAGCCTAACTTCATGACCTTGCATTTTCTTTGTATAAATAGGGTTTTGATGAAAAAAATCTGAAGTTTCCTCAAAATCGTAATGTTGTATTATCTGTTGTGCAATGTTCATGCTTGCTATGTCTCTGGTTGAGGCTACGATCAAAATCATGTGGGGTGCCTTCCATCAATGATATGAATAGTTGTCATAAAACTTAAATTAGTAGGAGCGGAATTCAAAGCAAAAACTACTGAGATGGTTTTGAAATTGCATTTATTAACCCTCAAAGACTGGGCCTCACAAAAAATCAGTGATGTGATTGAAGAAGCCATAGAGATGAAGAATGATCCAGAGCGGTATTGCAATTCTTTGAAGGATAAATCTTTGGCACTGGTTTTTCAGAAGACTTCGACTAGAACACGGGTTTCTTTCGAGGTGGCTATGACGCAACTTGGAGGTCACGGAATCTATCTGGACTGGAGAACCACAAACTTCATGTTGGCAGACATCGGAGACGAAACTAGGTATCTTTCAAGAAACGTCAACTGCATCATGGCTCGTTTATTACGGAACACTAACTTGAAGGCGATGGCAGAAGCCTCTAAAGTTCCAGTAATTAATGGTTGTGACGAGAAATATCATCCTTGCCAAGCGATTTCCGACTTGATGACAATGAAGGAAAAGAAAGGCTTGTTGAAGGGACTAAAGCTCGTTTACATCGGAGTCCATAACAACGTGTGTAACTCCCTAATCGAAGGCTGCACCAAGACTGGAGTAAAAATCACCACCGTAACACCCATCATAAATAAAGGAGCTTCTGACAAAGAACTAGTAGAGAAGGCTAAGCAAACCGGACTGTATGAGACAACACTCGATGTAAAAAAAGCTGTCAAAGATGCTGACTTTGTTTACACCGACACTTGGGTAGATATGGAGTTCTTTCTCGACCCAAAGTTCAAGGAAGAGAAAGAAAAGAGAATCAAACTCATGAAACCCTATCAAATCAACAGTGAACTGTTGAAGGATAGCAACGCACTGATAATGCATGACATGCCAATTCACAGAGGTTACGAAATAAGCGCCGAGATGATAGAGAACCCCAACTCCATAATTTATCAACAAAGTGAGAACCGACTCCATTCGGCAAAAGGGATTCTTCTGGAACTGCTAAGCACTGCATAGAAACTTAAGAACCAGCGTACCCCAACCGAATGAGCCATTGCTCGTGATATTGACTCTTGTATTTTTTGGTCCCAAAACTTAGGCATAAGAGAAATCGAGACTGAGGTATTTTTCTTATTTTAGCATCATTTTTGTAAACTGTTCGGGGTCGAACTCTTGTAGGTCTTCGTATTTTTGACCTGTTCCGATAAATACTATGGGTTTCTTCGTCACATAGGTTACGCTTAGAGCTGAGCCCCCTTTCACATCAGCGTCGACCTTTGTAAGGATAGTTCCATCAATGCCCACAGTCTTATGAAATTCTTCAGCTTGCATGACTGCGTCGTTTCCAGTTAACGCATCCACAGTCAGAACCGTTATGTTGGGGCTGATGACCCTTTTGATCTTCTGGAGTTCATTCATCAGGTTTCGGTTTGTCTGTATTCGTCCCGCTGTGTCAATCAACACGGCGTTTATTCCCTGTGCTTTGGCGTGGCTGATGGCGTCATAAGCCACTGCTGCAGGATCCGCTCCATACTTATGCTTAATCATACGTACGCCAAGTCGTCGCGCATGTTCCTCCAACTGCTCTATAGAACCTGCACGATAAGTGTCGCTGCAAGCAAGAACAACCGAATAACCATTCTTCATAAGAAAGTTGGCGACTTTCGCTATGCTTGTAGTTTTTCCGGTTCCGTTAATTCCAACAAAAAGAATCACATAGGGTTCGTTATTTTTTCGCTTTTCTTCAATCCTTTTCAACAGATCAATCTTCTCATTGGTTGATAAAACACTAAGCAAAATCTCATCAAGATTTGCTCGCACTATTTTTTCTCGATCTTCTAGCCGTTTTACCTGAACACCATTGAGTCGTTTCTCCATTTCTCCACAGATGTGATCAGCAACAGACACCGCCACGTCATTTTCTATAAGGCTTAATTTGAAATCTCCAAGGACTGGACGTAATCTTTCAGCCTTTAACTCTGTTGTGGTGACCTTGTTGACGAGGTTGCTGAGTCCTTTCCTAAGTTTTTCGAACACTCTTCGCTTGCTCCCTTCTCAGTTTTGCTGTCATCTCTTCAAGTTGGGCTCTGTGATCTCCGATTTTATCCACTACCTGAGTCAATTGCTGGTGAAGAGATGTCCTTGTTTTCTCCAAGTTACTAAGACGGTTTTCAAGGTTTTCTTTTGCCTCTTTTATCGTTTTTTCAATAGCCACTCCAGCTCCGACTCCAACAATTACCTTATCTGCGCCTCTCAGTGTAGCTTCTATGTAAGAACCGCCTCCTATTGGAACCACAAGAGAAGCTTCCTTCTTCTCTGCTTCCAATCCTTCCAAGGTCATATTTGCGACGCTAAGTTCGGCGAGGGCTGCGTTTACCAAGTTAATTCGTGACTGTAGTGCCTCGGCTGTTCCTTCCAAAATTCGAAGTTCAACTACCAGTCTTCTGAAGGTTTCTTCTTCACTGGACACCTTCTTCTTCTCCAAGGGTCAATTTCTTTATTAAGGGGCTCGCAATCTCCTCGGGACCTATCTCTTTGACCTCACTAATTTTTATTTGGAAACGTTTGACTCTGTGCTTACTGCCGAGATCTTTGTAGATTTTTTCAACGGCATCCTCAGGCTTCAAGGCTCTAATCTCTTTTCTAAACTTTGTTTGAAAGTTTGGCTTCACAATCTCGCCTATTACTTGAAAAACCTTTACTTTAGTCATTAGATCACCATATCAGTACGCCCTTTTGAGGGGGTAACTTCCCTATAAATATTTTAATTCGCATGCGTATTCCTATAATACTCGTGTATCTCAGCTTCCCTTCGCAAACGTAGAGATTCTCTCTTGTGCGCGCATTTAAGGAATGACCGTTTTAATGTTTTATACACATCTAGTAAACAGTCAATTTAATAAGAAACTTTCACTCATAACTTTTAACGCGCGGTTACCTGTTCTTGTTGATATATTCTCCTAGATACTTGAAGGTGATAGGTCTGACAACATCATCGGTTCCCAAGCTGAAAATGAAGCTGTCAAACGCAGCTACGCTTTTTCCCCATTCTCTTTTAATTTCGTTCATGAACTTTGCATAATCACCATAGTCTTTATGAACTGAAATAGAGGCCGAGTCCATACCCCCTAAACCACTTCCTCCTGTAGTAGCAAAGATAACGTTTGGAAATCGTGAAAAAAACCTTTGCACCTGTTTAGCGAACTCTCCCTTGGGCATCAACTCTGTAAGCGCTTCAGGTGTCCACTTACTAAAACTAAACGCCATGATTTGAAAACCAAGTTTCTTGAAATCTGGGATAGCAGTGTAGTCTAACAGTCCTTCCTTTTCTAATCGCGCTCTCCTTCTAGTAACAGTGGGTTGAGATACATCAATTTTCTTAGCTAGTTGTCGGTCACTTGTTTTAGAGTTTTTCATCAACTCAAAAATAATCTTGAAGTCAATATCTTTCAGTTTTGTCATATCACATCATCAACTATTTCTTCTGTTTCAGTTTTTATGACTTATGGAAGAACCTTCAGTTGCAATCTTAAAGCTAGCATGCATGGAAAGAAAACCGCAAATTGGGGGTGTGTCACGTCTACGCGCGCACATTGTACTTAACGTATTACTTAACATGAGACCAGAAAAAAGGTTACAGACCGTTTTTTCATGTTGACGGCCATTTTACATGTTAATCCTACTGTGCGCGCATAATAAAGTCTCAGATTAGGTTTCATCCGTTTCTTTCACTACATCCAGTGCCTGTCCAATGATGAACAGTTCAGGTCCCGTTGTTATCGACCCTGCTATAGCTCCAGCTTTGTTTCCTATAAGCCCAGTGTGGACATATGGGATTCCACAATTTATGGTTCCAACATCCACAGGAACTTTAAACACATCGGTTAGAATCTTTCGCTCTTCCTCTTTTAATAGCGGATGAGCTAAAACTCCTTTGTTTGTGGCAGTGGCAAGGGAACCAACATAGGGCAGTTCAGCTATTTCTCCACGGGCCACTTCGACTCCCAATGTGTCTGCAGCTATCTTTGCGTCGGTTTCTTTGAGCCTAGGGTCAATTAGGGCACCGTAATCGTTTGCTAAGACCAAGTTTCCGTAAGCAGTCTTTTTTGTTTCCATAATTGCGACATTTATGTTAGAATGCGATGTGATGGCTTGAATCTCTTCTTTACGTGTATAATGAGGCAGTATTATGCCCTTTGAGTTGGCACAGGCTAAGGCTCCTATAAGCACAGATTCACCGATGGTCGTACAGATGACTTCAACCTTCAACCATTCCTCCAACTTTCTCGATCTTGTTTCTGAAACCTGTGGGGGAACAATTAAAATTTCATCGGTGGCTAGAGAGTAAAGTCCTATGCTTGCGCACCCAAAAAGGTCGAAAAGAAATATCGCCAAGCATTAATCCCCTTCTGCCAAATGAAGGGTCACGGTTCCCTCTTTATTCTTTACAGCCCGAACTCTAATTTTTCTCGGCGGGTTCTTTATTCCAGAAGTCCAAATCTTTTCGTTTACTTCGTTGCTTATAACCAGTCTTTCGGCTTCTTCTTCTACTGCGTCTATCTTAATTTTCATATGTTTTATGATAAAACCCCTAATAATGCGTATAGCTCGTGGTGCACGCTTTTTCGGTGGGGATATCCATGCTCTTCCTAATGGAACTGTGTAGATTCGTTCCTCAACAATCTCTTCTTCGACTTCTTTCCTTTCTCTTCTTTCGGGTTTTTCCTCTTCTTCAACGATCTCCTCTTCAATCGGTTCCTCTATCGTTTCCTCTGAGACTTCTTCCGCAGTAGTCCTCTCTTCCGCCTTTTCTTCAGTTTCTTCTAGTTCCTCCTCAGCTTCCATAGCTTCCTCTTCTTCAATGGGAAGTTCTTCTGGGTTCTCTTCGATTTCTTTCTCCAGTTCTTCTTCAACATCGGTTTTCTTTGAGGAATCTTTCATTCTCGGTTATCTCACGCCTTTATTTTTCTTTGACGCCAACGTCTTCTTTTAGGGTTTGTTCTAACACGCCCAACAGTCTTTGCAATGACCCATGTGGGAATTGATTTTTTCTGTTTTCCTGCCTTTGCTAACCTTCGTTTTTTTGCGGTTGGTTTGTTTCTTGCCATTGTTTAGACTCTTCTGATTTTGATATCTCGTCGCTGAGATTGTAATTTCTTCAAGATTTCTTTCAGTTGCTCATCTGTCATTGGAATGCTTATTCTGTTCTGTTGTGCGAGTTGAATTAGTTGCAGTTCAAGTTGCTCTGTAAATTCTGGCTTCACCATTTTTAGGTTGGTGAGGCGTTGTCTTGCATCTGATGTAAGAATTCTGCGTAATATGGTTTGCTTCTGAATTTCAATTTGTTGCTGCGCTTGAATCCGTTGTTGTTCTTGGGAAAGACGACGTTGTAATTCAAACATTCTTCTTTTTCGCAGTGCTTCGAGTTCTTCTTCACTCATCCGGGGGCACCTAATACTTCTTGAGTTCTGGAATCGTTTTCTCGAGGTCTTTCTTGATTTCGGTAGACAAGATGTCTAGTAGTCTCCTTCCCTCCTTGGTCACCACTCTTCCCTTATTTCCAGAAGGCTTCACAAGGGCAGCTGCTTCTAGTTGTTGAATCGCCTTTCTAACAGCCGTACCTCCGCCTTTTCTTACATGTTCAGGCCTAACTCCGCGATCAACCCGTCCTCCATATGTTGAGCGGAGATGGGATATGCCGATTGGTCCTCTAATGTAAATCTTTCTTAAAATAGAAGCGCATCGGGTGAACCACCAATCGGGGTTCTCTGGGGGTCTCTGGGTGTGGGAGCCAGTTTTTGCGAGAGGAGCCCAAGGTGGCGGAACTATCTGATCCATGTTATCCTTCAGATATTTTGCTAGTTTCTTGATGAGCATTGATGCAGGAACATCGTAAGGCGTTGGCAAATCTCTTCTTCCTGTTGTTTTCTTCAGTAATTCACGAAGCGACTTATAAAGACTTTTTCACTTCTTCCTTTTTCGAGGTTTGTAGAGTATAATCGTGTGACCGCGAACATCAATAAGGGTTGACTCTGTTTGTTGCGCAATTTTCGATGCGATTTTTTCAGTTCCCTCTTCCTCAAGTGCGCTTTTTAGCACCTTGACCTTTACCATTTCTCTTTTTTCCAGTTGTCGAGAAATTTCGTTGAAAATTTGGGAGGATGTTCCTCCCTTTCCAATCCATATCGTTGGTTTCTCTGCGCTTAACTCATTTTTAATTCTTCGTTTCATTTTTGGCGTTATCATTGTTTTTTCCTACTTTTCAATGGTATACGTGATTGTTTGCCACAGTTGAAGCATGTTATCACGACGTGAGCTTCTCTTCTTGGCTGGATTCTGACACGACAATTCACGCCAGGCAGAATAAAACTTTTACAGTGCCTACAAATATGGCACCTATATTCTTTTGGTAGCCTCAATCTTGTAGCCATGGCAATCTTCCTCGCCACCCTAACATAATGCTGAGCTAGTTCTGGGTCTTTGTGGATGACTTCTTTTGCGAGGCGAAAAAGTGTATGAACTCGACTCATGGTTATCTGTTTCGTAGTGTTCATTTTCTGGGGGATTCTCCACGTAATCCATTAAACTTTTATTGATATGAGTCTTTTCTCGCACGCGCTGTCCACAAGAAGACTGACAGGCTTTCCCAAGAAATGGAGGTACGCCTTAAATAATAGACTGTGCACCACTTGGTTGCTATGTTGGAACTGAGTTCACAAAATGTACAAGCATCTTCAGACAAGGCTATCGTAGTGGAGCATCTTTGCAAGGTGTTTAATGTTACCAAAGGGGTTCTGCGAAGAACGAAAACTCAGGTTGTGGCAGTGAAGGATGTTTCTTTTGAGATAGACTACGGAGAACTTTTTGGACTGGTTGGTCCAAATGGCGCGGGCAAAACAACTACTATAAAGATGTTGACCACAATGCTCATTCCAACATCAGGTACTGCTACTGTTCTTGGCTATGATATTCAAAAAGACGTCAAGAAGATCAGAGAGAGAATAGGCATCGTTCTAGGCGGAGAAAGAGGACTCTACACAAGAGTCAACGCCATAGACAATCTAAGATACTTCGCCGATCTCTACGGAGTGCCCGTAAACACTCAAGAAAAACGGGTTAAGGAACTCTTGCAATTCATGGGATTGTGGGACAGAGCCCAAGACCGCGTTGAAACATACTCAAAGGGTATGAAACAACGACTTCATTTAGCCAGAGGATTAATCAACGATCCTCAAATCGTCTTCATGGACGAACCCACAATCGGGTTAGATCCCGAGATCGCTAAGGAAACTAGGAATATGATTAAAGAATTGGCTGAGAAAGGCAAAACCATCCTATTAACCACTCACTACATGTTTGAGGCTGACGAACTCTGCAAACGAGTAGCTATCATAAGGAACGGAGAAATCGTGGCACTTGACACGCCTTCTGGCCTGAAAAAATACGTCAAGGACACAAGTGTGGTCGAAATTGAAGGCTTCGGGATAACCGAGAAAGAGGTGGCCAAATTCAAAGAAGTGCCCGAAGTCTTATCCATAAGCGCAGACTTGAGCGAGAATAAACAGGTTTTGAAGATTCAGACACCGAAGGGGTCAGAGATAATATCTGACGCCCAAGATATATTGAAGAATAGTCGAATCTACGACCTCAAGGTCAAGGAACCCACATTGGAAGACGCCTATCTCAGACTGGTAGAAGGGAGTGTAAAGTAATGCCGCAGACGCTGAGAGTTATATATAGTGCCTTTAGAATGGCAATGCTTCACTGGATCGCTGATCCACAATGGGTCATCCCAAACGTGATTGCACCTTTCGTTTTCACGTTCGTGGCTCTCACCCTTTTCAAGGAAGCCAGCGGACCATTCGGGCTTTATGCTGTCTTGGGAGGAGGAATGATGGGGATGTGGGGTAACACTCTCTACTCTTCGGGTTTTGCCATAGAGTTTGAGAAGTGGCAGGGCACATTGGAGGAAGTTGTGGCAACGCCTTCAAATCTTCTACACGTGATTGCTGGGAGGTCGGTTTCGAATGCTCTCTTTGGTCTCACTAATATGGTTGCTATACTGCTAATAGCGTCTCTGGTGTTCAAAGTTCCGTTGGGCGTTGCCAATCCTATTCTATTTGCTCTTTCAATTGTTTTGACCCTTCTTTCGGTCTCAGCGCTCGGTTTGATCTTCGCCTCTGCATTTGTGCTCTCTAGATATGCGCAGGTTTTCACCAATGGATTGGAGTTTCCCATTTATGTAATCTCTGGATCTATGTTTCCAATAGCGCTACTGCCGTTCTGGATTCATCCTGCATCTTACCTTCTTGGGCCAACGTGGGGAATAGAAGCCATTAGAATAGCTGCTGCTCAAGAGAGCGTTTCTGTAACATTCTGCCTAAATGTGGGCGTGATGCTCTTGATAACATTGGCTTATGTGATGATAGCCGCGTTTCTCTTTAAGAAAGTGGAAACTAAATCTAGACGAGACGGGACGCTGGTTCAAGCATGAGTCTGCTTAGAATATTCTTCAGTAGCGCGGTGTTCTCCTTCAAGGCACAGTTTAGTTGGCTGTACCCTCCCATGTGGTTGGCGATGAAGCTGGTTATGTCACTCTCCCAGATGTCCTTCTTCGTATTTGTGGGACAATTTCTTATAACAACTGGCAGCGCTGATACCAATCTTATTGCTTATATAGCCATAGGCAACGCCGTACAAACGTTGGCGTGGAACACGGTCTTCTCAGTGATCAACATAACAAGCCACGACAAGTGGGATGGAACACTGCCACTCGTACTTGCAACGCCAGCCCATAGACTCCCACTCTTCATTGGGAGGGCTATGCTTCATGTGCTCGACGGTATGATGAGCGTTGCAATCTCTTTTGTTTACGCCATCTTTTTGTTTGGAGTGAACTTCGGAAACACAGATGCATTGGCTCTCATCGTTACGGTGTTTCTGACGGCTTTCACTATGGCCGGGTTTGGATTGTTGATAGGAGGATTCTCCTTCTATTTTAGAAATCCTCTTGTGTTCGCTAACATCTTCACGTTTATTCTCTTGATATTCTGTGGTGTAAACTTTCCAGTTCAGCAGTTGCCTCAACCACTTCAAGTTGTTTCATACATTTTCCCATTAACTTACGGCGTAGACGCTGCGAGAAGAGCAATTGAAGGAGCAACGCTGACTGATATTGCACCATTGTTGGGTCAGATGTTGATAGTTGGCTTCATCGCAATAATTTTGGGGTACATCTTATTTCGGTCGTTTGAGAACATGACTAGAAAGACAGGACAATTAGAAGCAGTGTAACCGCAAGCCCTCGTAAGAGATCAACTTAGCCGCACTTTTTAGATTACAAAAATAGTATGTCTGTATGGCTATTCAGTTTCAACGTGCGCATGAAAAACTCTAAAGAGTTCCATTAGAAGTACTTATTACTCATATCTTTAATCCTCTGCGATTATGGGGACGAAGTACATGTTTAGCGTTGCAGTCGAATGCAGTAAATGTGGAGAGACCTTTCCATATGATAAACTGTTAACAGTGTGCCTAGAATGTGGTGGAGCGCTTTTATTTCAATATGATTTAGCTCGTGTTGCTGATGAAGTTTCTAAAAGTGTTTTAGAGAAAAGGGAAGATAGTTTTTGGAAGTTCATAGAATTGCTTCCTCTTTCGTCGTCTGAGAGCATAGTTTCTCTTGGAGAGCCGTATACTCCAACGTTTCGGCTTTCAAATGGTTGTGGCACGGCGTTTAAAAACGTGTACATCAAAGACGACGGAAGGCTTCCAACTGGGACGTTTAAGGCTAGAGGGATGGCTGTGGCAGTTTCTAAACTTAAAGAGTTAGGAGTAAAACGTGTTGTGATTCCATCTGCTGGGAATGCTGCAGCGGCACTGGCTGCTTACGGAGCAAAGGCTGGAATGGAAGTTTACGCATTCATGCCAAAGGATGTGCCCGAAATCATCCTCAAAGAATGCGTGTTTATGGGCGCTAAAGTATATCTTGTTGACGGCTTGATAAACGACGCGGCTGAAATTGTCAAAAAACTTAAACAAAAGTATGGGTGGTTCGACATTTCAACCAGCAAACAGCCCTACAGATTTGAAGGATACAAGGTTATGGCATTCGAAATAGCAGAACAGTTCAACTGGAATTTACCGGACAGCATAATCTTCCCAACAGGCGGAGGAGAAGGAATCATAGGGCTTTGGAAAGGATTCAAAGAACTAATTAGACTTAACTGGACTGAAAAAATTCCACGTTTAATCGTTGTCCAGGCTTCAGGTTGCGCTCCACTTGTTGAAGCATACAACAAAAATGAAAACAAAGTAAAAGAGGCATGGGAAAACGCTGAAACTATTGCAGCTGGTTTAAGGGTTCCTCATCCCTACGCAAGTTATCTCATATTACGAGCAATAAAAGAAACTAAAGGAATGGCAGTGGCGGTAGACGACAAAGAAATAATTTCTTCAATGAGGGCCTTCTTCAAGATGGGCATATACGCATGTCCAGAAGCGGCTTCCACTCTGGCGACGTTAAAAAAACTTGAAAACAAAAACGTACTTGATCCAAACGAGAAGATACTTCTATATTTAACTGGCAACGCAATGAAATACTTTGATGTTATGGAAATAGAAAGAGATGAAATACCAGTGTTAAACAAAGACGCAAGTTCGCTGGCTTAAAGTTTAGATAAGTTGTTAAAGAAATCAAACTGTGCGCTTGATGTGGTTAAGTTGTTGACCTTTATTCTGGCGGAGTCAGCCCTTGAAACAATTCCGAAAAAATTGTGGAAGCACTTAGTGGTTAAACGTTATTCGGAAAAGTGTGGAAAGCCTCCTGAGTTTCTTCTTCTCGATCGGTCTTACCACCACACTGCAATGAAGCCGCTTAAAGGAAACGAAAAGAGAGGGCGCCCTGACATAGTGCATTTTGCTTTGTTAGAGGCTTTAGCCTCTCCTCTCAACAAAGAACAATTACTCCAAGTCTACGTGCATACCATAAATGATTACGTGATCACGGTCAACCCTCAAGTTCGGCTGCCAAAAAACTACAACCGATTCGTGGGTTTGATAGAACAACTATTTGAGTTTGGAAAGACCCCACCCACTGGACCGCCTTTACTCACCCTAACACGCGAAACCTTATCTCATCTTCTCCAAAAAATCAAACCAACCTTTGTTTTAGTCTTCACCAGAAAAGGGGCATTTCATACTTTGGAAGACACTATAGCTAAGATTTCAGATGAAGAAAAGCCGGTGGTGATGATCGGTGGCTTTCCTCGTGGCCACTTCTCCACTAAGGCCCTCAAACTTGTGGATGAGGCAGTCTCTATAGATGTGGAAATGCTAGAAACATGGACTGTGACTTCTAGGGTGATTTACGAGTATGAAAGAGCCATCTCTCTCCCAAAAAAGCGACTAAATGAGTCAACTGTCGAAAGAAAGACGACCACTCAAAAGAAAACATCATAAAGAGCAAGGGGTGCAAAACTCTCTTCCCCCTATATAGACTAGACCACACACACGCATACACAAAAACAACTCAAATATTCAAGAAACACTAAACAACTCCCAATGCACTTCTGCACGAAATAATGCCCTCAAAACTAACTTCCAACACCCAAATCTCAGATAGCCTCTTTGATCAAGGATTCTCTTTCCTCAACAGCCAAATCCAACAAATTCCTGTACCGAGACAACTCAAAGCCAGGTCTATCTGTTCTTCCAATTGGACAAGAATCGTAACAGTACCCACAATAAAAATGATGGTCATGTCTTTTATCCCTCAGTTTCAAAACGAAGTTGATACATTTATCTCGATCATGACCCACGGGAGGGCTAACATCCTCTCGAATAGCCTTTGGAGGACATAAATCGACACACAATCGACATTTTAGACATGGATTGAAGCCTGTCAATTTTCCATCTGGCTCAAGACTGGCATCCGTGAGAACCACTCCGAAGTTAACTCTGGGCCCGTATTCTGGAGTTATGATAATACCGCACCGACCGTAAACGCCAAGTCCAGCCTCATAAGCGGCAAGTTTGGAGGGGAAGCGAGGAATTAACTTTTCTCGGTTGAAATAACCAGTTGTAACATCGGCGCTGTGTCCTTTTTCTCGAAGGTACTCAGCTACCTTATATTGCAACCAGT